>Ga0315291_10004002_pt1 | contig 18902 bp, 14 predicted proteins | sample YL17G12_20_MG_FD_203070 | JGI IMG/M metagenome (GOLD analysis project Ga0315291, IMG submission 203070) | Sediment microbial communities from Yellowstone Lake, YNP, Wyoming, USA - YL17G12_20 | ecosystem: Environmental > Aquatic > Freshwater > Lake > Sediment | place: USA: Wyoming | collected...
GGAGCAGGCCGGTATCCTTCAAGCAACGCCTCAACCCACAATCCTGTTCCTCCGACAATAATTGGCAAATGCCCCCGCGCCGAAATTTCTTTTATTAATCTGCCAGCATCCCGTAAAAAATCCGCCACATTATATTCTTTATCCGGCGTAACAACATCAATCAAATGGATTTCATTACTTTCGTCTTTCGTCTTTCGTCTTTCGTCTATTTTTGCCGTCCCAATATCCATCCCAATATAAACCTGCCTTGAGTCAGCCGAAATCAATTCCCCATTAAATTTACCAGCCAAAAATGAAGCGAGCTCCGTCTTCCCGCTCGCCGTCGCCCCCACAATGGCTATTACTTTAATATTACTCATCATATTAATGGATCGTGCCAATTTACCTGCTCCGTCGAATGACTGGGGTTGGCACTTGGCCCCGATGAATCGGGACATTCCAGAGGAAGTGGATCGCACAAATTTATTTGTGCCGCCGCAATAAATTGCGGCATTCCAATATTACTTTTTCTTTTTTGCACGAAGAGCAGATTTAAATAATTTTCCCTGCAATGTGAAAACTGACTTGCCTGAAACTTTCATTCTTGGCCGTTTTTTTTGCACCCTCCGTTCTGCTTTTTCAACCGCCTTTTTCTCGATGTGCTCATAATTATTAACCATTTTCCTCCTTTTGACATTTATTCATTTGGAAATGATTCGTCATTTGGCATTCGTCATTTCAGCAAACCTTCTAATCCAAACGCTCCCGCCTTTTTAACTTCAACCGAAACAAATTCTCCAACCAAACGCTCTGGCCCTTCAAAAACAATTCCTATCCCTTGCTCATTACGGCCGAATAATTTGCCGACTTTTTGACCCTCGACCAAAACTTTCATTGTGCGCCCGATAAATCTTTCGTTTTCTTTTTTCGCAATTTTGTGAAGTACAACATTTATTTTTTTATCGCGTTCGACTTTTATTGATTTTGCCACATTGTCTTTAAACATTTTTGCAGCAACAGTGCCAGGCCGAGTCGAATATTGCCCGATAAAAATTTGTGAAAAGCGAGATTTTTTGACCGCCTCGACCGTTTGCAAAAATGCGTCGTTCGACTCTCCGCAAAAGCCAACAATTACATCTGTTGATAAAGTCACGTCGGGAATTGCCTTGCGAATTTTGGCAGCCAAATTCAAAAACATTTCTGAATTATAACGCCGATTCATCTTTTGCAAAACTTCATCATCTCCCGATTGCATCGCAAGATGCAAACCTTTGCAAAAATGTTTTGACCCAGCTAAAAATTCAATCAGCTCATCAGGAAAATCATAAGGATTAGAACTCATAAACCTCACCCAAAATTCTCCTGAAATTTCATCAATCTTTCGGCACAAGCTTACGAAATCTGTTGTATCTGTTATATCCGTTGTATTCGTTCTTAAATTCGTTGTATCTGTGGTTTTATACGAATTCACATTTTGCCCAAGCAAATAAATTTCTTTATAACCTTTTTTAACAAGCGAGCGAACTTCCGCGATAACCTCATCAAATGGCCGCGACACTTCCGCTCCACGCGTATATGGCACCGCGCAATATGAACAATAATTATTGCATCCCGTCATAATCGGCACAAACGCCGAAAACTTTGATGAATACGCCGGCTTAATTTCCAAATAATCGCAACCTATTTCCCCCAAGATGTCGGATCTCAAATCCTCAAAGAGGTCCGACCTCGACAAAATGTTGTATTGAAGTCCCGTTTCGTGACACTTATTCACTTGTACGCTTGAACGCTCGTACGCCCGCCGGGCAGAGCCCTCTGGGGCGGCGCTTTGTACGCTTTTTAGCATCTCCGGCAATTCCCCCAATTCCTTAATATTAAAAACCAAATCAACAATTTTATTTCTCTTCAAACTTGCCTTGTCCGCAGGCAAAACGCAGCCTGTTACGACAACCCGAAAATGCGGATTTTTTTCACGCATTTTCCGCCAGATTTTTTTTCTGCCCAGCACGCGGTCAACGGCAGGCTGGCGAACCGAGCAGGCATTGACCACAACCAAATCCGCATCTTTTTCATTCACCGAAGCAGTAAACCCAGCCAATTCCAAAACTGCCGAGATCCTTTCCGAATCCGACTTATTCATCTGGCACCCAAGCGTAAAAATATAATATTTCATGCTGTCCCAATTGTCATTCTAATTTGACGACCGTCAATCTAAAGTGGACGGTTTACCATCCGTTGTTTTCGTTGTTTCTGTTGTTTTCATTGAGTTTTCACCAAAAATTACATTTTCATCAAATTTTGTAAAAAGCTCTTAATGAATGATGCAAAGAACCTGCCATATTTCCCTGCCAATTTTGGGGAAGCAATGCCGCTGGAAGCTGGGGATCCTCATGCAACAGTTTAAAGTATTTCTTTTCCCACTCTTTATATCTAATAAAATCTTTGACTGTAATTGATTTAATTAGCTTTTCACCTTCTTTCACCAACGTTTCATATTTATCATTGATTCCCGCTAAATCCCAACACCGCTGCACAAAATCTTGGGGATCATCTACCGTATTGCCCTCAAACCAGCGCACCCCATCTTTAATATTGAATTGACTTGCCAAAAATTCTACTTCTTTCTTCACATCATACGCCGATACCCAAACAGATTTTTGCATCATTCCCAAACCAAGTGATTTTAAGCTGGCACGAATAGTCGCTCTGACCTTCCGCAAGCTTTCTGGGATGTCAAAAGCTACCAGCCGCCATTTGCCATCCCAAGGACCTTTTGATTTTGAAGACAATGCGTTAGAGAGTTTCTCCATGCCAGAAATAGTGATCTTGAATCCAGCATTGCGTTGTTCTATCAATCCTTTTTTCTTAAGCAAATTTGAGATTTTATAAAGGGCAGATTTTGAATAGTTATATTTTTTTGCAAGATCTCCTATTAAATCAAAAATAATCGGCGTGCCGCAGATATAAGAAGCCCCGAGATAGAGCAAGATTAATTCCGAAAGCTCAAAAATTGTTTCTCGATTAGAATTTTTCATTAAATTAATTTGGAGTTCAAACTATTTGTGCTATGATAGCTCAACTATTTTTATTAACTATTTCACTACTATTTTACTATTGTTTGTCCTCATCCACAAGATATTTGTTGTCATTCTTTTTTGACGGTCGTCAAATTAGAATGACAAAGATTGCGTTAAAATGAAAATTTGTGGTATAATATATAATGTTAACTTGAAATTTTTCACATTAAGTGAAAAGGCAGTGTTCTCCAGTTATAAGAAATTCACCCAAAATTATTGATGGGTGTTTTTTATTTCTCTTGACAATCTTGTTTTTTTAGCATATCATTTAATGAAGATTGATCCTTTACAGAAAATTTTAAAAGGAGGTGAACAAGATGAGCAGTAAAACTTTGTTTATTTTGGAAGCACTGAAAAATAAGAAGATCCCGCTTTCGATAGGCATCGGACTTATAAAAAAACATAATGTTCAAAACGGAGAGTTAAGAGACTTCTTGCAATCTTTGGCTGATTTAGGATTCAGCCTTGACCAGCTCGCTACAGCCCTTACTGAGCGATTTGAAAATATAGAAAGGATTGTGAATCTATTGTGCGAGATTAAAGATACGGAGAGCAAACCGCGCTGGCATTGGCGCAAAATCGCAAGATCGTTAGCCTCTTGTGGCATTGAAAATATCAAGTTGGCCTGGATTTTTCTAAAAAATTTCGGCGGAGATGCCTTGCCAAAAATCAAAGAATTTTTGAAACAGCAAGCAACCGCCAAGGAATTGCGAATTAAATTTGGCCGAGAAGCGAAAGATTTTCTTTTACGGAAAAAAATCCAAAACAATATTGAAGGGGGTGTAATAAATGGAAGAAAATAATAGAACTTCCAGAGAGGATCGCAACAAAATTATAGCCATAATTGTTGTTGCAGTGGTCATACTAATCTCGGTAAAAATAATTATAGGAATTAACTATCTTGAAGCAAAAAAGAACGAGATTGTCATAGCCTATCGGAAAAATATTGATACAAAAAATCCAGCTGAAAAACTTGAAGATGAAGAGTTGATAATTCTAAAAGATGGCGAGTTTGGCTGGTATTTTTTGCCGCGATTCTCCGTCCATCGCTACCACAATCGCTATGAAGTTCGCACTAAGGTTAAATTTATTGTCGCCGATGTAGAGATTCAAGGCCGGGCTTTCACCACCTTTTTCGTCAATGAAGAAAATAAACAGGACATGCTAAATTTGACAATGAAAATTCCAGAAAAAATACTCCAAAAGCGACTCAAGAAAAGGCACAACGATTTCATTAATTTCCAAATCCGCAATAATATCGGTTTGTTCCACGAAGATTGGCTGGAAGATATCCCTCCAGACGAATATGGTATAAAAGGAAGAGTGCTGTTTCTGAATTCGCATTGCTAAAAATAAAGAAGGGCCTCACAAACTGAGGCCCTTTAATTTTTTGATTCGGTTTCTCTTTTATTCCGTAATTATGGAATCCCTTTGTTTTTTTATTTCAGGATATTTTTTATAAAATTTTGCAATCCATTTTGAAGTTGTCTGACTTTTTTCTGTCCCTAGCAATACGAGATGAAACGCAATTTGGACATCGTAGGTTTCTTCAAATATTCTCTGGAAAATATTTTTTGCCACTTTTGGCCGACGTAAAATTATTGCCCCTAGGCTTATGCCCAAATGGTAACGGACTATTTTTTCTTCAGCTTTTGCCGCTTGCACCAAAACGTAAAAGGCCTCATCAAACCGCAAATGAAAAAGAAAATTTAATGCCTGAATCATGTGCCCGTATATTTCAATATTTTCTGTCAGCACTAATGATTTATAAAATCCAAATAAAAGCCACGGATATGAGTTGGCCAAACAATCAAAAGCGAGTAGCAGTATTTTTGTTGCTTCAAGCGTGTTTTCAGCAAAAGCATTTTTGCAGAATTCTACCGCTAGGTCTGGATTAGTTCTTGCCAGAGAAACAATCGATGACGCGCAAGCTATTTCGGCGCGAACATCGTGAGAATGCATTGCCTCAAGAAATATTTGTTTCCCCAGGTCAAAATTCACATGGCAGATTACCGCAAACACCTCTCCCATCCCTAAAGCAACTTTATTGTTTATGAGAATGCCATGGCTAAATATTTTTGCCAATACTTTCGGCTTCATACAGGCAAGCATACCGATGTCGGTCGAGCGCTGCGCCTTGAAATTTATATCTAACATATCCTCAGCTATTTTTTTTGCAGTGTTTTTTGGATTTCTTTTTGCTTGCTTGACTAATTCATCTAGCCTGTCGGCTTGTTCAATTATAGATGCAATTTTTGTTTTCATATTTATACCCCCTATTTTAAATTTTATTAATTTTAAAAGGACTGAAAAAAATTATATCCTAAAACATCTCTGCGGTCAAGATGATATGAAAAAAAGAAGTTTTACTTCTTTTTTTCTATTTCTTCTTTGAGCCTTTTGATAAGTTTTTCGAGCTTATGCTGGCCTTCGTCGCCTTTTTCTCGAGAGCGAACCGCTACGGTTTTGGCCGCCATTTCTTTGTCCCCTACGACTAAAATGTAGGGGATTTTCTGCATTTCGGCCGCGCGGATTTTCGCACCCAACGTTTCGGATTTCAAATTCGCTTCTACTCGAATATCTTGCGCTTCCAGCGCCGCAGCAATTTTTTTGGCATAATCAAAATGGCGATCGGCTATCGGCAAAACTATAACTTGCAAAGGCGAAATCCACAACGGAAACGCGCCCGCGTAATGTTCAATCAACAGACCGATAAATCGCTCAAGCGACCCGTAAATGACTCGATGGATTACCACGGGCGTTTTTTCTAATCCCTTAGCATCCGTATATTTGAGCCCAAAGCGGCGCGGGATTTGAAAGTCGAGCTGAATCGTTCCCAATTGCCATTCCCTGCCCAGTGCGTCCTTCATTAAGATGTCGATTTTGGGGCCATAGAAAGCGCCATCGCCTTCCAGCACTTCAAACTTTTTTTTCGAAGCTTTCAAAATCGCTTTGAGATCTTTTTCCGCCTTATTCCAACTAGCAATGTCGCCCATAAATTTTTTAGGCCGGGTGCCTAAACGGAAAGAATATTCCATATTGAAAATGGAATAAAATCGTTCGGCAATTTCTAAAATCCTCTGATATTCTGGCTTGATCTGATCTTCTGAAACAAAAATATGCGCGTCGTCTTGGGCAAATTTCCTGACCCGCAAAAGTCCGTTCAATACTCCCGAAAGTTCGAAGCGATGCAAAATGTCCGTGTCCGAAAAACGCAAGGGCAGTTCGCGGTAACTCCTATTGCGTAGGGCGAAAACTACCATCGCATTGGGACAGTTCATGGGCTTGAGCGCATAAATTTCTTTTTCTGCTGTTTCTGACAAAAACATATGCTCGCGATAATGATCCCAATGGCCGGAAATTTCATAAAGCTCTTTCTTATTTAAAAGCGGAGAGGCGATTTCCAAATACCCTCGTTTTTGATGCTCTTTCCTCCAAAAATCAATTAGAGTATTGTAAATCACTAAGCCTTTGGGAAGCCAGTAAGGCATTCCCGGTGCCGTTTCGTGAAATAAAAATAGTTCCAACTCACGGCCCAGCTTTTTGTGGTCGCGCTTTTCGGCTTCCTCCAAAAGTTTCAAATAATTTTCCAGCGCTGATTTTTCTTCGAAGGCCGTGCCATAAACCCTTTGCATTTGGGAACGCTTTTCATCGCCTTTCCAATATGCTCCTGATACGCGTAAAAGTTTAAATGATCTAATCGCTGCTGTATTTTCAACATGCGGCCCGCGGCACAAATCTGTGAAAATATTGCCCAGATCGTAAAAAGAAATTTGCTCACCCGCTCGCAATTCCTTAATCAATTCTTCCTTAAAGGACTGATTTTTCTCTTTCGCCCAGCGCAACGCCACTTCGCGCGAAACAATTCTTTTCTTAAATGCTAATTTCCGATTAATTATTTCTTGCATCTTTTTTTCGATGATCGGCAAATCATCTGGGGCAAGCGGACGAGGCAAAATAAAATCATAATAAAAACCCCCTTCAATGACAGGGCCAATTCCAAATTGTGCTTTGGGAAATAATTGCAAAACTGCCGCCGCCAAAACATGCGAGGCGGAATGGCGAATTTTCTCGAGATTAGATACGGCGGAAGCGACCTTTTTAATTTTAACGCGTTTAACTTTGGGCATGGGGTTAAATTTGACTAATTTGATTAATTGGACTAATTGGACTTATTTGAACTATTCTTTTTTATTATAAGAGAAAATTAGAAAAAATTCTATATTTACATGTTTTTATATGATAAAATCGAATCAAGATGTGGGCGGTTAGCTCCCGCCTGCACTCAATCTCTTGCAATAGTCTTAATTTAAGACCCCAGTCATTCGACGGGGCAGGTCTTTGCAAATAGATTTCGCTTCGGCGGGCAGGCATTACGTTTATTTGATTCTTAAAGGTTATTTCGTATATTATGTTCGATTATTACTAACGGGCGGTTAGCTCAGCTGGTTAGAGCGCAAACTTGACGTGTTTGAGGTCAGTGGTTCGACTCCACTACCGCCCACCACGCTAAGGACGCTAAGCGTCCCTGACGACGTGGTGACTGGGACGCTCAGCGTCCCCATATAGAAATCCGCCGAAACGGCGGATTTCTAGTTAGGGTATTTAGGGTAGTTGGGGAATTTAGGGATGTTAGGGCTCCTTCCTAAAACCTATAAGCTAAAAGTTATAATTTTACGTGTTCGTATACTTTGAGAAGCTTTTGGGATTGGGAGATATGCGTGAAATTCTTGGCTATTTTTTGGCTTGCTGTCCCCATTTGCTCGCGCAGTTTTTCAGAACTTGCCAATTTTGCAAGCGCTAAAGTGAATTCTTCTACAGAATTGACCAAAAATCCATTTTTGCCATCTTCGACATATTCACAAATGGCGGGATCGTCCATCGCGACAATGGGAAGCCCAGCTGCCTCTGCCTCCAAAATTACCAAACCCTGCGTTTCCGTCCGCGAAGAAAAACAAAGCGCGTCCGCAGCCGCGTAGGCATCCATAACTTCTTGCCGAGTAAGATAGCCTGTGAAAATCGCGCGATCGGCCATGCCCAGCTTTTGCGCTAATTCCTGCAAATTTTCTTTGTCCGGCCCATCGCCAACAATTAGCAATCTTTTATTGGGAAAATTCAAATCTGCAAATGCCCGCAAGGCTTGCTCAACGCTTTTTTCTTTCCCTAAACGCCCCACATAAGCACAAACAAAATCTTTACCTAAATTAAATTTTTTTCTTCCCGCTTGCCTGTTCCCGCTCCTCGCTTCTTTATAATCTATCCCTGTGCCAATTATTTCGACTGGCTTGCGCACGCCGTATTTCCAGAGCAAGTCTTTGACTCTTTCCGAAGGAGCAACAATTGCGGTGCAAACATTGCAATACATCGCTGAAAGTTTTTCAGCAGCGCGTGAAGAAATCATTCTCCCTTTGGCAAAATAATGGACATATTCAGGATAGATGGTGTGGTAAGTGTGGATGTGAGGGATTCGATATGTCGCCGCCACAAAGCAGGCGAGCTGGCCCATGCCAAATTCCGTGTGTGAATGGACCAAGTCCAATTTCAAATCAGAAAGTTTGAGGTAGGCACGCAAAGAAAAAGGCAAGGAGAGCCTGTTTGCCAAATTTGATCCGGAAGAGGGCATAAAATTCATACGGAAAGAGGTAAAGCGAAAAACCTTGCTTTTGTTTTCCGCCAAATCTTTATAACCGCGAACTTTTGGCGCGAATATAAAAACTTGGTGGCCCAATGCCTCCAAACCTAAGCGGAACGATTCCACCGAAGTTACTACACCATTAACTTGGGGCAAATATGTGTCGGTAAAAAAACCTATATTCATAATCAATATTTTAACTCGAGATTAGAAATTTGGCAATCCTTTCACAGACTGCTTCGGGTTTTCGGCGAATAATCAAATGATCGCAGTCAATATAATCCAGTTTGACATTGGGGTTTTCTTTGAGCGCGTTCAATGTCCTTTGAAATGAAACAAAAAAGTCTTCTGCAGATTGGATTGCCAGCGTTGGGACCGAAATTCTATCCAGATGCGGAGCATAAGAGAGAACGGAAATTAAAGTATCAAAATAGGCAAGCAGGTGCATGCCGGCAAAATCATGCCAAGGTATTACATACAAAAAAGGAAAGGCCACCGCTTTCCAGCCGTATATTCGTTTGCGATGGCAGACTGAATAATCATTGTACGGGTACACATAGCGCCGAATTCCTAATTTGTAAGGGATCCACAAAAGCGTGCGCAAAACGTAAGCGATAGGATAAAAAATTACCTTCTGGGAAATTTTAAATGTTTCCGGCGTAAAAATGCCGATCAAAACTGCTTTTTCAATTTTTTTCGAATGTTCTTCATAAAATTTGCCGATGATTTGAGTGCCCAAAGAATATCCAACGAAGGTTGCTTTTTTGATGTTTTCTGCCTTGAGAATTTCATTCAAATCCTCGGCAAAATTTGCCATAGAAATTTTTTTAAATTGCGATTTGCCATGGCCGCGCAGATCTTGAGAAATGCAAAAATAATGTTTCGAGAAATGTTCTAAATACTTCTGCCAACAACTGTGGTTCTGCCCAATTCCATGGACAAAAAACAGGCAGGGATTTTTGGGATCGCCCGCCGTCTGATAATATATTTTGCAGTTGTTGAGAGAAGTTAGATACTTTTCCATACGATTACAGATTTACGGATTACTTACAGAATTTACGAAACAATCGAGTTTGATTTTATATTATCGTGGTTCAAAACCCTAGAAAATTTGACACCTGACGAAGAGAATAATGCCAATATGCCTAAATCTTTTTTATTATTTTTTAGATATTCTTCGACTTGGTCAAAATATATTTGTTTAATATAAACACCAACTTTTATTTCTAGAATTATCTTATCCTCAATCAAAAAATCAAGATATTGGCTTGATAATCTCATTTTCTCAACTCGTATTGGAGCATATAGCTGTTCCTTAAATAGCATATTAACATTTTTTAATTTTTCACGAATCGCTTTCTCATATGTTTTTTCGCGAAAACCATAACCCAAGTACTTGTAAGTATCGATACAAATACCTCTTATTTTATAACTCAATTCTTTATGTATTAGTTTGTCTGTGTCCATAATAAAAGAGCTTATCGTTTATTATTTTGTAAATTCCGTAAACACACGAAATGTTTTTATTCTGTAAATTCCGTAAACTTCTGTAATTCCGTAATCACCTATTAATTAAGCTTTTGTATACGTTCTCGTACTCCTTGAAGCTTTTATGATAATCGTGGCGCTTAACAAACTCTCGAGAATATTTTGCCATACTCTTTCGCAACTTTTCGTCTTTTAATATTGTAACGACTTTATCGGCCATATCGCGTGGATTATTGACCTTAAAAGTATAGCCGTCTTTGCCTTCTTCAACAAGTTCAGGAAGCGCGGCCGCGTTGGCAACAACTATAGGCAAACCCGAGGCCAGCGCTTCAAGCGTAACCAGGGATTGCAATTCGGCAGGTGAAGAAATCGCAAACAAATCTCCCAAATGATAAAGGTGCGGAAACTCTTTTTCTTCGATAAAGCCGGGAAAAGTAACTTGATTTTTTAGCTTCATGCGTGCGACCATATTCTGCAAAGGCTTTTTTGCCAAGCCTGACCCGCCAATAACAAAATGCGCTTTCACTTCTTTTAAAATAAGCGGAATGGCTTTGACCCAAATATCCATTCTTTTTTCGCCGTCAAGCCTGCCGGCATACATTACTATGGGACGATCGTGAGGCAATAAGATTTTCTTATCCAAAACGCACTTTTTTCTGTCTTCAGGATAAAATTTATCCAGATCTATCCCGTTCGAGATAGGCTTGTTGGGCGCTTTGAGGCCGTGATTAAGAAGCATATTCACCGCAGTCTGCGTGGGCGAAGTCACAAAATTGCAGCCATTATAAAACCAAATAAAATATTTCCAAAACGACCAAGTTAAAAATTTTTCTGCGGGCTTAAGCCAAGCAAACTGCAAAGTTAAGTTTTCCGGCATATTGTGGTTGGTGGCAATAATAGGAATGCCCATTTTTTTGGCAGTTTTTCTGGCGGCAAAGCCGATAAAGAATGGGTTGTGGATATGCACCACATCCGGTTTTATTTCTTGAATGATTTTTGCAACCCTTCGCAGGGGAATGTTGGAGGATTGGAAGCGCTTGAAAAATGTTGTAGACGGCATTCGAAAAATTTTTGAACCTTGGTCTTCTTCAACAAAATATTTGCCCGTTTGCGAGGGGGCAATTATGTAAACCTCGTGCCCTTGTTTTATCATAAAAAGCACAAGGTTGTGCTCAAAAACAGACCCGCCGTCAACATTGGGCCAATAGGATTCAGTTGCGAGAAGAATCTTCATATATTTAGTATAGCAGACGTCAGACGAGAGACGAAAGACGAAAGTAAGCAGCCGCCAAAGGCGGCTGCTTTTCTATGCTTTTCGGTCCGAAGACCTTTCGGACCACTTTTCTATGCTTACCCTTACCCCAAGTTCCCCCTAAAAATGGCGTAAACAATTTTTTGGTGCAGGTCGCGCAGAACTTGCTTCCAGAGCTCATAGCCTTCATCTTTGTAAGCCGCCAAAGGCTGAATTTCAACATATTGGAGCAGGGCAACAGCGTCTTGCAAAGTATCCATTGAGTAAAGATGTTCAGTCCAAAGCTTGTCAGTAAGCATTAGGCCGATGGTTTTTTCGCGCCTTCTTAATTCCTCGGCAGGGTAAGTTTTTTCCATGTCCTCGTAGGCGCTCTTAAAAATTTCGAAAAGCCCCTTGCCTAGCTCAACCCGAGAGCGAATTTTCATCAATTTATTTTGCTCTTCTTCGGGAACAGATGCCAGCGCATTGATTAAGCTAAAAATGCTTGACCACACCCATTTTTGCGGCTTGGGAGCACGGCAGGAAACTCGAATTACTTCCATGATTAAATCTTTGAGCATTTCGTAAACTAATTTTTTGGAATTTTGCGAAATAAAACGATCGCGCAAATGATAAAGGGCAAGCCTTTGCACGTTGACAACGCCGTCAAAGTCAAGCGTGTATTGGCGCGCTTCAAGCTGGATGCCCGCCACGCGCTTTTGCGCATCTGCAATCAACCCGGGAAGGATGGGATTTTCGATGGGCTGGTCTTCGGGAATTCCCAGGGCTTGGATGCCGCGTACCGTTTCTTCTGGAGCAAAACGGTGAAGCAAAGCATCATCCATCGAAACAAAAAATTGCGAGGAGCCCGGATCGCCTTGGCGGCCGGCACGGCCGCGCAATTGGTCGTCAATTCTGCGGTCCTCCGCCCTTTCTGTGCCCAAGACTGCCAACCCGCCTAGTTCTCTTACCCCCGGCGCTAATTTGATGTCCGTGCCACGGCCGGCCATTGCCGTGGAAATAATCACTGAATTTTTTTCGCCGCCATGCTCAACAATCTTGGCTTCTTTTTTATGCATTTTGGCATTCAAAACTTGGTGCGGAATGCCCAACCCCTTGATAATTTCTGACAGAAGCTCTGACTTTTCTACAGAACTGGCGCCCACCAAAACCGGCCGGCCGCTTTGGTATAATTTTTGAATTTCGCGAGCAACGGCAGTAAACTTCCCCGACTCGTTTTTGAAAAATGAATCAGCCAAATCCTTGCGGATGACCGGCTTATGCGTTGGCACAATCACTGTGCGCATTCCAAAAACCTTGAAAAATTCTTCCGCCGCGGTATAGCCCGTGCCCGTCATTCCCGAAAGTTTCTTATAAAGCTTAAAATAATTTTGGAATGTCACCGAAGCGATTGTCTGGTCTTCTTTGCCGACTTTAACGCCCTCTTTGGCTTCGATGGCTTGGTGCAAGCCTCCCGAATAGCGCTTGCCGAATTGCAAGCGGCCGGTGTTTTCATCAACAATCATTACTTTTTTGTTGAAAATGACATAATCAATGTCATGCTTGAAAATAAACTCCGCCTTCATTGCCTCTTCGAGATGATGGACCAAAATCACATTTTCAGCTGAATAAAAATTTTTCACTTCCAAGAGTTTTTCGGCGAGCTTTATGCCTTTTTCTGTCAGGACAATGCCTTTGGTTTTTTCATCCAAAGTAAAATCGCGCTTTCGGCGAAATTTGGGCGCGATTTTGGCAAATTTTTGGTATAAATTTGAGGCTTTGCCCATCGGCTGTGAAATAATCAAAGGCGTTCTCGCTTCATCAATCAAAATGTTGTCAATTTCATCCAAAATGACATAAAAATGGCCGCGCTGGACTTTGTCAGTTTGTTCAGTTGCCATATTGTCGCGCAAATAGTCAAAGCCAAATTCCGTGCTTGTGCCGTAAGTGATATCGCAGTTGTAAGCAGTGTGGCGTTCCGCGGGTTTTGAAGCTTGGGTGATCACCCCGATGCTCATTCCCAGCGCTTCAAAAGCGGGCGCGACAAAATCTCTGTCGCGCGCGGCTAAATAATCATTGACCGTAATGACATGGACGCCCTTGCCTGCGAGCGCGTTTAAATAGGTGGGAAGCATCGCGACAATGGTTTTGCCCTCGCCTGTTTTTTGTTCGTCTACCATTCCGCGGTGCAAAACAATTGCGCCCATCAATTGCACCTCGTACGCGCGGCGGTTGATGACGCGCTTGGAAACTTCGCGCATCACCGCGTATGCCTCAATAAGCAAATCATCTAATGTTTCGCCTTTTTTTAATCTTGCGCGGAATTCGGCTGTTTTATTTTTTAGTTCTTGATCGCTCATTCCTGAAATAAAAGGCTCGCGCTGGCTGATTTTTTTGACGATGTCTTGCAAATCCAAAATCACCGCCTCATTGGGGTTGACAATTGCTGAAATAATTTTTTGAACAGTATGGGCCATGGGTTAATACAAATTTACAAATCTTTACAAATATTACAAATAAAACTCGTTACTTTCTAACTCACTCGAAACTCGTCACTCGAAACTCGAAACTCTTTGCCGCTTACTTTCCTACTGCGGCAAGGAAGTAGCCTTTCCATGCGGAGTTCCACTGAAAGTCGGGCTGGGCTTCGGCATTGTCTTTATCGCCTGCGTAAAAGTGGTTGGCCGGCGCGTCAACTTTAATCGCTTTATTTAAATCGGCGCTAAAAAACTTGTGCGGGTTGACTGACCAAACAGTTGATCCTTCAATTCTGTCAACCTCAAAGTGCAAATGGGGATTGGTCGTGCCTGAATTGCCTACCGCGCCAATGCGGTCGCCCGCATTGAGTTGCTGGCCAACTGAAACATTCATTTGGTCTAAATGGGAATAGGTTACATAATAGCCGCCACCGACATTAACAATAACAGAATTGCCCTCAAATTGGCCGACATAAACAACTTTGCCCGCCGCGGCAGAAACAACTTCAGTGCCCATTTTTGCAGCAAAATCTATGGCGCCGTGCCGCTGATCCCATTGAGGGTATTTAACATCTTGCTGTTGAATGGCTTCGATTGAGCCGAACTCGCCATAAACAAAATAAGTGTCGTTTTTGCCAGCCGCAAACGATCCGCCTTCCACTCCAACACTCACTGTCCCGCCTCCATTCATATTATTATAAGTAATTGCCGGCGATCCGCCCGAGTAATTTTCCCAGTGTGACTCGACGTTAAAAGGCATGCGCAAAGATTGCAGAGGCTGGTCGGCGGCGGCTTTGGCAACGTTGACTACTGGAACCGCTGCCACCTTTTTTTCGGTCGGCTTTTCTTCTACAGGCGCTTCTTTTTTTTGTGGAAGTTTTTTCAATAAAGAGCCGATGCCTTTTTGCGCCGCGGCCGCTGCAGATGGAAGCTTAGCTGACGCGGCAGGCGCGTTTACTTTCGACATAAGCTGGGGAACAAAAGGCATACCCAATAGGGATAATCCAAGCAAAGCAAGGCCTGCGATGCGCTTGATGCGCCGCTTTTTCTTATCCTCTTCAGAAAGCTCTGTTTTGGCTTCCTTGATGGCGTTTTTTATGTCTTTTGCACTAATTTCCATGGTGACTACGAACCCACGAATTCATCTACTAATACTACGAATTTGTGGACACAAAACTACGAAATATCTACAAAATCTACAAAGAAAGGTTAATGTTCTGTTCTCCCCTATAAGCTAAAAGCTATAAGCTATAAGCTGAATTTTATATTATAACATAAAAAAAGGCCTTTGTCAAGATGTGACAGGCCTTTTTAATAAAAAAGTTGTGCATTAACTCTTAAACTCTGCTTTTTTTTCTTCCTTTCTCCTTTGCCGTAAAGCTGCGCACTATCGAAAGCACTGCCCAAACTACGATCAAAACTCCAATAATCGCGAAAAATAAAAGCAAGCTGATGTCGCGCAAAGATAGAGAAACTTCAGGAGAAATCGAACCCCCCGTTTCGACAAAAAAGGGTAATGGCGTTGGTGTGAGACTAATTATTGTTTGTATGGGCATTTCAATTAAATTATAACGAGACGAAGGGAAAAAGGAAAGTACGAAGTAGGAGAGAAAGAGATTTTGAAATTTGATATTTGATATTTGGAATTTGGAATTTTGAGAATTTTAGCTTGAAATCCGAAGGATTTTATGCTAAAATTTGAGGCATGGGGCTGTATAGCTTCGACGTGAATATTTTAAAATCAAAGTGGCGCAGACGAGCTCTGCTAACTCGTTAAAAGGGCAGAAACTATAAATGCTAATAAACCAGCATTTGCTTATGCCTAAGGACTAATTTCTTTAGGCCATTCGCCCACTTTCGCCGTAAGGTGGATCGCGAGTGTTATATTTCGGCTGCTGCGCATAGAGATAGCTTTGTTATATGTTGCAAAAGACTACCAAAGCTAGATTTTGCCTATTTGGACGATTTTAAGGGTAGAATCGAAAATTAAAAGTCGCCTAAGCTGTGTAGAAATTTTGGTTTGGTATTTTCGGACAGGGGTGCGAATCCCCTCAGCTCCAATAAAATACTCGAGTTTTACTCGAGTATTTTTATTTAGCCGGAATGAATTCCGGCAATCCAGTCTTCGGAATGCGTCGATTCATCGGCATCAGTCGCAATGAATTGCGACGATCCAGAAATTGGAATGTGCCAATTCATTGGCACAAGGTGGCGACCTTGCCTACCGGCAGGCAGGTGAATCGCCACGATCCCAAAGATGGAACGCACCAATTTATTGGTGCCTGCGGCAATCCAGCCTACGCTGCAGCTTCGGCGGACAAGTGAATTGCCGCATTCCAAGATCAAAAAGCTCCCCCGAAGGAGAGCTTTTAAACAATTCTTTTCGGTCCGAAGTCCTTCGGACCACTTTTCTATTGCTTTTCTATTGCCTTTCTACCCTTTTCTATGCTTTTTTGATTTTTTAGCAAATATAGATAAGCCGATGCCTGAAAGCACAAGCAAGCCGATCAAGCCAAAGAGAGTGTATGCAACCCAAGGCTCCATGCTAAGAATTTCGCCACCCGTTTGCGGAATCGCGGTTGGATTGGGTTGAGGAGTGGGCGCAGGGACAACTGGGGCAACGTTTGCCAATTCGTGAACTTTGCCAGAATCTTTGATGCTGTAGCTGATATTTGAAGAGACTATTTTTATATCCGCTGCGTGAACAACTGCAATGCCTCCCGAACTTACCGAAGTAGGTTCGACAGCAGTCAAAACAAAGCTGGCAGAATCAACTTCTTCTGGAGGAATAGTCAGCGATTCAGATTCTTTGTCAGCAATATAGCCCGTGGGCGGTTGAATCACTACAGTCACATCCCAATTATCACGAGAAACAAATGCGTAAGGATAAATTATGGTTGGATCTTCAGCAACATATTCCGGCTCGTAAATATCAAGCTCGCCTGAACCATGGACAGTGGTCATTCTCATAGCAACGCATCCGCCGCCGCCTTTTTTAGGAGTGGGGGTTGGCAAAGCCAAAGGAGTGTTTGTTTTGGTTGCGGTGGCAGTGCGCGTTGCAGTTGTAGTGGGCGTGTTTGTTGGAACTGGGGTTGGCATCACAAAGTTGTCCAGCAAAGAAACGTGCATCTTGCGATATTTAGTCTGGCCTGCATAAATTTTTACAGTTCTGACAAGCAGATTGCCGCGGCCATGGAATTGTTCATCGTCATAAATACCAATGGCTAAGAATTTTGAATATGGATGCGAGCCTTTGGGGTTGGCATAAACATTGAAAACCGCATCTGAATAAATTTTGCTGTCGCGCTGGATAGTCACGGTCGGGAAAACTACTTGAAGCGGAGTGTAATTGGCCCGAATGGCAGTATAATTGTTGGGTTTAACACAATTTGCTTCTTCATCGTCATCCTCGTCGTCACGTTCGTCGTCTTCCTTTCGGCAGTTCTTGTAATCTTCCTTGATTTTTACATAGTCATAAAGCTCAACTGAATAGCGCGCGTCTGGAGCATCAACCAAAGGATTCCAAGTCGGCTTCCACTTGCCGTTAACCAGAGTATATTCAATTTTATCAGTTAAAATATGAATGACAGCATTGGGGACAGGGGTGGGGGTAGCCGCGGAAGTGAAAGTTAGAGTAATTGTTGGAGTCTCTGTTATTGTTTCAGTAGGAGTAGGGGTTGGTGTATCTGTAGAAATTTCTGTAGGAGTTTCTGTGAGAGTGAAAGTTGGTGTGTCTGTTGCGGTCTCGGTTGGAGTCGACGAAGGCGTCTCTGTAGGTGTACTAGTCGGGGTTTCGGTTGGAGTTTCTGTAGGAGTATCAGTCGAAGTTTCGGTTGGAGTTTCTGTGATAGTTTCAGTTGGAGTTTCAGTTGGGGTAGGTGTTGCGGTTAAATAACTGCAAGGCCAGAATTTCTGGATACGGTTGTTGCTGGTATCTGCCACATAGACATAGCCCATATTATCAACGGCTACTCCCGCAGGATAACTAAACTGCCCATTTCCGGATCCACTAGAACCCCACTGGGTTTGATAATTGCCTGACGAATCAAATTTTTGGATACGGTGGTTCGTAGTATCTGCCACATAGACATAACCTGATGAATCAATAGCTATGAGCTCAGGTAAACCAAATTGCCCATTTCCGGATCCACTAGAACCCCACTGGGTTTGATAATTGCCTGACGAATCAAATTTTTGGATGCGGTAGTTGAATGTATCTGCAACATATACATAACTCGAAGTGTCAATGGCTATGCCCATAGGATATTTAAATTGCCCATTTCCGGATCCATTAGAACCCCACTGGGTCTGGTAATTGCCTGACGAATCAAATTTTTGGATGCGGTGGTTATTAGTATCCGCCACATAGACATAAGTTCCCGATGAATCAACCGCCACACCAAAAGGAGCATTAAATTGCCCATTTCCCAAGCCTAAAGATCCCCATTGGGTTTGATAAGTGCCAGAGGAATCGAATTTTTGTATACGATTATTGCCACCGTCGACTACATAGACATATCCCGCCGAATCAACCGCTATGCCATCAGGACCATTAAACTGCCCATTTCCGGATCCTCGTGAGCCCCATTTAGTAACAAAACAACAACTTTGAGGGTTGAAAGTTGGCGTAATGGTTAGGGTTTCTGTTGGAGTTTCAGTGGGAGGGGCATAAGTAAATCCTTTGAGGAAGAAGATTTCAGATTCTATGCCATTTATTGAATAAGCAGGATCACTTTGGGTATTGTCCTGCCAGAGAATATAGCCAGAGCCGGGAGCCATCGCAGGCAGTTCTGATTTGCCTATATTTTGTGAGATGTTAAGAGGCGCAGACCAGCCCGATTCGCCTACCTTGAGATTAGAGTAGAAGATGTCGTAATCGGGTATAGGAGCTGAGGTTTCAGTTGGAATTTCGGTTGGAGTTTCTGTGGGTAAAAATTCATATTCAAAAGCTCCTATATCGCACGCAGTTCCAATTGGCCGCGCAATGCCGCGCTGGTCAGTTGCCGGGCAATCATTGG
>Ga0315291_10004005_pt1 | contig 18894 bp, 20 predicted proteins | sample YL17G12_20_MG_FD_203070 | JGI IMG/M metagenome (GOLD analysis project Ga0315291, IMG submission 203070) | Sediment microbial communities from Yellowstone Lake, YNP, Wyoming, USA - YL17G12_20 | ecosystem: Environmental > Aquatic > Freshwater > Lake > Sediment | place: USA: Wyoming | collected...
CGAGATGCCGGTCAATCCGTCGTCCGGCAAGTTCTTCAGACACGGGGCCGCCTAGGCGGCGGTATTCGCCCTCCGTGTTGTGATTGACTATTATTGGATCAGATGTGTTAATGACTAGCCTCGAACCACTGCTGCTAGTGGCGCCGGTAATTCCTGCAGCTCTTACCTTAAAGCGATGCCGATGGAAATCAAGATGATCGCGAGTAACCGCCGCGCCACCCACGAATACTCGATCGGCGAGGTCTTTGAGGCGGGGATGGTGCTGACCGGAACCGAGGTCAAGTCGGCGCGGACCGGCAAGGTCAACCTGAGTGACGGCTGGGTGACCATAAGTGATGCTGGCGAGGCTTTTCTACAAAACACCCATATTTCCCGCTACAGCCACGGTAGCTATATGAATCACGAGGAATCCCGCCCGCGCAAGTTGCTGCTTAAGCGCAAGGAGCTAAATAAGCTGGCTGAGAAGACCCAAGAAAAGGGACTGACTATTGTACCGCTGAAGATGTACTTCCATGGACAGTACGTTAAGATTGAGATTGGCGTGGCTAAGGGCAAGAAATTACATGACAAACGCGAATCTGCTAAAAGCAAGGAAGCCGACCGCGACATCAGTCGGGCGATGAAGCACAACCGCCGCTAGGCCGCGATCAGCTCTCGGCTTTACCCTTGACCCAGCGCACCAGCCAGCCGACGACCGGTACGTTTTCGTAGAATGCAGCTCCGAGATCGAATTGGCTGGTCTGCATGACGATCTTGTCGCCTTGCATTTTGACCCGCGTGACGCCGTCAAACACTACCGGGTCACCAGATTTTAGGCGCTTGTTGGTCAGGGTCATGGTCCAGATGGCGACCGTTTCCTCGCCCGACACGAACTCCTCTTTGACATCGACATTGATCGTCTGCATGCCACCGAGGATGCCTTGAAGGTGCGCCATGGCTTTGTCGCGGCCCTCAAAGCGTCCAAATGGGTCCTCATAGACCACGGTAGGGGCCATCATGGCCTCGACCTTCTGGCTGACGGTACTGGCGTTAAGGTCATTGAAAAAGGATTCTATAATCGACGCTGGTGGTTCAGGCTGGGTGGGTCCAACCTCCTCGGCGGCAGCGTGGTCGATTTCTTCGTCCATGGCCTCAGCGCCGCTGCTTTCCGGAGTCCCGCCAACCTCGGCCGCTACTTCTGAAGCAGGCTGCTGCGCCAGACCCTGTTGCCTAGGCATCATCAGTAGCAATGCAAGGGCGATCCATTTCATTCTAACCATAAGGGCCTCCTTTAGACTCAGAGCCTAGACTGACCCACTCTATGTCAAATTCGCTTAGACCGCCAGAAAGCCAAGAGGCGCCGGCCCAATCGCCGTAGCCACCAGTGTGGCCTGGTGGGGCTGTTACTACGGTAGCATTGTGGCCCTATTCTTGCTCCCTTGGTCCTAAGGGGCGGCACCTTGCCGTCCGTTTTTTGACGCAACACGCTGATTTGTTAGATTTTCCCGACCAAAATAGGGTCTGGGGGACGGTTAACGCTTAGGGCAAAGGTGGTAACAAAATGACACTCGATCGAACCTTAGACAGGCTCAATGCTATACCAGCCGTGCCCGCTGCGGCGTCGTTCGGGGAGTGGCGCGCCTTCACCTTCAGTACGGGTCACTTTTTGCTCCATATTCCTTCATCGCACGTCTTGGCAGTACCAGAGGCTCTGGCCTTTGAGGTGCGGGGCGAGGCTCATGATCCGGGCGCTGCCGCCGAGCTGCTGCGCTTGGCCAGTACCTTGCCGCGTCCGACCCCAACCAATATCAAGGCTGATATCCGCGCCATCTCGTTGAATCTCGCCCAGGGTTGCAATTTGCGCTGCACCTACTGCTTTGCTGGTGAAGGTGACTACGGCGCAAAGGGCATGATGAGCTTGGCGACGGCGACGGCTGCTATCGAGCTGTTGGCTAAGGATAAGCCAAACTTCCATGTCGTCTTTTTTGGCGGCGAGCCCATGCTTAATTTCAGCGTGATCGAGCAGGTCGTGGCTTGGTGTGAGCAGCGACCGCAGGATATTTCTTTTTCTATCACTACCAATGGCACCCTGCTCACCGCGGAGAAGCTAGCTTGGTTTAAAGCTAAGAAGTTCGCTATGAATCTCTCCTATGATGGTAAGGGGCTGCAGGCCCGCCAGCGCTTGAATAAAGACAAAATATCCAACTCCGAGACTTTGGTGGAGAAGAAGTTGGCTGTTTTTGGCGAGCAGCTAGCCTCGTTGCGGGAGTTTCGCCTGCGCTCCACAGTCACCCGGGAGAACCTAGACCAACTCGAAGACTCGCTTCTGCACACGCTCTCAGCTGGGAATTTTAAGGTCTTAGTGGCCCAGCATGCGACTTCGATCAATGGCATGAAGTTTAGCAAGGAGGATATTGATCAGGTCGGTGCCATCTTGCGTCGGGTGATCGACCGTTGCCTAGAGTCCGGCGATTATGCGCGTTTACTGCGGCTAGACAATCTGAAGCAGACGATCCGCACCATTCACCGAGGTAAGACTGGCGGCATGGCCTGCGGCGCTGGTGTGCACTATCTGACGGTTTCGGTGGGCGGCGGTTTCTATCTGTGCCACCGCTTCAATGAAGACGAAAGCGAGCGCTTTGGCGGCATCGCCGAAGGTTTGGCTACCGCGAAGCTGGATGAAATCGCCCACTTTCGTACTGCCAAAAAGGCTCCCTGTGATACCTGCTGGATGCGTGAGTGGTGTGCCGGTGGCTGCTTTCACGAGCATAAGACGGCTAGCGGCGACAAGTTCAAAATCGATCCGCGATTCTGTCAAATGCAAGACCGCGAGTTTAGCGAAGCTATGCGGGTTTACACCGTGCTCTTGCAAAAGGCACCTCACCTGCTCGAGGCTTGAATCTTGCGAATTCGTTTCTCCAACTTTGCCACCGCCTTGTGCTCGCTAGCCGCCGTAATGGTGCTGGTTTATTTATTTTATGCCTCGGCCCTGCGCGAACGAGTTGAGAATACACTTTTTGACTTGCGTACGCGCTGGGCCCCTGCCTTGGAGCCTAGCGCGCCGGTGGTGGTCGTGACGATAGATCAAGCTAGCATTGCTGCTCCCTTCATGCTTTTGCCACTACAGCCGTGGGAGCGCGCCAGCCAATCCAAACGCACCGATCTGAGTCCAGACGCTTTACTAAGAGTGATTCAGGCCCTAGTGCAGACGCAGGCACGGGCGATCGGTGTGCTGCTGCCGCCCCAGATTTACAATTACGACGATCCGGCGCTCGATCAGATCGCCGCTCTTGTGCAACAGGACGCCCGTATCATCCTCGGCACCTTTGATCAATCCCTCCTTGGCGCCGAGGTGCGAAGCCCAAACCGTTTGTTGCTCACCGGCGCCGAGCGTTTGGCGAAGGCCGACGTTAAGCGTAATTTTCGCAGGGACATCATCCGCCAGCTAACGATTCGCCAAGACCGCGAGATGCCCTACCTGCTAGATCGAATCTACCACGATGTGACGCAGCGAACTTTCGCTGCAGAGGCTGGGCCCGGCGACCTGCAGATAGAGCTAAACTATGCATATTTGGGCCAAATCGCGCAGATCTCCGCCGAGACGGTACTCAAAGGGCCCGGGACCTTTGACCTGCGGGGAGCTATAGTGCTCGTTGGTTATACCGAATACCGCCCGTTCACTTTGGACAACCGCGAGGCGACCTTCGTCAATACGCCGTGGCAGGCGGAAGGAGACGACGTTAGCCATGGCAAGCCACTGGTCATGGTTCTAGCGACCGGCTTGATTAATATGCTCGAAAACAGTTGGCTGGAGCCGGCACCACAGCTGGTCGCCTGGTTCGAAACCGTGTTGTTCGCCGGCCTGGCCTTTGCAGCTTGGAGGCTGAGCATCGGCATCGCTTGCTTGCTTTTCCTCGTCGGCTGGGCCCTGCTGCTCGTGGCGCATGCCTATATCTTCGCCTACCTGCATACCCATGTGCCGCTGGCTGATACCTTACTATGGTCGGCTCTGGCAACCTACACTGGAGCTGTCATGCGGCTTAGGGCCGAAGGCCGGTGGCGGACCAGTGAGATGGCTAAACTTAAGTCCGATCGCGAAGTAGTATCGGCACAGGACCGTTTTTTGAGTCGCTTTACCACCGAACTCGCAGCTATCAACGACCTCGTTACCGCCTTGTTGCACAAGATGACGCCGCAGCTGCATGCCACCGCAGTGCAGGCAACCTTGGCCCACGCTAGGGCATTAAGCAGCAGCGAAGAGCTGCGCGACTACCTAGCGGGGATGGGGCAGGTGGCTTTTTTAACCCAAACCAATGCGGCCTTGCCGAAATTACGGCGGCTGGATCTCGATGAACCGGTACAGGCCGTGATCCGCCAGTTGGATCAGAAGGCTCAGGATGCCAAAGTGCGCTTTAAGATCGTTTATAGGGGCGAGGCCACGGCGCTAGCTGATGCCACCTTGGTGACGCAGATACTCTACAATTTGGTCGCCAATGCGGTGCAGTACTCGCCGCCAGGTAGCGAGGTGATCATTGCGGCGATACGTCATAAAAGTGAGGTGCAGCTGCGCGTGACCGACCTGGGTGTAGGCATTGCGGTCGAGCATCAAGACCGCATCTTTGAGAAGTTTTACCGGGTGAAAAGTGATTTCGTCTATAAAAGCAGGGGCCATGGGCTGGGCCTTTACCTAAGTCGCTACTTCGCCAAGCGGATGGGCGCTGATATTAGTCTCGAATCCGTGCCCGGTTTGGGCTCTACCTTCACCCTGCATCTGCGTCCCGGAAAGTAAACTAATCCATGCCACCCCTGCACAGCCCCTGGCAAAAACTTAAAAACTTGCAGACCTTCCTGCGGCGCAGGTTGTGGTGGTTCGACGTTCTCTATCCATTGGCCTTGGGCCTACTACTATTCTCTGCTTTGAGCTTCGTTGTCTATGCTGGTCAGAGGCAGTGGCGCCTTTCGCTGCAGGGTGAAAGGAAATTGCTCGAATTCAGCCTGCTGCAAGGGAGCCGTGGGGGCGCACCGCAGCAACATCAGATCCTAGTTGTCAGCGCTGATCCGGCGCAGCTTGCAGCGAACCGCTTAATCGTCCCTAATGCCGCACCCGATGCGCCGGTGGCGGTCTATGCCGCAGTGATCGAGCGACTGGCCGCGGCGGGTGTGCCGCTGTTATTCGTGCGCTGGGACCTGCATAACCACCAAGGTGACGAGGCAGGTTATGGCGCTTTAGGTCGAGTATTGGCCACCTACCGGGCGGCCACCCAAGTCTATTTCATATTACCGCCTGAACAGGGTGAGCGGCTGCCGGTGGGTTTGCTGCAGAGCGCTGCTTGGCTAGACAGCGCCGCCTGCGGCGAAGCCAGTGAGGTGCAGTCGTCATGCTCTTACCTACCCGAATATCGGCAGTGGGCAGTGCAGCGAGTCGCGGAGGTGTTTGGTCGCACCTCAGGGGCTCTGGCCACGCCGGGTTGGGTGAGCGACCAGTTGCCGAATGCCTTTCCTAGTTATATTTTGCAACTGCGCCCGATGCATAAGGCAGCGAAGCAGAGTTTTAGCTGGGTGCAGCAGGCCACCGCGGCGGATCTGGCGGGCTGGCGCGCCGCCTTTATCGGGGTTGGTCAGGCACCGGTGGCGGTGACTAACGGCCGTGCTAGTGATTTGGTTGCAACTGTGTACGACCAGTTTACAGGTCTTGTTGCCGTAAGCGGTACGCCCATGCACGAATTTCTGGCGATGTTGGCGCAGATGTTTAGCATCAACGGGGAAGCGTATGTGCCACCAGCAGCCTTTAGCACGGTGATGACCGTGGTGGTGTGCCTAGCCTTAGTCGCCATCACGGTGCTCTACGATGTCTTTGTCGGTCTCGCTGCATTGCTCGGTTTTGGCCTATGCGCGCCGTTAGCGAATGCCGCCTTGCTGCGCTACGCTAATGTCTATATTCCACTTTTTGATAGCTATTATTTCGGATTGTCTGCGCTCATCGTCGCCGGTCTGGTCCAGCTCTCGCTGCTATCGCTGCAGCGCTGGCGCCTCGAGGCGCTGCGCCGTCTGCACGCGCGCGCCGCCGATCTTAAAGGGAATTTTATTTCGCTGCTGACGCATAATCTCAACACCCCGGTGGCAAAAATGCAGGGCATGCTGACCCTGCTGACCAAGCAGGCGGCGGTCGCTACTTGGTTGCCGGCGGTGCTGCAGGCTGAAGCCTTAGTAGCACAGCTCGAATTCGCCATCCGCAGCGTTCTGATCGCTGCGGCTCTAGAGGAGGGTGCGGTACATCTGACAGCGCGTCACGCGCGTGCCTTGATGGACGAGCTGATGCTCAGCAGTCTGGCTAGCCTACGCCGCCTTGGCGTCCGCCTAATCGAGCAGAAGGTCACCGGCGCTGAGGACGGTCAGGAATTCCTCCCATTGCTGCTCGATGCCCGCGCCGTCAACTCTGCTATCAGCGGCGTGGCGGCGCTGTTTCACACGCCTGGTGAGACCCTGCAGTTAAGTGTGAGTATGGATGTCGGCTTGGTGGCGGATGCTGATTGTGAAGCGGATCAATTGCAAGTCGTCCTCACCAGCACTAACCACTGGATTAGCGCTGAGGCCGCGGCGATTTTAACCGCGTCGACGCCCCTGCAGCTGCGCAGCCTGAGCGATGGTTTGTTCTTCCCGGGGGTTCTTGCCGGTCTAGCGCAGCTGACCGTAGCCACATTTCGCGGTCGCATCGAATTGCGCCCCATGGCCGCAGGGGGCGTGATCATCCTCACCTTCAAGGCGCGGAGCCAGGGTGATTCGACGGTGACTGGTATGGAACTTGCTTAGGAGTAGCCGTGGTCCATGGAGGCCATTATTGCCAGCAGCCCGAAACGTTTAGTTAACTGTCTGACCTTTAAGTAACAACTGGGCTGGCCACCAGGCCGGTCATGAACCCCTAACAGCAGTGAGGTGTCAAATGTATACTGACGTGACCACCATCGGTACAGAAACGATACCAGCAGCCCCCCTCTTCGCGGTTAAAATCGTCAACAAGCCACGGCATGTCCAGGTTGGTGCCCTAGTGATCGACGACCTCCGTGAGGACCGCTGCGTCAAGACCCAGGACGCTTAATTACGGGCAGCTCAGCCGGGCTGATGGCCTTCATCACCCGGCACAACTCGCTGGGGCGGACGCTGAGCTTTTCCTGTTCCGCTCGGCTGAGGTATTTGGGAAATAGAATGCGACCACTAGCACCCGCACGCACCGGTTCGCCATCGCAGCGGCCAAGGATGTCGCCGACATGGACCTCGGCAAAGTTATTCAAACCTGCATTCAGTTCGACGAAGCCATGGGCCGGCCAGCGCATAATTTCAGCCCAGGTGTATAGCTCCGAGGTATGGCTGCTGGCGCGGTGCGCGATGCTTTCACTGTTTAGTTCAGCAGTGGCGACGCGAATTGCCCATAAGCAGGCTTCGACACCGACGGCGATTTGGTAGGGATCAAAGCCGTTTTGGCCCAGTTCCAACGAGATGCCGGTACCACCCTTGCTAATGACGTACTCGTCGGTGCACATGCCTTCATTGGAAAAGGGCTTGCCCCAGTGGGTGACGATCGTCAGCCGGGGTGAAATTGCACGAGCAAACTCGTAGTTGCGTTCATTATAGCCAAAGATAAAAAACGGTCGGTCTGAGGGTCGGTTGGTTTGGTGTAGATCGAGTAGACAGGCGGTTTTGTCCAACACCGATGCGAGCTCTTTGGCCCGAACCTCTTCTTTTAAAGTGGCGCTGCCACAGCCGAATGAGCGGTTCAGGTCGCGCTCGAGAAAGCGCCGGTTTTCTTTTGCTGCCCAGGGATTGCCGAGGATGATGGCGAGCGGGATTTTCAGGGCTATGTTACCAGCCCCCAAGTGCGCTAGGACCTCGTTAATGACGGCAACACCCGCCAGCTCATTGCCATGGGTTAAACCCATCAAGGTCAGTCCGACCTCTTTGCCCGCCGGCAGGGCCACGGCGGTGCGTTTGGGTTTTATCAGCCAGCCGTAGTCGCACAGCGGCTCAACTTGTAGGTGGGCCTTGGCTTCGCGGGGGAAGTTCTTGAATGTTTCGAGATGCAACTGCAGCGAGTCGGTCATGACGGCCTCCCATATGTAAAATAGCGCCGACGCCTAGCGGCGACTATGCCTTAGGCGAGGAGAAAAATCCAAGTCAGCCCCCATGCCCGTCCTCGGCGTGCGCACCGAGTAGATTGAAGATTTAGCAGGTGTAGCGTCGATAGTGGTTGGGTAATCCTCAAGCTTTACAAATGAAGTTAGCATGTTGTATAAGTAATGATCAATCAACCGGAGGTCGCTCTTGGCTGCTACTTTCAGGTTACATGCAGCTCTGGTGTTGACGACGATATCGTTAGCGCTCCTCGCCTGCGACCCCGATGGCAAGAAGGACTGTGCCTGGGTGCTTGAGCCTGAGGTTAAATTAGAGGGCACCACGGAACCCGGCTTTATCCCGGTATGCGCCCGAAACCGTAAATCCATGAAGGAAAACTGCGCTATGCAGGCGACTTTGGACTATGCGAAGCAAGCATATGGGCGTACGTTTCGCTATGTCGATATCCGCTTTATCAGTGCTGGGCAATTGCAAACGGTGAGCAGCATCAAATTCTGCAACGGCAAGAACTAAGGCATGAGGAGTGCAGGAGCTGATGGGCATTGAATCAAAAACTCCTGGCACGAGGTCTGGGCGAGCCGCTAGTCTGATCGCTTTAGCCCTCGCCGCAAGTTCCTGTGGATGCGTCCATGGCGAAGCCGCGCCCAACACTGCGAAAAATGCGCCCGTTGGGCCAAATTTGGGCAAAGTCGATGGCCCCACGAGTAGTCCTATGAATACCGTCAAGGGTGGCCGTGTTGCACTCGACTGGCAGCAGGCCATGTTGGATAGGCTGGCTAAAGATCCGGCTGGCTACCGCGAGGCCTGGGGCCTGTTTAGCGAGGGTGGTTGGGCCAATGCTGGCCAGGTGATGATCTATGGCGACGGCGGACAAACCAAGCTGCAGGCAGTCGTTGTCGAGCCCGAAAACGACCGCGTCAGCACCGATAGGGCGCTAAGCGTCGCAGCTTTTGCTACGATTGCAAATGCCGCTAAGGCCGCGGAGCAGCTAGTTGACCTTGACATGGTCGCCTTTGATGCCCTGACCTTTGAATATGTGCATGCGGTTAAGGACTCGGCAGCTAAGGTGGGCGTCGTCAAACGCGTCTTTGTCCGCAACGGCGGCAAAAAGGACATGCGTGAATACGATGCCTTGATCGCAGCTTTTCAGCAGCTGCGAACCATCCAGAAATAGTCTGCATTGAGTCGCTTCGATTGAGCGATGGTCCAACTTAGGGCCCGTCAGGAAATAACTTGCACATTTGGGCGCCAGCTGACGGCCGTCTGCGGCCGATTTCAAAGCGAAAAATCCTCGAAATACCCGAGGTATTCCTCTGGTTTTTCGCTTTGAAATCGACCACAGCCAACCATCATCTGACACCCAACTGTGCAAGTTATCTCCTGACGGGCCCTTAACCGGCCTTTACTGGGAGATACCTCTCGATCTGCTCGAGGGTGCTTTTTGCCTTATCAAAGTCGGGGCAAAGCTCCAGGCACTTCTTGAGGTTTTTCTGTGCCTCGATATAGCCTTCGCGGGTTTTGTACTTCGCCTGCGCCAAAGCGATATTGTAGTAGATGCGGTAATTTTCTTTAAATTGCGGGAAGAATTGGAGGGCCCGCTGGTATTCAGCAAGGGCCTTATCGGACTTACCATCCTTTGCCAGCATGACGCCTTTGTTGTTGTAATGGCGCACGATCTCCATTGGCTTAGCAGCATCTTTACCAAACTGTACGGCGTGTTTGTCAAACCCATGATCAAAGAGCTTAGCGAACATGCCGAATTTTTCTTCAGGTTGGTCCGGGCTCAGCTTGATGATCTCCTTCATCTTGTGAACTGCGGCATCGGGCTCTTTGATCTCCAAGTAGGCGGCGACTAGGCTGTTTAAACGGTCGAGGTTTTGCGGCGCAAAGCTGTCGGCCTGGGCTAGGGCTACTTTTGCCTCCTCAAACCGTCCTAGCTGCATAAGCAGGCGGCCTTTAGCATTGAGCAGCACTATGTTGCTAGGATCCTTGTCGAGCATGGGCCCAACTAGCCCCAAAGCTTCTTCTTTTTTGTCGGCTTTTTCATAGAGGTCATAGAGAAGTGTAAGGCCTCGGGCGCCGAGTTCCGGTAGCTTTTTTTGCACCTGCTCGGCAGCTTTAGCGAAGTCGTTGGACTTTTGGTAGTAGTTGATGACACGGTATTGAATCTCGAAGAAATTCGTCATGCGCTGGCGGGTCGCCATACCACGGCTCAAGTATGGCAGGATTTGAATCGGACCGAAGGGCTTGCTGAGCACTTCGATATCACCGAGCTCTTTGATAAGGCCTTCATTGTTGCCCAGAGCTTTGTTGCCCTTCAGCATGATGAAGGCGCAGCTGCGCTTGTCGATAGCCTCATGAGAACGCCATCGTTGAACCAAGGCGAGTCCGGCCATGGGTGCGAAGTCGATGCTAATCAACACCACTTCGTAGCGGTTGGTATTGAAAAGGTAGAGGGCGGTCTCGAGGTTGGTAGTCTTCTCGATCTTTATATTGTAGCGGGCCAGCGGCTCATCCAAAACTCGGGCGAGCCCAGGGTCTTCATCGACCAGTAGGACCTTGTTTGGCATATTTTGGGCTGGCTGGCTCATTGTTTCTCGGGCGTCGGCGGCTACCACCTTCGCTGTGTGACTCCATGGTAGAATTTCCTAGAACACAAGGTCCGCATCGGTCGGGGCGGACGAGGCCTTGAATCTCATTGCTGGGTTGTATTCATAATACACTAATATTAATGGATTATTATGAAAAAACGTGGGTACAGACTGGGCCTCTGCACTGGTGGCGGCGACTGCCCAGGGCTCAACGCTGCTATTCGTGCTGTAGTTCGCCATGCTGAGCTCGGCTATGGCATGGAGATTTACGGGGTGCCCGATGGATTGACTGGACTAACAGTCAAATCCAGTGGACTCGAACGGCTGACTTTAACCCAGGTCGATGGCATCTTGACTCAAGGTGGGACCATTCTGGGGACGAACAGTAAGGGTAGCCCCTTTCGCGATAAGCAGGAGGCAAGTCGCCTCATAGCCGCAATCACGAGGACGATCTCTCGCCTCAAGCTGGATGGCCTGATCGTTATCGGCGGTGATGGCAGTCAATTCATGGCGAAGCAATTGGCGGCCGCAGGGCTAAACATCATCGGTATTCCTAAAACGATTGATAATGACCTGATTGGAACCGAACAGACGATTGGCTTTGCCACGGCGGTGGATATAGCAACAGACGCCGCCTGCCGCTTGGGTAGCTCTGCCGATGCGCATAACAGGTTAATGATCCTGGAAGTTATGGGGAGGGACGCAGGTCATATCGCGCTTGCGACGGCCATAGCCAGCGGTGCGCATGCGGTTTTGTTGCCCGAGCTGCCATTTTCTTTAGAGGCCCTTTCGGCGCAGCTATTGGCGCGCCCAATGGGTGGCCAAAGGGGCAGCTTAGTCGTGGTTGCCGAGGGCGCTCACCCCAGTGGCAGCGATCCTATGTTTCAAGACAGCGTTACCGGTAGCAAGCAGCTGGGCGGTATCGGAGCCTATATCGCACGGCTGATCAGCGAACGCACCGGGATTGATGCGCGCGTTGCAGTACTTGGACACGTGCAGCGAGGCGGCCCCCCTAATGCTACGGACCGTATTCTGGCTGCAAACTTTGCCTGCCAAGCTGTGGAGTTGGCGGCCGCAGGAAGATTCGGCCACATCGTTGGTATCCGTCGCGGACGTGCATCCGCAACCAGCTACCAAAGTGTCAGTGACAAAAGGCGAACCATCGATCTAGCCGATCCAATGCTCAAGACGGCCCAGGCGCTTGGGATGTCCCTAGGCCAGCCGTCTCCGAGCAAAGGGCGCCTACTTTAGCGCCAACGCCCGTTGGGTTGGTTTTTACGACCGGGGAATAAACGGCGCTTCTTACGAATGCGCAGCTTTTTCTTGGCGCGGTAGCGTGCTGATTTTTTGCGGTTACGAGCGGGACGGGTACCTTTAGCTGCCATGACTTCTGACTCCTGAGATCTTTAGAACCGCATACCTAACGCTACTTTGAAATCGTTAAAGCTGCCGGTGCTCTTGGCGAATAATTCGGTCCTCTTGGTCTCTGACGTGTTGCTCACCTTAGGCGGACCAAAGGTGACTGCCGTGGCCTTTTCTGTTGCAAACAAGGCGCTATCCACTAGCGGCACCTCGAAGTCGACAAAAAACTCCTTTTGCAGGCTGAGCCTTATACCAAAGTCAGCGCCGTAGTATAAGCCATTTTTATCGGACTCAGTGTAGCCGCCAGACTCGGGGGTGGCGTCCTTGCTGTCGCGGAACTCACCATGAAGGTTGGCGAAAGGTTCAACATGTTCAGACAACTTGTTGAAATAATAGCGAATACCGCCTCCTAAGCCGAGGCTTGAGGAGCTGCTTGGGGCCTCTGCATTATTGCCTTTGGTGTAATTCCTTAGAGTAAGACTACCCTGAGCCAGCCAAAAAAATCGGCCGTCTAGGGGGGCGGCTAGGCGGGCTCCGGCTTCGAGGGTGGTCTTGTTGCCAGCATCGTTGCCATTGGTCTTATAGGATTCGTTGCGAAACAGGCCGCTGACCAAGCTTAACTCCATGGCATCTGCCGACCCGGCCATGGCGCTGGTAGCTCCGCCGCATAATAGAACCGTCATCGCCGCAGCTTTGAGCTTAAACATCATTTACTCCACGGAAGGTCGCGAATCATTTGCCACCAGCCTGATGTTATTCAAGGAGGGCAAAGAAAAGGCAAGCAGAGTTTATAGGACGATAGGCAATACTAAATTTGCTATGCTGGCGCCAGACCCTCGCAAAAGGACACCCTAACACCATGGCTCTACCCACGCCTCTGGACCCAGTCCCCGTCGATCAGTTGGCTCAGCTCGATTACGACAAGGGCGCCTTTTTCTTTGGCATCATTCCCTTGGTGGCGATCGGCGTACTCTGCATTATCGGTCTGGCCATCTATTTGTTTAGGCGCGGTAAGAACTGGAATGAACTCGGCGAAGAAATGCGCTTGCCCGACGAGGACGTCATCGTACCAACGACGCGCGAAGACGAACCCTTCAGTGCGGCGCGTGGCGATTTAAAATCTAAATACAAATCTATTGAGTAGTTGGGACGGTGATAAATAGGCTCTGCAAAGTCTCCTCGCAGTGCTAAGGTCACCAGTGTAACAATGTTAAGCTACGCAACTGTAAGGCATGACTCATGAGTGATGAGGTTTCGATTGAAGATCTTTGCAGCGAAACCGAGGGCTCGATTCGAGACCTGATCAGCCGCAATCTTCAAGACTATGAAGAGGCTGGTAGCGTCTTGGCGGCGACTTTTAGGCGGCTGCACAATCTCACCGGAACCTACGGCGTCGAAGGATCCCGGTTTTTTGTCTTGCGGGATAAAAATAGCGGGCAATGCATCGGTGCGGCGGGCATCGGCTCATTGCACGGACTCCCGCCCTCGGAGGGGCTTGGCGAGGTGCGTGACCTAGTACTCGAAGTTGGATTTCGTGGTCGCGGCTACGGTACTCGCCTCCTTAAACGCTGTGTCGAAGAGGCCAAAAGATTAGGCTACCGTAGCCTTTACCTAGAGACGACGCCACAGATGGACAAAGCCCAAAAGCTCTTTGTCCGTTTTGGCTTTAGGCCAGTGACTCAGGCACAGACTGATCTGCGTGCTGCTGGCCCGCAGAAGGTGCCGGGCTACTTCATCCTCGAAGCCCTGTGAGGCAGCTGTTATCCAGGTACCTTGAGCAGCTGGCAGTGCACCTTCAGACCCTCGACATGGGGGTCTTTGACCAGGGTGAGCACACCACTATGTGTTGCCGGGGCCAGCCCTGCCTGCGGATTAGCCGTTAGCACTCCGGAGAAAAACCCCAAAAACAGTGGGCCGCTGGCTGAAAGAGCCCCATGCCCTTGCTCATGCTCGGCCAGGATCTCGCTTTTATCGCCGATGGTTTTGCTTGCTGACACTAAAATGTCCTGCCCCTCATCGGTAGGACTTAGGGCACCCTGCACCTGGAGTGCATAGACGGCCTTGTTGCCGTCGGCCTCAGCGCCCGTGCACTTGAGCGACCAGCTGCCGCCTTTCGCAACCTCTGGCCCAGTATAGGCGGAAGGCTCCGACATTAAGCCTGCAGCGTCAGGATTGCGTGCCTTGCAGCCTGGAGTAGATAGTAGCGGCCCAAGGAGCAGTAGGGTAGTGGCTCGCGACATATTGATCCTTTCTAATACACACAGTGATATAAAAGGAGTGTAAACGTCGTTGCGCGCGGCGACAACCCTGGGAGTAATGTATCCATGTCTTTATCCGTAATCTACCGCCATCACATCGCGTTGCGGCAAAAATCCACCGAGCAAGCGCTGCGCGAGTGCCGTTTTGACGCCTTGGTCGTCGGTGCTGGTGAGCTGCAGTACTACCCTGAAGATGACGCTGCGGTGAGTCACCGCCCCTATCACCATTTCACTCACTGGTGTCCGCTGGCTGGCGAAAATCACCTACTGGTGATCCGTCCTGGGCATAAGCCGCAGCTTTGTGCCTACTCGCCTGATGATTACTGGCACGAGCACTCTGAGCTCGAAGATGCCTTCTGGACTCAGGAATTTGATATCAAGCCCTTCGGCAATATCAAGGAAATGTGGCTGCATGTTGGCCACCTGAGTGACGCCGTTTACCTCGGTCCTGACACGATAAAGGCCGGGGCAGCTGGGCTTAAGACCGATGCTGCAAGCCTGCTTGCCCGGCTCAATTGGGAACGCAGTTTCAAATCAGAGTATGAGGTGAAATGTGTTGAACGTGCCACGCGGCGCGCAGCCACGGGCCACGTGGCCGCGCGCGAAGCTTTTTTTGCCGGCGGCTCTGAGCTCGACATCCATCACACTTACATGCGGGCGATCCGCCAGCTCGATCGCCAATTGCCCTACGAAACGATTGTTTGCCTGAATGAAAAGGCGGCAGTATTGCATTATCATAAAAAGCGCGACAAGACTCGCCTGGGTAAGACCTTCTTGCTCGATGCCGGGGTCCGCTATAAGGGCTATGCCTGCGACATCACCCGCTCGTACGCCACCGATGCCGCCCCTGCTGAGTTTCGTTCCTTACTGGGCGGAATGAATAAACTGCAGCAAAATCTCTGCGCTTTAATCAAGCCAGGACTCTCTTACGAACACCTGCATGCGCAGGCCCACCTCGATATTGCCACCTTGTTGCTAGATAACGCTGTGCTGCGTCAAGTCACCAAGGAGCAGGCGGTCGAACGCGGCCTCACCGGGGTATTTTTTCCACACGGCCTTGGGCATATGCTTGGGATTTACGTCCATGACGTCGCCGGTAAACAAAGTGATCGAACGGGTAACATGCCTCAGCAGTCTAAGCATAAAATCCTGCGCACGAGCCGGATACTGGATGCTGGCAACCTGCTTACCGTTGAGCCTGGCCTCTATTTTATCCCGATGCTGCTCGATCCGCAGCGCAATGGTGAGCACTCTCAGGCATTCAACTGGCCGTTGATCGATACCCTTATTCCCTGTGGTGGTATCCGCATCGAAGATGACGTTTTGGTGACTCGGAGTGGGCACCGCAACATCACCCGAGGTTTTTTGCCTTAGGGCCCGTCAAAAAATAAAGTGCCTTTCTGGCCGTCAACTGGCGCAGCCTATGCGGGCGAAGCCGTCTGAGCACCGCCACTAGCGCGGGGGCTCATCGGCCTGCGACCGAAGTGCCATAGGCCGATGATTAACAACAGCACCAACAACTGCGGCACCAAGGTTTCGTAGGTTGGAAATAAACCTAAGGTCTCAATACGCAACGGCACTAGCGCGGTGGTGACGGTCAGTGCCCCGGTCTCTTGCAGCGCATGTAGGCCCTTGCCGGTGAGGATCACCGCCAGTAGCGCCATCACTACGGCAGAGAAGGCAAACAGCGTGCGTACCGGGATCCGGGTGCTATAACGTAGCAGGGCCCAAGATCCCAGGATGATCAAGGTTAATGTTAGCATGACGCCCAGGCCTAGAGCTGAGCGCGCTTGTTCGCCGCTATCGATCCAGATAGTGCGCAGAAATAACACCGTTTCAAAAGCCTCGCGAAAAACCGCTATAAAGGCAATGCCGGCGAGGCCGAGAAAGCTGCGGTTTTGCACTGCGGCGCGCACTTTGATGCGGAGGAAACGGTTCCAGCGTCCAATCTCGGTGCGGCTGTGCAGCCAGAAGCCGACTATTAGCAGCACTACCACCGCGATCAGTGATGTCACAGCTTCCATCATCTCGCGCTGTGCGCCGCTGATTTTGAGTAGATATCCTGAGAACAGCCAGGCGATAAAACCGACTCCGAGTGCGGAGATCCAGCCGCCATGCACCCACAATGCCGCTCGTTTAGAGCCGGAAGCGCGGATGACTCCAAGCAGGGCCATGATTAACAGCACTGCCTCAAAGCCTTCGCGCAGCAGGATCGACGACGCTGCGATAAAGGCGACGCTTGGTGATAGTTCGGCATGGGTGAGTAGCGCTTCGAGCACGGTAATTTGTTGGTTGGCGGCGGCAATCGCCGCTGTGACCTCAGCTAGAGGTGCTTTGGCCTCGATGGTTGCGCGGACGTTTGACATCCGGGCTTCGATCGTAGCGGATTCTTCGGGAGAGGTCGCCTTGACGCGAGGTTCTACCGGTTCGATACCTTCGAGGTAGGCCTGTAGGGCTTGGGACTTCGCCGCATTTTGATCCCCCGCCTTGTAGGCCTGGAGTGCAGAGGCGAGTAGAGTCTTAGCGTGATTTAAAGCAGTGTGGGCGTCATTGTCGTTGCGAGCAAGTGGCCCAGCGGGTGGGGTAGCTTCCTGCCACGCCGGCAGTTGCCGGCCAGGCAGCAGCGAGAGGATATAATACGAGACATGCCAGGCATCGGCGTCTGCAAGTTGGGGAAAACTCGGCATGGGGGTCCCAGTGACGCCGAGGCGCACGGTATTAAAAGCCTGCAGCGGCGTCACCCCGCTCATCCTAGCCGCATCTAAGAAATTAGCAGGTTGCGGCTTAAGGGCTGCGCCCGCCGGTCCATTGCCACCGCCCTTTTCGCCGTGGCAACTGCTGCAATTTTCTTGGTAAATTTGCTGACCTCGCGCCAAATCTGGCCGCACCTGCGGCCCGGTCTGTAAATGTACGAGCTTGATCACCTGGTCTTGCAGGGTATGGGCAAGCTCACTGACCGCTTTAGGATCAGCTTTGCGTGAGATCATGTCGGCTAGCTCTTTGACGTCGGAAATCAACTGAGGATTAGCCTGCAATTCAGGTAGTTGTCGGCTGGTCTCGAGCGCCGTATGGGCGAACTCGAGTTGTTCGTTATACTCACTTACTGAAAGTAGCTGGCGACCCGGGCCCACCGCCCCTGGATAATCACGGGCTAGATAGTCGAGTAAATGCACCAAAAGCCGCGGGTCAGGCGGCGATTCAGCGGCTAGGGCGGGCCATGCTAAGTTAAGTAACAGGGCTAAGCCGCAAAGATTTTTGTACATAAAGGTCCCATGCCTGTCCAGGTGGTGGGGAATATAGTAAAAGCTCCAGCGGGTTAGGCGACCCAAGGGGGGGGGAGCGAAATACCTTGAGAACGATTATCAGTATCATGTCTTGCGAGCCGGGCAAAGCGAAATACGGAGTCTCTTCCTTTAGAATCTGAAGGCTAGGCCTGCGGTGAGAGGCCGCCTTTGCATATAGAACTTATAGATTTAGGCCACTTATGTGGATCTAACCGAAGTCGATAAAAAAAATGTGTGTAATGAGGAATCATGCTCTTACGGTTCGGGTTTTTTTTTGGTAATAGGTACGCCTGTTAAACGCAAACAGGGGACAAGTATCTATGAAAGCTGAAACTACAGAGCACGTTTTAAGGCAAAAAATCGTCGGTCGCTTCCTCAGGGACAAGCGCGCAAAGGCGGGCCTCACCCAATGGGATGTGGCGCATCATTTGAAGTATTCCACCGCACAATTTATCAGCAACTGGGAACGCGGCGTCTCGTTGCCACCACTCGAAGTGCTGCCCAAACTGACGGCACTATTCGGTGTCGTGAACCGTGAATTCATCGACACGATGCACCACTATCAAGAACAAATCTTGAAGCTGGACAAAAAGCACTTGGTCGAAGCATTTCGGCACGGCACGCGCTAATCGCTCGCAGCGAGAATATACGCACGCGCGCGGCTAGCTGAGTAGGGCGACTAAATCGTCGCGATTTAGTCCGCTGAATCCTGCATCTGCGCCGTCAACCGCCGCTCTAGCGAGGCCACGCTTAGCCTCTTGAAGCGCGAGGATCCGTTCCTCGACCGTCCCCAAAGCGACCAGGCGCTGAATGAGCACTGGTCGCTCTTGGCCGATGCGGTGCGCACGGTCTGCAGCTTGGTCTTCGGCTGCCGGGTTCCACCACGGGTCGGCGATGATGACGTGGTCGGCCGCGGTCAGGTTCAAACCGACGCCTCCCGCCTTAAGCGACATGATCAACACTTGGGGACCATCTGGCTTTTGAAATGCTTGGACGATGGCGCCGCGGTCAATGGTCGCGCCGTCCAGCCTAAGAAAGCGGATACCGACTTTGCTCAAGGCTGGTTCCATCAGGTCAAGAAAGCTGGTCCACTGCGAAAAAACTAGGGTTTTATGCCCACTCTCACCGCTGGTCAAAAGGGTCGTGAGCAGCAACGCTAACTTCGCTGAGCTTTCACCGCTGACTCCGGGCAGGAGATCCGGGTGGCACGACGCTTGGCGCAGGCGCAGCAGGGCTTCTAATGCGGCGATCACCGAGCCGCCAGCAGCTAGTCTGGCCAACACGTCTTTACGG
>Ga0315291_10004008_pt1 | contig 18887 bp, 11 predicted proteins | sample YL17G12_20_MG_FD_203070 | JGI IMG/M metagenome (GOLD analysis project Ga0315291, IMG submission 203070) | Sediment microbial communities from Yellowstone Lake, YNP, Wyoming, USA - YL17G12_20 | ecosystem: Environmental > Aquatic > Freshwater > Lake > Sediment | place: USA: Wyoming | collected...
TGACCCTCAGATATCTAATGTCGTATACGGATGCACAGTTTGCGTGGTTCAGCCTGGTTTTCACGTGACTTGGCAACCTGGGCGATTTGTGCGGTGCGGCATTACTTTTCTGAGGATCAATAAACAGACTCGTGGAGAACGACCTTCCGCAACAGAAATTAATTCGGTGCGAACCCCTCCACCCTCAACCCTCAACTCTCAACCCTCAACTCTCAACTGCCAACCAAGGAATCCAGCATGATCGAAGAAGGCCTTACCACCGAGGACACCGCAGCCATCGACAAGCTTCGCGGCGCGCACCAGAAGATCGTTCAACAGTTGGCCCAGGTCATCGTCGGCCAGACCCACGTCATCGAGGAGTTATTGATCTCTCTGTTCAGCCGCGGCCACTGCCTGCTGGAGGGTGTGCCGGGGCTGGCCAAGACGCTGATGATCAGCACGCTCAGCCGCACGTTGAACCTCTCATTCAGCCGCATCCAGTTTACCCCCGACCTGATGCCGGCGGACATCACCGGCACGGACGTGATCGAAGAGAACCGCTCCACGGGGGGGCGGGAGTTCCGCTTCCTGGAAGGCCCCTTGTTCGCCAACGTGATCCTGGCCGACGAAATCAACCGCACCCCGCCCAAGACCCAGGCGGCCTTGCTGGAGGCGATGCAGGAGCGCCAGGCGACGGTCGGGCGGGTACGGCACGTGCTGCCCGACCCGTTCTTCGTGCTGGCCACCCAGAATCCCATCGAGCAGGAAGGCACTTATCCCCTGCCCGAGGCCCAGCAAGACCGCTTCATGTTCAAGGTGTTCGTCAAGTACCCGAACTTCGAGGAGGAGTTCGAGGTTGCCCGACGGACTACCACCACCCTGGTCGACAGGGTCGAACCCGTGCTGACGGCGGCCCAGATTATCGACTTGCAGCGGATCGTGCGCGAGGTGCCCGTCTCCGACCACATCATCCGTTACGTGCTGTCGCTGGTGCGGCAGACGCGGGTCCGGGAGGCGGGGGTTCCCGACTTCGTCGAGGAGCAGGTCGGTTGGGGAGCGGGTCCCCGGGCGGTGCAGTACTTGATCCTGGGGGCCAAGGCCCGGGCGCTGCTGCGGGGCCGCACCCACGTGACTTGCGAGGACATCCAGGCGCTGGCCGGGCCGGTGCTGCGCCATCGGCTGGTGCTAAGTTTCACGGCGGAGAGCGAAGGCGTCACACCCGACGCGGTGATTGAGAAGATCCTGGCCATCACCCCCACCCGAGAAGATGAGCTGACCAACGACGCGCGATTCCAGAGAATCTTTGCCTCCTAGGAGTTGAGAGTTGAGAGTTGAGAGTTGAGAGCCGAGGGGATGGAAGACTGACAACTGCAAACTGAAGACCGAAAACTGTCTTACGGTGCCGAACCAGACCCGGGCTTGAAGAACCTCAACACTCAACTCTCAACACTCAACTCTCAACCCATGCCCGACAGCAAGCGATTCCTGCACCCCGAGGCGATCAAACGTATCTCGCGGCTGGACCTCCGCGCCCGCCACGTGGTCGAGGGGTTTCTCTCCGGGCTGCACCGCAGCCCGTATTTCGGCCACTCGGTCGAGTTCCTCCAGCACCGCGAGTACACCTGGGGAGACGACCCGCGGTACGTGGACTGGAAGGTCTGGGCCAAGCAGGACCGGTATTACGTCAAGCAGTTCGAGGAAGACACGAACTTGCGCTGCACGTTGCTGTGCGACGTCTCGGGGAGCATGCGGTACGGAAACGGGGCGATGAGCAAATACGAGTACGGCTGCACGATCGCCGTCAGCCTGGCCTACCTGCTCTTGCGGCAGCAGGACGCCGTGGGTTGCGTGGCCTTCGACGACTCGGTGCGGATGACGGTTCCCTTGCGGACGAAGCGCAACCATTTGGATTCGATCGTCACGGCCCTGGACGCCAGCGCGCCGGTCAACAAGACCGACATGTACCGGATCCTGCGGGACGTGACGGAGAACTACCCCCGCCGCGGAATGATGGTGTTGGTGTCGGATCTGCTAGTGGGGCGCGACGGTCTGTTCAGGGGCTTGAAGCTGCTGCGGAGCCGGGGCCACGACGTGATGGTGTTCCACGTGATGGACGACGACGAGCTGGATTTCCCCTTCACCGGCCCCACCCGGTTCGAGGGGCTGGAATTGCCCGAGGTCCTCCGCTGCAACCCCCGGGCCCTGCGCGAGGGATACCTGGCGGCGCTCGGCGCGTACCTGGAGGAGGTGCAGCGGGGCTGCGCCCGGCAAAACGTCGACTACGCCTTGATCCGGACCAGCCAACCGCTGGACGCCGCCTTGGCGGCCTACTTGTGCACCCGGCTGGGGAAACGCCGGCGCAAGTAAACGATAGCATTCAGCATCCAGGATTATTCAGCATTCAGCATTCAGCATTCAGTATTCAGTATTCAGTATCCATGTCCGGCTTCCTTTACTCCCCGCTGCTCTGGGGGCTGCTGATCGTCGGCGTGCCCGTGTTGATCCACCTGATCAACATGCTCCGGCACCGGCGCGTCGAGTGGGCGGCGATGGAGTTTCTGCTGGTCAGCCAGAAGAAGAACCGGACCTGGATCGTGTTCAAGCAGCTCCTGCTGCTGTTGCTGCGGATGCTGGCCGTGGCCACAATCGTGCTGATCGTCGCCCAGCCCCTGGTGCACAACAGGTTGGGCGAATGGTTCGGGAGCACCAACACGCACCACATCGTGCTGTTGGACGACAGTTATTCGATGTCGGACCGCTGGGCCGACACCAGCGCCTTCCAGGAGGCCGTGGCGTGTGTCGAGCGGATCGGAGCCGAGGCCGCCCGCCAGATCCGGCCGCAGACCTTCACGCTGCTGCGTTTCTCGCGGGTCGCGCAACTGGACCGCGGCACGCAACCCGACCTGTGGGAAGAGCCGGTGGGCGCCGAGTTCGCCAGCCGGCTGAGTGAGACGCTCGGTGAGATCCGGGTGTCGGAGACTTCGGCGGGACCGGCCGAGGCCCTGGAGGCGATCGGCCAGTTGCTTGGCGACCCCGCTGACGAGCGGCGGATCGTGTATCTGATCTCCGATTTCCGCGCCCGGCAGTGGAACGATCCGACGGAACTGAAGAAACAGTTGACGGGACTCAGCGAGGCGGAAGCGGAGATTCACCTGATCAACTGCGTCGATCGCACGCGGCCGAATTTGGCGATCAGCTCACTTGCCCCGACGGGAGGGATTCGGGCGGCGGGCGTGCAGTTTTTCATGGAAGTCGCGGTGCAGAATTTCGCCTTGACCCCGGCCCGGGACGTCTCGGTGTTTCTGGAAGAGCGGGAGTCCTCGGCTTCGCCGCAGGGAGAAGGTGCTTCGCGGCCCGCCGTGACCATCGCCGAAATCCCGCCGGGGCAGACGGTCAAGGAGCGATTCCGGGCGTATTTTCCGGCCGCCGGTGAGCACCTGGTGACCGCCCGGCTGAAGCCCGACGCGGTCGCCGCGGACGACTCTCGCTACGCGGCGGTCGATCTGCCGGCCGACGTGCCCGTGTTGCTGATCGACGGCAGCCCGGAGGCCCGCGACGCCCGCTACGTCAGCATCGCCTTGGCCCCCGGAGGCCCGGTCCGCACGGGCATCCGCCCGCAGATCGAAACCCCCCGTTACCTGAGCCTCAAGCCGCTGGGCGAGTTTCGGGCGATCACGCTGCTGGACGTGGAGCGGTTGGACAAGTCGGCCGTCGAGGCGTTGGAGGAGTACCTTCGAGCCGGCGGGGGCGTGGGGGTCTTTCTGGGCGAGCGGTGCAGCGCCGAGGCCCGATCCATCAACGAGAGTTTCTATCGCCAGGGGGCGGGCTTCTTTCCGGTGCCGCTGCTGGAGGCGGGACCGACGACTCTGCCGGTCAGCCGGGTGGAGCGGATTCAGGATTTGCAGGTCGAGGAGCATCCGATCTTCCGCATCCTGGCGGGCAGTCGCAACCCCTTCATCGCGACGGTGGTGGTCCAACGGTACTTTCCCGTCCCCGAGGACTGGAAACCCCAGCCGGACTCCACCACCCGGGTCATCGCCCGGCTCCGCAACGGGGCACCCTTGGCGGTCGAGCGTCGCTTTGGGGAAGGCCGGGTGGTGGCGTTTTTGACCACGGCGGCCCCGGTCTGGAACAACTGGGCCCGCAACCCCAGCTTCGCCGCGGCCATGCTGGACATGCACGCCTACCTCTCGCAGCGCTCGGAGAATGAGGCGTCGCACCGGGTGGGCTCGAAGCTGGAGCTGGAGCTGAAGAAGGAAGAGTACGGCAAACAGGTGCGATTCTCCAAGCCCGGCGACAATCCCGGCGCCAAGGTCGCTATCGACGCCAACCCCACCACCAAGGGCACCTTGGCCGTCTCGCTCTTGGATACCCAGCAGAGCGGCTTCTACCAGGCCGAACTCAGCCGCAGCGAGCGTGGCACTGGCGTCACGCCAGTGGCACCGAGCGAAGTCCGCACCTTTGCCTACAACGTCGACGCGGAAGAGGGCAACCTCAAGGCCCTGTCGGGCAGGGAGTTGGCTGCGGGGCTGGAGGGGGTCGATTACCGGTACGAACAGGCCGCCGCCTTCCAGTACGCCCTGAGCGACCTGCCCGGGTCCAATATCAGCCAATGGTTGTTGTACCTGCTGGTCGGGTTGCTGATCGGCGAGCAGATCCTCGCCTGGTCGGCCAGCTACCATCCGCCGTCGTGGAGCAGCAAGACGCCGGCGCAAGGAGGTCTGCGATGACGTTCGGGATTGGGGATTGGGGATTGGGGATTGGGGATTGGGGGATTATGCGCCCCTCAGCTCTCAGCCCTCAACTCGCAACTCTCAATTCCCAATTCTCAATTCTCAACTCTCAACTCTCAACTCTCAACTCTCAGCTCTCAACTCTCAACTCTCAACTTCTAACCCGCACCACGTTCGAGTGGGGACGCATCCAGGACAATGCCGACTGGATTCTGCCGGTGGGCATCTTCGTGGCCGTCGGGGTGTTTGTCTGGGCCATGTACCGGCGCGACGCGGTGGAGCTGCACCCGTTGCTGGCGTGGCTGTTGGTGGCGCTGCGGACCACGACTTTCCTGGGCCTCCTGATCCTCTACTTGCAGCCCCAATGGCGGACTGAGCACGAGATGGTCCGCAATTCCCGGGCGCTGCTGCTGGTGGATACGAGCCTGAGCATGGGCCTGACCGACGCCGACCCGCAAGCGGGTACCCCGCCGTCCCCCACGGCCGCCAAGAGCCGCGTCGAGCAAGTGGCGGCCACGTTGGCCAATACCGATCTTCTCCGCCAGCTCCGCCAGACCCACGACGTGGTCGTGCTGCGGTTCAACGAGGGTCTGGACCGCGACCGCGTGGTGCTCGATAAGCAGGTTCCCGGCGAAGGAGCGGACCAGGAGGTGCAGCCGCTCGGCGGCGGTTTGGGCGGAGAGAAGCCCGCCGCGAACCCCGATCCCAAGGCCGCCGGTGACAACGCCGTCGACTGGAAGGAGTTTCTCACGCCCGGAGGCACCGAGACCCAACTGGGCACGGCCCTGAGTCAGTTGATCAACGACGAGAGCGGCTCGCCGCTCTCGGGGATCGTCGTGTTGACCGACGGCGGCCAGAACGCCGGGATCGCCCCCGAGGCAGCCGTCGAGCTGGCCCGCAAAGCCAAGATCCCCATCTTGGCCGTGGGCGTCGGCTCCGATCGGATGCCGAGCAATGTCCGCGTCAGCGACCTGGTGGCCCCGGCGCGGGCCTACCCGGGCGACGACTATACCGTCACCGGCTACCTCCAGGCCCAGGGAATGGCCGGCCAGGTGGTCGAGGTCCAGTTGCTCTCGCGCGAGTCTGCCGACGGGGCGGGGGGCTCAAGAGTGAGCAGCGGGCAGATCGTGTCCAGCCACCAGGTGACCCTCGCCAAGGACGGCGAAGCGGTGCCGGTCAAATTCGAGCTGACCCCCGACCAGCCCGGCCGCCGCACGCTCTGCTTCCGCGTCCAGGCCCCGCCGAGTGATCGCAACCCAACCGATAACCTCCGCGAGGCCGAAATCGAGATCGTCGACCGCAAGAATCGCGTGTTGCTCATCGCCGGTGGCCCCGCGCGCGAGTACCAGTTCCTGCGGAGTTTGCTCTATCGCGATCGTTCCACCATTTCGGACGTCCTCCTGCAGAGCGCGCAGCCCGGCATTTCGCAGGAGGCCAACAAGCTGCTGGACGGATTCCCCGCCACCCGCGAGGAAATGTACGCCTACGATTGTGTGGTGGCGTTCGACGTCAACTGGCAGGCCCTCAGCCCGGAGCAGGTCAAGCTGCTGGAAAGCTGGGTTGCCGAGAAGGGCGGCGGCCTGATCGTGGTGGCCGGGCCGGTGTTCACTAGCCGCGGCGTGGGCGGTTGGGTGGAAGACGAGAACATGGCCGGGATTCGGGCGTTGTACCCGGTGGAATTCCAACGCCGCTTCTCCGGGTTGCAGGAGGGCGTGTATACCGCCGCGGAGCCCTGGCCGCTGGAGTTCGCCCGCGAAGGACTCGAGGCCGAGTTCCTCTGGCTGGACGACACGGCCGCGGCGGCGCGGGAGGCCTGGGCCGGCTTCCCAGGCGTCTACAGTTATTGCCCGGTGCGGGGCCCCAAGCCGGGGGCCACCGTGCTGGCCAGGTTCTCCGACCCGAGAACCGGCGCGGGCGGACAACTGCCGGTCTTCTTCGCCGAGCAGTTCTACGGCTCCGGACGCACCTTCTACATCGGCAGCGGCGAGATGTGGCGGCTCCGCCGGCTCGACCCTGCCTACTTCGAGCGGTTCTATACCAAGCTGGTCCGCCACGTCTCTCAAGGGCGGCTCCTGCGGCAGTCCACCCGAGGGGTGTTGCTGGTCGGCAGGGACCGGTACCTGGTGGGCAACACGGTGGAGGTCCGGGCCCAATTGAGCGACGCCCGGTTGGAGCCGCTCGAAGCACCCAGCGTCCCGCTGCAAGTAATCGGCCCGGATAGGAGCATCCGGACCATCACCTTGGAGCCCGATCCCAGCCGGATAGGAACGTTCGCCGGCCGCTTTCCGGTGCTCGAAGAAGGCCCCTATCAGCTCGACCTGGCGGTGCCGGAGAGCGAGGAGGAACACCTCACGCGACGCATCCAGGTCGACGTTCCGGACCTGGAACGCGAGAACCCGCAGCGCAACGACGCCCTGCTCAGCCGGATCGCCGAGGGCACGGGCGGGAAGTATTACGACGCGATCGGCAAGGCCCTGGGAACCACCAACCCCGCCCCCATCGTGAAAGAACTGAAGGACCGCAGTCGGACCGTCACCTTCACGGCCGCCCCCGACGACCAGTGGAAACAAACGTGGTTTATGTGGATGATGTTGATCCTCTGCGGCCTGTTGTGCCTGGAGTGGTTGATCAGACGGCTAGCGAAACTTGCGTAGCGAAAATGGCAACCACCTCGCTCGAAACCGACCTGAAACTGGCCCCCGCCGTCCGGGCGCTGCTGGCGTCGTTGCGGGGATGGATTCGGGTGTACGTCTGGGCGGAAGGGCTGGCGGTGGCTGCCACGTGGCTGGGGTTGGCGTTTTGGGGCACGCTGCTGATCGACTGGTTCTTCGAGCCGCCGCCCTGGGTGCGGGGCGTGATGCTGGCGGTCGTCGCCTTGGTGCTGGCCGGCGTCTTGGTGCAGTTTGTGCTCCGCCGCGCATTTGCGCGGCTGACCAACAGCAACATGGCCATGCTGCTGGAGCGGCGATTCTCCCACCTCGACGACAGCCTGCTGACGGCCGTGGTCCTGACCGAGCCAAGTGGCACCGGCGTCTCGCCGGCGGCAGGCAGTGGCACCGGCGTCTCGCCGGTGTTGAGCGGGTGCAACCCCCAGATGCTCGCCCATACCTGCCGGCAGGCCGCCCAACGGATCGGGGAGGTCCAACTCCGCCGCGTGTTCAACCCGCTCCCGCTCCGGCGGGCAATCATGGCCTCGGTCCTGCTGGGCGGCGGCATAGGGGTCTTCGCGGGGCTGTCGGCCAGCGACGCGCTGTTCTCCGGGGCGTTCGGCGTTTGGGTGCAGCGCTGCCTGTTCTTCTCCAACGAACCGTGGCCGCGGAGGGCCGCATTGAGCGTCGACGGCTTCGAGGACGGCGTGGCGAAGGTGGCTCGCGGCACCGACCTGGAGATCATCGCCAGGGCCGACACCCGCAAGGAGCTGCCGGCGAGCGTTCAGGTTCGCTACCGGGTCGAGGGCGGCCGCCGGGACCGGAAGTCGATGACGCGAGTGGGCACGGCCGACCCGGCCCAGGATCCGTCCCAGGAATACTCCTACACCTTCCAGGGCATCCTGGCGCCAATTCGCTTCGACGTGGTCGGCGAGGTGAGGATGGGTCGCGACGTGAGCGTGCCGGACTTGCGGATCGAGGTGGTCGAGAGCCCCACCGTGGACACGATGACCGTTGCGTGCAAGTATCCTTCCTACATGGGCCGCCAGCCGCGAGACCTGCCGGTAACCGGCCAGATCCAAATCCCCCAAGGCACCGAGGTCACGGTCCACGCCACGGCGAACAAGGACCTGGTCGGTGTGCGGGTCGACTGCACCGCCGGCGAGCGGTCCCTCCCGCGGACGGAGCTGATGCGGAAGGACCTCTCCGGCGACGGTCGCAGCTTCAGCTACACGCTCCGTTGGCTGGACGAGGATACCACGCTGTCGTTTACCCTGTCGGATACCGACGGGATTACGGGGCGGGACCCGGTGCGGTTGACGCTGGCGGCGGTTGCCGACATGCCCCCGCAGTTGGCCGTGCAGCTCCAAGGAATCGGGGCGGCGATCACCCCGCTGGCCCGCCTGCCCGCCGTGGGCAAGGTCACCGACGACTACGGGATCGCCAAAATCTGGTTCGAGTATGCGGTGGACCAGCAGGAGCCGGGGACCCAGCCGCTCGGCCTTGCAGCCGACCACCCGGCCAGCCTTCCCCTGAAAGACGCCGCGCTGGAGGTCCGCGACTTGAAGCTTGCGGCGGGGCAAAAGCTGCTGGTGGGCCTCAAGGCGGAGGATCTGTACGACTTGGGAAAGGGTCCCAACGTCGGCGCCAGCGAGCGGTGGCTGTTGGACGTGGTCACGCCCGATCAGTTGCGGGCCATGCTCGAGTCGCGCGAGTTGGTGCTCCGCCAGCGCTTCGAGGCGATCATCCAGGAAGTGACCGAGACCCGTGACCTGCTGCTGCGGATCGACTTCGGCGCCCCCGCTGCCGCCGAGAAGACCGCCGAGGGCGGTGGCACTGGCGTCCCGCCAGTGGCAGGCGAAGCGAAGGGAAAGAAGACCGACGAGGGGGCCGAGCCGGGCGACGAACCGGTGCAATCCTCGCCCGAGCAGCAATTGGCCGTGCGGACGTTGCGGGTCCAGCGGGCGCTGAGCAATAGCGGCAAGAATGCCCACGAAACCCAGAGCGTGGCCGACGGCTTCGACGACATCCGCCTGCAACTGGTCAACAACCGGATCGACACCGAGGAGTTGATTCGGCGGCTTGAGGAGGGCATTGCCAAGCCGCTGCACGGCGTGGCCCAGCAGATGTTTCCGCGGTTGCAGACCCACCTGGAACGCCTGCAGGAGAGTCTGGGGGACAAGAAGCTCGGCCCCGGGCAGCGAGACCTTGCCCGTGGGCAGGCCGATGCCATCCTGCTGGAAATGCGGAAAGTGCTCGACCGGATGATCGAGCTGGAGGACTTCAACGAGGCCGTGGAGCTGCTCCGCACGATCATCAAGCTGCAAGAGCAGCTCGATGAACAGACCAAACAGCGTCACAAAGAGAAAATCCGCGGACTATTGGAGGACCAAGGATGACGTCTTTCCACACCCGACTCCTGGCGGCAGCCGGCGTTTGCTGGCTGACGGTGGCTTTCGCGGCCGGCGCCGACCACTGCTGCGCAGCGGTGCCCGCGGCCGCGCCCGAAGCGAAGAAAACCGACGCGGGCAAGGCCGCAGCGGGCGAGCCGGCCGCCGGCAAAGCTGAAGCGGACTCGGGCGATCAGCTCTGGCTTCAGCAGCAACAGATCGCCGAGAAGTTTGCGCACCTCGACGCCGTGCTCCAGCGGATCGCCGAATTGACCGAGGCCACGGATCCCCGCCGGGCCGCGCTGCTGAAAAAGGCCCGCCAGCAGAGCAAGGACCAACTGATCGACGTGCAGTTTGAGACCTTGATCGGCCTGTTGCGGGAGGCACAGCTCTCCCGAGCCATCGAAAACCAGGATGACCTTACCAACGACCTCCGTGCCTTGCTGGAACTGTTGATGAGCGAGAACCGCGCCAAGCGCATCGAGTCGGAAAAGGCCCGAATCAGGGATTACATCAAACGCGTCAACCAGCTCATCCGCGAACAGAAGGATCTGCAGGGCCGAACCGGCGGCAGCAGCAGCCCCAAGGGCCTTTCCGGCGAACAGGGAAAGCTGGCCGATAGGACGGGCGGCCTCGCCCGGGAGATCAAAGAAAACGACGAAGGGGGAGGTGAAGGCAAGGGTGAGGGGAAGGGTGAAGGGAAGGGAGAAGGAAAGGGTGAAGGGAAGGGCGAAGGGAAGGGAGAGGGGAAGGCCGAAGGCAAGGGTGAGGGAAAGGGCGAACGGAAGGGAGAGGGGAAGGGCGAAGGCAAGGGTGAAGGGAAGGGAGAGGGAAACGGCGAAGGAAAAGGCCAGGGGCAAGGACAGGGACAAGGGCAGGGTCAGGGACAAGGGCAAGGCCAGGGTCAGCCACAGGACCAGAACCCGGCCCGACAGCGACTCGAGGCCGCCCAACAACGGATGCAGGAGGCCCAGCAGAAACTCGAACAGGCCCAGCGCGAGGGCGCCGTCGACAAGCAAGAGGAGGCCATCCGCGAGCTTCAGCAGGCCAAGGCGGAGCTGGAAGAGATCCTCCGCCAACTGCGCGAGGAGGAGATCTTGCGGATGCTGGCCATGCTCGAGGCCCGCTTCCGCAAGATGCTCGAGCTCCAGACGGAGGTCTACGACGGAACGGTGCGGCTGGACAAGGTCCCCGAGGCGGAGCGGAGCCACAACCACGAGATCGAGGCCAGCCGCCTCAGCGGTAAGGAGACGCAGATCATCGTCGAGTGCGACAAGGTCTTGCTGCTGTTGCGCGAGGACGGCACGGCGGTGGCCTTTCCCGAAGCCGTGCAGCAGGTGCGCGAGGACATGCAGCAGGTCGAGTTGCGACTGGCCCAGACCAAGGTGGACAAGATCACCCAGGGAATCGAAGAAGACATCATCGCCGCGCTGGAGGAAATGATCGAGGCCTTGAAGAAGGCCCAGAAGGAGGTGGAGAATAAGAAGCAGGAGCCCGGAGAGCCGCCGCAGGGTCGCCCGCAGGACCCCGCGCTGATCGACACCCTGGCGGAGCTGAAGATGATCCGGGCACTGCAGATGCGGGTGAACGGCCGCACAGTGCGGTATTCGAAGTTGATTCAAGGTGAGCAGGCGGAGAACGCCGACCTGATCGAATCGCTCAAGCGGCTTGCCGAGCGGGAGGAGCGTATTCACCGGGTTACCCGGGACCTCGAAATGGGGAGAAACCGATGACCAGGATCAAGACCAGTCTGTGGGCGTTGTCGGCGGTGGCGGCCCTGTTCGGCCCGGCGGCAGCACCCGTGCAAGCCCAGTCCTCCGACCCCCTGGCGAAGGCGCCCACCTGGCGACTGCCCGATCCGGACGAGGTGAAGGCGCAGGCTTTGGCGTGGCTGGAGCAGCACAAGGCCGACGCGGCGGTGCTGGCCAAGGCGACCGAACTCTGGTCGAACGTCCCGCAGCAGCCCGGCGGCACGGAACTGCTGGATTGCCTGGCCGGAACGCTGGCGCTGGCGGATCAGAACGTCGCCGGTCTGGTCGAGCTTTGCGCCCGTCCGAAGAGCCAATTACTGCTGCGCAGCCAGCCCTGGCTGACCGATCCGCAGACGCCGCCCCTGGTAGCCAACAACGTCCGCCTGCTCTACGGCCGGTGGCTCGTGCAGGAGGCGCTCTTCGACGAGGCCCTGGTGCAGCTTTCGGGGCTGAACCCGGGCGACGTGGTGGCCCCGGCGAGCCTGCTGTTCTATCAGGGCGTGGTCCATCACAAGTTGCTGAACAAGAACGAGGGTCTGAAGGTCCTCGATCAGCTCCTTGCCGGGGCCGAGCAGAGCCCGCGGCGCTACATCGACGTGGCCCGCCTGATGCAGCAAGACCTGCAAGGGCTCGAAGACGACTCGCTGGACCACATCGCCCGCCGGATGGACGACATCCGCCGCCGGTTGGACCTGGGGCGGGCCGGAGAGAAGGTCCGCAAGATCGAGGACGGGGTGATCGAGTCGCTCGACAAGCTGATCAAGAAGCTCGAAGAACAGCAGCAACAGCAGCAGCAAAGCTCCAGCGGCAGCGGCAACAACATCCGCTCCACCCGCCCGGCCCCCGACAGCCAGATCATCGGCGGCAAGGGCCGCGGGGAGGTGGAGAAGCGGGCCATCGGCGCGGAGAGCGGCTGGGGGAACCTGCCCCCGAAACAGCGCGAGGAGGTCTTGCAGCAGATCGGCCGCGAGTTCCCCTCCCATTACCGCGACGTGATCGAGCAGTACTTTCGCCGCTTGGCTTCGGAGGGGGAGGAGAAGTGAGTCAATAGTGGAGAGTGGTGAGTGGTGAGTGGAGAGTTTAGCGGGCGGGCTTGCCCGCCGCTTGGCTGCGGCCGCAGGCCGCATTAAGGGCCGTCCGATGATACTCGCTCGCGGCTCCATCGTATAGTTGTCGGTGCGGCGGCTGAACTACCGCGTCAACGTGAGAATCACTTCGAGTTTGGTGTTTGTATGCACATTCTTCTGCTGGCCATCGCTTTGACCGCCGCGGTACCGCAGGTCGAGGTGCAAACGCTGGACGGCCGCACGCTGACCGGTTCGCTGGTCGAGCTGGACTCGCAGCGACTTACGGTGGAGACCTCCGGCGGCCGCGTGCCGTTGGCCAGCGGCGAACTGCTGTTGCTGGTCTGCAAGGATCCGCCCGTTTCGCTCGATCAGCCGTCCCAGGTTTGGGCGGAGCTGGTCGATGGCTCGTCGTTGGTGGGCACGGAGTTCACTGCCAGTGGCGGCACCGCCCGGATCAAGCTCCGCGACGGCTCGACGGTCGAGGTCCCCACGGCCGGCCTGGCCAGCGTGCGGCTGGGGGAACAGTCGGAACAGGTGGCCGCGGAATGGTCGCGGATCGTGGGCATGCCCCAGACGACCGACCTGCTGCTGGTCCGCAGCGGGGACGTCGTCGATTACCATAAGGGCGTGCTCCGGGACGTGTCGCCCGGCACGGTGGAGTTCGTGCTCGACGGCGACCCAGAGGGTGCCCCGCTGCCGGTGAAACGGGCGAAGGTCCACGGGCTGGTCTACTATCACCCACCCGTCGAGTCGCCGCCGGAGCCCGTCTGCCAGATTTCCGACGTGGGTGGGTCGCGGTGGTCGGTGCAGACGCTGCAGTTGGCCGACGGTCTGACCTGGACCACTCCCGGCGGCCTGAAGAGGACGCAGCCGTTGTCCACGGTTCGGCAGATCGACTTCTCCCGCGGCAAGATCGTCTTCTTGAGCGACCTGAAGCCGGAATCGGTCGCGTTCACGCCTTATTTCGGCGCGGGGAAGACGCAGCCGTTGTTGGCGAAGTTCTTTGCCCTGCGCGAGGACAAGAACCTTCAGTCGGGCCCGCTGCAACTAGGCTCGAAACAGTACGGCAAGGGGCTGGCGATGCACACCCAGACTAAGGTCGTCTACCGCCTGCCGGGCCGGTTCAGCCGTTTTCGGGCCACCGTGGGGATCGACGACGCGGTCCGCCCCCGCGGCAACGTCCGGCTGGTGGTTTACGGCGACGACCGGGTGCTGCTGGAGAGCATCGTTACCGGCGCCGATCCGCCCAAGCCGGTGGACCTGGATCTGGATGGTGTCCGCCGGCTGGCCGTCCTGGCCGACTTCGGCCAGGAAATGGACGTGGCCGATCACCTCGATCTCTGCGAAGCAAGGATCCTCAAATGAGCCTGGTCGTTGCCGCCGCCCTGGCGGCCGCGCTGGTGGTTGTGGACCGCCAGGGTCCATTCGACCCCGCCGGCGGCCTATGCTCCGCGTCGGCGCCCGACGAAATCCAGCCCGACCCGCGAAAGGCGATGTTCTATCCGCCGGAGGATCCGGCGCGTTGGGCCGGCTGGCGTGAAGCGCTCCAGCGCTGGCGGGAAAAGGCCCGCGCGGCAATCGGCTACGATGATGCGCTGTACCGTCGTGCGGATCTGAGCTGGGCCCGGAGCAACTTCACCTGTGCCTTTGTGATGCTCTGGGACGAGACGTGGTGGGACTGGCGCAAGGGGCGCTTCACGCCTGAGGCGTTCCTGGAAGACGGCCGCGTCCGCTTCGGCGGCTACGACAGCGTCGTGCTCTGGCACGCCTATCCGCGGATCGGCTTTGACCAGCGCAACCAGTTCGACTTCTACCGCGATATGCCGGGCGGGCTGGCCGGCCTGCGGAAATTGTCCCAGGACCTGCATTCCCGCGGCGTGAAGGTGTTCATCGACTACAATCCCTGGGACGTAGGCACGCGGCGGGAGGAGCGGGACGACCTCAGCGTGCTTGCCGAGCTGGTCCGCGCCATCGAGGCCGACGGCATCTTCCTCGACACGCTCGCCCACGGCTCCACCGACTTCCGCCGACTGCTCGACGCCGCCCGGCCCGGTGTGGTCCTGGAGAGCGAACTGCCGTTGCCCGTGGAGAGCATCCGCGACCACCATCTTTCTTGGGCACAGTTCGGTGACGAGATCCGGGAGGACGGCCCGGTGGGCGTACTGCGAAACAAGTGGCTGGAGCCCCGTCACATGCAACATTTCATCCGCCGCTGGAACACCGACCATACGGCGGAGCTGCACGCCGCCTGGCTCAACGGCGCGGGCATGCTCGTATGGGAGAACGTCTTCGGCCAGTTGCGGATCTGGTCGCCCCGCGACCAGGCGATCCTGCGGGCGATGGCCCCGATCCAACGCCGTTTTGCGGACCATTTTTCCGGCGGTCACTGGACACCGCTGGTGCCGACGCGTGTTGAGAACGTCTGTGCCAGCCAGTGGGAATCGGGCGGGGTGCGACTGTGGACCCTGGCCAACCGCGCCGATCGAGACGTTGCAGGCGGACTTCTGGAGGTGCCGCACCACCCGGGCGATCAATACTATGACCTGATCGACGGCTGGCCACTGGTGCCCCAGATCCAGAACGGTAAGGCCGTACTCAGCGCTACGATCCGCGCCCGCGGAGTCGGCGCGATTCTCGCCGGGCCGCCCGAGAAGCTGGGAGACGATTTGCGTGTCTTTCTGGATCGGCAAGGCGCCCTGCCGGCGGATTTCAATCCGGCCACATCCACGCCTTCAGAAAAGGTCCGCGAGGTGCAGCGGACGAAGCCGTATACCCAGGCGACCTTGCCGCCCGGCATGATCGCCGTCCCCGGCGGCAGATTTAAGATGCAGGTGAGGTTCACTCCGCGGGAATGCGGACAGTATCAGACGCCGCTCCAGCGGCCGGTCGAGTTTCGGCCCTATGCGATCGACGAGGTGCCGGTCACCAACGCCCAGTTCGCCCGGTTCCTGCGCGAGGCCCAATACAAGCCGAAACATCCGGAGAACTTCCTCAAACACTGGGCCGGCCACCCAGAGGGTGCCCTGCCCCCCGCAGAGAAGGCAGATCATCCAGTGGTCTACGTCGACCTTGACGACGCTCGGGCCTACGCCGCGTGGGCAGGGAAGCGGCTGCCGACGGAGGAAGAATGGCAGTACGCCGCCGGGGGACCCGAGGGGCTTGACTACCCCTGGGGCAACCGCTTCGACCCCGCTCGGTGCAACCACGGACAGCTTGGCAACGCGACCACGCCGGTGCGGGCGTTTCCCGACGGCCGCTCGCCGCTGGGGCTCTACGACGTGTGCGGCAACACCTGGCAGTGGACCGAGAGCGAGCGGAGCGACGGGCGGACGTGGTTCTGTGTGATCAAGGGAGGCTCCTTTTTCAAGGCCAAGGGCTCGAACTGGTACACCGACGGCGGACCGCAACCGACGCAGTTGGCTGCCAAGTTCCTGCTGATGTGGCCCGGACTGGACCGATGCAGCACGATCGGGTTCCGCTGTGTGGTTGACATGACAAGCGCCGATTGAACACGTCGTTTAGCGGGCGGGCTTGCCCGCCGCGCAGCGGCTTGCCCCGCCAAAGTCCGCGGCGGGCAAGCCCGCCCGCTAAACCCGGATTATTCATGCGGGTGCCACGGCCGTGTCGGCCGTGTGACCATGGCGAATGTGGGAGTTTGAAGCACGGCTGATACAGCCGTGGCACCCTATAATCGCCTCGACCACGGTCCGATGAATAATCCCCGCTAAACAGCCAACCATGCCAACGCTGTGCAGTAGTACTTTGACCCGTTGCACAAGCCGGCTCGAAAGGAGGTGTTACGTGTCCATACTCAGTTCCCCATGGCGGCTCGCTGCGCTGGTCGCCCTGGCCGCTGCTGCCGGCGGTCAGGCCTCGGATCGCGAAAACGAGTTGGTTGCCAATCCCAAGTTCACCGCGGTTGATGAGAAAGGCGTGCCGGCCCACTGGTCCGTCTGGTCGCCGGAGTGGCAGCCGGCGAGCTGCAGGATGCGCGGGGTTGCAGACGGGCTGCTCGTGGACGCCCCCGACAGGCCCTACGCCGTGGGCGGCCTCTGGCAGGATCTCAAGGGCATCGCAGAGGGCAAGGCCTACGCGATCGAAGTGGTCTGCACCGCGGATGGAATCGGATCGCCGTTTCGGTCACTCTGCGTGCGGCTGACCTGGACCCGGGGTAAAGCAGAGCTTCATCCGGCCGGCATGTTGGTGCGCGGGCCGGTCGCCGCCGGCGAGACGTTGAAATTCCAGGACGTGCTCATCGCCCCCAAGGGTGCCGACGGTGCGAGGCTCTCGCTGGAGACGAAGTGGCCGCAGGGAGGCTCCGTTTGCTGGCGGCAGGTAAGCGTACGCCCCACCTCGCCACCGGCCCAACGGAAGGTCAAAATCGGCACCGTCTACCTGCGGCCTCGCGGCAGCACGCCCCAGCAGAACCTGGAACTCTTCTGCAAGCAGGTCGACGCGGCCGGCAAGCTGGGCTTGGACGCCGTCTGCCTCGGCGAAGCGATCACGCTGGTAGGGACCTCGGCCGGTATCGCCGACGTGGCCGAGCCAATCCCCGGTCCGTCCACCGAGAGGCTGGGCCGGGCAGCGCGGGAAAACCGCCTGTGGGTGGTGGCCGGGCTCTACGAGCGGGAGGCCGACCGCGTCTACAATACGGCCGTCCTGATCGATCGTGCCGGAAAGCTGGCGGGCAAGTACCGCAAGGTCCATCTGCCCCGCGAGGAATGGAAGAAGGGGATCACGCCGGGCAGCGAGTATCCCGTCTTCCAGACCGATTTCGGCACCGTGGCCATCCAGATCTGCTACGACTGGTTCTTCCCCGAGGCACACACGATCTTCGCGCTGCACGGCGCAGAAATCGTCTTCGCACCGACCTGGGGCAACACGCTCCCCGACCGCGAAGGCCGTGCGGAGGGCGAGACCGTCTTTCGCACCCGCGCCCGCGACAACGGCTTCTACCTCGTACCTTCAGTCTACGACGGCAACAGCATGATCATCGATCCCTTGGGGCGAATCCTGGTCTCCAGCAACGGCGGCGAGGGGGTCTTCTGGCGGGAGGTCGACCTGGGCGAGCGGGAACCGCTGGAGTGGGTAGGCCACTGGCGGTCGATCGGCCCGCGCCACCGCATGCCGTCGACCTACGCGCCGCTGTCCACTGAGCATTAGAGCTTATCCAAAAACCCCAAGGAGCATCCGGGGTGGCCGGGGTCGACGGGCACCGACGCGAAGCGTTGGTCGGCGAGCCCCCGGACCCCTGCGGCTGGGGGCGGCCTCCGGCCGACCACCAGCCACCCCGGCTACCGGTTCTGGGATAAGCTCTTAGCGTCTGCAGAGCCTGTCGGACGTCCCCGGGGTTGCGGCCCGTGCAAGCCCCGGCAGCGGGTGATCCAAGCCTCGCGGAGAATGCGGGCGAGGAAGAGCGGGTTGCCGACGAGATACCTTTTCGCCTTGTCGGCCGGTTGCTCCCAGAGGCGCCAAATCCATTCGTGGCCCAAGTTCCGCAGCCACTGCGGTGCCCGAGCGACGTTGCCCGCCCAATAATCGAACAGCCCACCGACTCCCATGCAGACGGGCACCTTGAGCACGTGCTGATGCGCGTGGATCCAGCGTTCCTGCAGTGGATTGCCCATGCCGACCAGCAGCACGTGGGGCCGGGACTGGTTGACCTGCTCGATGGCGGCGGCGGTCAGGTCCGCGGTGGTCAGATAGCCGTGGTGGAACCCGGCCTGGATCCAGCCCAAGAAGGTCTCTTGGGCGTATCGCGCCGCGCGGCGGACCGTCTCCTGGTCGGAACCCAGCAGGAAGTAGCGATAACCGCAGCCGGCGGTTTCTCGAAACAGAGCCGGGACAAGATCCGTCCCGACAAGGTTGTCCCGCACGCGAACACCCTGCAGATAACCGGCCCAGCGGACGCCGGTCCCGTCGCCGAAGACGCAATCGGCCGCGCGGAGCACCTCGCGGTATCCCCGGTCGGCAGCAGCCAGGTTCAGGGTATGCGCATTGACGAAGAACACGCGGCGAGTGCGGCCCTGGAAGTCCCGGACCATCTCTTCGAGCAACTCGACCGCCCGACGCCTGGTCACGTCGGTGATCTCCACGCCCAGAATGGAGAGCCGGCGATCCTCGGTGCGGTACTCGGGAGCCGCGTCGGGCATCGCGTTGGAGAGTGGAGAGTGGAGAGTGGAGAGTGGAGAGTGCATAGTGGATAGTGGGTGATTGCCAATACCTTTAGGTCACTCGATTGCCAATACCTTTAGGTCAGTTTATGGACAGACTTGGGGTATTGGGGTGGGGGAGCGGAACGGAAGGAGGCCGTAGGCCG
>Ga0315291_10004009_pt1 | contig 18885 bp, 39 predicted proteins | sample YL17G12_20_MG_FD_203070 | JGI IMG/M metagenome (GOLD analysis project Ga0315291, IMG submission 203070) | Sediment microbial communities from Yellowstone Lake, YNP, Wyoming, USA - YL17G12_20 | ecosystem: Environmental > Aquatic > Freshwater > Lake > Sediment | place: USA: Wyoming | collected...
GGACGCCGCGGGGACCAGGTGCTATCACTGCCAGGGTTCGGGGATCGAGCCCGACGGGCTGTCGCTCTTCGAGGCCGCCGCCAAGGCGATCGCGATCGACCCGCCGGCCGGGAAGGTCGCGTGCCCGAACTGCAAGGGCACCGGGCAGGTCCACATCTTCGTCGAGGGCCAAATCCTGAACTACAAGATCTGCGTCCCGTGCGGCGGAGCCGGCTTCATGAGCGAAGAAGAGGCCGCCGCGCCCTTGAAGAACGTCCTCGCCGCGGCCGAAGAGGAGATCGGCCCGCTGACCGTGGCGCCCGCCAAGTCGGCCAAGGCGCCCACGCTCGAGGAGCTGAAGAAGGCCATAGAGAACTTCCAGAAACAGCACGTCGCGGTGGACAGCCAGGGCGGCCTCGACCCCATCGACGACTACCTCGAGAAGAAGATCCAGGAGCAGATGGGGATTCCCGAGGTGGGGGACCTGCTGAAGTCGATGTGCGAGAAGTTCAAGGGATTCGCCCCGAAGCCCCACATCGCCGTCACCGACTCCGGGAAGGTGATCCTGACGCCTGAGGGGAAGAAGAAGCTCCAGCTCGCCGAAGCCAAGCCGATCAAGATGACGGTCTCCGGGATCCTCCTTGATATCCCCAACGTGACGAAGGTGGATGTCGCGGCGACGCACGACCTCCCGTCCGGAAAGGACATCTACCTGATCGACATCGACCACACCGGGGACCTCGACCCCGCGACGGTGACGGAGAAGCTCAAGCCCCTCGGGCTCACGCTCGCCCATTGGTCCGACGTGGTCGCCCCGTCCGCAGGGGGGACGTCCCACGCGAAGTTCGAGTACCACCCCCTCTACAAGATCGTGGCCAAGGTCTCGGGGCCCGCCCACGAGCTCATCCGGACCACCCCCGACGGAAACACGGTCTTCATGGCGCCCGACCGCCGGATCGTCCTCGTCATCAACTCCGACGGGTCGGTCATCCTCAGCCCGAAATCCACGATGAGGTTCGGCGCCCAGCAGAACCATCCGATCAGCCGGGGGACGGCGGTCGCCTTCTGGGCGTGCGTCTCGGAGTACAACCCGCTGAAGAAGCAGGTCAACGAGCTCATGCACGAGCTGGGGAAGGCCTGCAAGGATTCCCAGTCGTGGATGGTGCGCTACCGCTTGCTCGAGAAGAAGATCGCCGACGAGAAGGCGGAGCGCGAGAAGCCGGCCCCCTACGAGCGCAGCGAGGCGGCGAGAGCCCGGTTCGAGAACGTCGGGAAGAACGTGAAGCCGCCCGAACCCCCGGAGAAGGCGCCCGAATGATCCACTACAAGAGGCACACCTGCCCCGCGCTCGAGCGGGCCATCCGGGAGCAGAAGATGTTCTACATCCCCGGCTCCAACTGCGTGGCGCGTCCCCTTCCGGGGTGCCGCGGCGGGCGGGGGCGCGCCATGGACCGGTGTCCGTATTGCAGCGCGAAGATGCAGGTCGAGGTGAGGACTCCCTGACATGGTTTTCCCCCACGGAGATTCCGGCGAGAAGAAAGCCCCGGAGAAGCCCAAAGAGAAGCCGAAGCTCTCCGACGCCGAGAAGGGCGCGGCGATGAAGGCGCTCCCCGGGAAGATCCACGGGTGCTTCCTGTGCAAGTGGATCCTCCAGGACCTCACCCAGAACGGCAACCTCACTGGGCACCCAAAGGCGGAGTTCGCAGGGGCCACGTTCCCTGAGGAGGCGAAGATCACCCACCTGAGGCTGGAGAAGATTCTATAAATTAGTTGACTTCGAGACTACCGGGCGATATAATTCGTTTGTGAGAAGTTATAGAAGCGCGCGCCTCAGGAAGGGGTTGTGCGTGGAGTGCGGAATCCGGCCGCTAGACCCCCCTACCAACTACTGCATCCCATGCAGGAAAGAAAACGCGAAGAGATGCTCTGGGAGATATGGACGGCTAAAAAAGTTCGGCCTGTGCAGAGTGTGCGGAAGGGACAGGAAGCTTTACGGAGCCCGCTGCTTTCGGTGTATTCCGGTCCACAGAGAACGGGTTAGGGAGACGAGGCGTGGCCGTCTCGAAAAAGGCCTTTGCGTGAACTGTGGAGAATACCCCCACAGAAAGAACTACCACACCTGCGAAGCTTGTGGACGCGCCAGCAGGTCTAGGGCAAAGGAGCGGATCCTCACCCTGAAAAAGAGCGGGCTATGCGTGTCCTGTGGACGCAGGAAGGCGTACAAGGCTTCGGTCCGGTGTAAATCCTGTTATCGGCGATACCTGGGGCATTCAAGGCGCCGACACGAGGACGAACGCCTCGGCAAATCATCTTGGTATCACAAGGTGAGGGCGGAAGCCATCGCTAGGTATGGAGGCCAGAAATGCGCCTGCTGCGGAGAGCAAAATTCGGGATTCTTGACCATAGATCACATTAACAGCGACGGGAATGTCCACAGGAAGTCGGTGGGGGCAGGAACCGAGTTCGTCTCGTGGCTGGCAAGAAACGGTTTTCCCCCAGGATTCCAGGTCCTCTGCTACAACTGCAACTGTGGTCGAGCCAGAAATGGAGGGATATGTCCCCATGCCGCCACCTAAAGAGACAATGTTGATTTTCGAAGATTGCGAGACGACCGGCCTCGTCCCCGGCGTGGACGAGGTCATCGAGGTCGCGTCGCTGCTGACGGACCTCAACATGAAAGAGGTCTCCCGGTTCCACGAGAAGATCAAGTTCGACACCTCGAAGATGACCAAGGGGGCGGCCGAGAAGAACCACTACGATCCGAAAGAGTGGGCGTTCGACGCCGTGCCCTTCTACGAGTACAGCCACTGGCTCGAAAAGAATATCCCGTTCGGATCCGTGGCTACGCCGATCGGACACAATCCCAAGTTCGATCGCGACATCATCTGGGAGGGCTACTACAAACCGACGAACGCCTTCTTCAAGTGGGGCTACCGGGTGGTGGACACCGCGGCGATCGCCATGGGCTTCCGCGTGGCGGGGATCATCCAGGTGGAGAACGTGAAGCTCGCGACGGTCGCCGACGCGCTCGACATCGACCAGGGGCAGTCCCACACGGCCTGGGACGATATGCTGACCTCGAAGGCGATCTTCGAGAAGTTCGTGGAGCTCGTGAAGAAGGGCCACGGGGCTCGGTAGCTGTCATGCCCAACAAGCTAGGGACCCTTGGGCCATGCTACTTTTGCGATGAAATCCTCACGGAGGGGGCCCATATCATTCCCAAGAGGTCACATTTTACGAAAGTGCTGCACTGGGAAGACATAACCATTCCCCTGTGCCCGACGTGCCACCGGGCGATGGACTATGGCCACCATGAGAGATTTACAGCGAGCAGGATGAGGGTTCTTTGGGAAAGGATGAGCGAAGAGCAAAAGTATTGGTGGGTTCGGTCTGTCGCGAAAGAATATGCGATGGACGGTAAACAGCATGATCGGGTTTGGCTCTTCAAGGGCTACTGTTTTAGCTGCCTTTCGCCTCCCGGGGTATGCGTGTGCCCGGAATGCCCGGCGTGTCACATGAAAATGCGTGTTTCCGACTTTTACCACTGCCATACCTGTAGGTGCGGGACAAGCTCTCAAGAGCCATATATTAGATTTAGTCCAAGGGTGCCGCCAAGGCCGCACGAGCCCTATACAAAGGAAATGTGGGGAGAGAAAACCGTTGGGTTTCGTCCCCCGTCGATAAACTCGGTGGAAGCGGCGGCATTTCTTGGAATCTCTATAGACAGGGTTCGGAGGGCGACCCAGCGGGGAGAGTTTCCGTACGGGACAGTAATAAGGATTGGCACGCGCACTAAACGGTATAACACGGAAGGTCTTGTCCTGTGGAAAGAAAAGTACATCGACGGGGTTCGTGCGGGCGAGATCGCAAGAGAAAGAAGGGCCTATAGAGGCGCCTCGCTTGGCCGAGTTCATCCGTTTTTCAGAGGACACTACGGGACATTCATGCTTGGCCAGTGGAATCGCGTAAGGCTGGAGTCCGCCTTCAAGAAACATTCTTTGTTGCAGCTCGACGAGGCCTTTCGGTCGGGTCTTCTGACTTTAAGGAAATGGGACATCAACGCGGACGCTTTTGCGGAGACAGACCCGGTGATCGTCCACGAAAAGGAGGTCCGGGAAAAATGGGTTTTGAGAAAATTCGAAGAAAATAGAGGGGTTGCCGAGGGCGCAGGCCGTGGCGAGGGAGACGAAATACGGCAGAGTACACCCCCGCCAGTTTCGGATAGGATCGCCCCGTGATCGTCGAAGGCATCCGGTACGACGACGAGGAGTGGCGGATCGTCCGCGTCCAGAGCGCCCCCACCGCCGGCCGGGAGCACCGGATCACCACCCACCACCACGGGGAGCCCGTCGGGAAGAGCTTCGTCTGCTACGACTGCAAGACGGTCTACTTCGAGGAGGGGTCTTCCGTCCAGGAGGATCCGCCGGCCACGGTCCCCGTCACCGAGAAGTTCCTGATGACGATCGTCGGCCTCGCCGTCGAGTATGGCGTGGACCTCGGGCAGCTCCAGAAGTTCATGGAGGCCATGGCAGCGGAGCACTGCCCGGGGTGGATCGTCCCCAACCTCATCGACATGAGAAACGAGCGGTACGGAGAAGATCCCAGGTGATATAGTAAATCCATGCCCGAAGACGCGATCGTCAAGGACCCCACCAAGAAGAGGTTCTGGACCCCCAAGAACGTCGGGGCGTACATCCTGATCGCGCTCCTGCCCGTCGCCGGGACCTGGGCCTGGAACGCCCTGACGAACGCCTGGTCCACGATGAAGCGGATGGACGAGCGGCTCAAGGTCCTGGAAGGCGACCAGGCGAACAACCGGGCGATCTGGGACGCGATCACCGAGAACAAGAACGAGACGGCGCGGCAGCGGGAGGACCTCCGGGTCATGCAGCGCCTCTTCGACCGGGAGTTCGAGCGGTCGACGGCCCCGAAGGCGTCCGAGCCCCCCAAGCGGGAGGAGCCGAAACCCCCGCCCGTGGATCCCGAGAAGCTTCGCACCATGATGGAACAGAGGTACCCACAGAAAAAATGACTTTCATCCGCATCATCTGCCCCAGCTGCAACCGTCCCCTCCTGGTCATCGAAGCCGAGGCCGGTTCCGGCCCTCTTCGCGTGACGCGGAACGGGACGGTGAACATCCGGTGCCCGAACTGCATGGACTGGAAGAACGTCGTCGAGCAGCTCGACGTCTTCAGGCCGCCCCCGTCGACGGAGGTCCCGAATGCAGGGTGAGCGGCTCCCCTTTTTTGTCCTCATGGCGTTCGGCGTGATCCTCGAGGTGGCCGGGGACGTCCTCTTCAAGAAGTGGTCCCTGACCGGAGCGCGGATCTGGCTCGTCGTGGGCTTCGGGCTCTACTCCATGGGCGCCATCGGGTGGGCGCTCAGCCTCAAGTACGAGGGGCTCGCCAAGGCGGTCACGGTCTTCATGGTGGCGAACGTCGTGCTCGCCGTCGTCGCGGGCCTGGTCCTCTTCGGGGAAAAGCTCAGCGTCTGGAACTGGATCGGCGTGGGCCTCGCGCTCGCGGCGATCGTGCTCTGCGAAATCTGATTCGAGGAGGATCCATGCCCGACAAGAACATCAAGTGCGCGGACTGCGGCCAGGAGTTCGTCTTCAGCGAGCAGGAGCAGGAGCACTACCACAAGCTCGTCGACGAAGGGAAGTTCAAGGAGTACAACGAGCCCAAGCGGTGCCTGGCGTGCCGGAACGCCAGGAAGAAGAGCGCCGGGCGGGGGCCGCGCCGTTGAAGGACATCCCCCACGGCGGGTACCACTCCGCCGGGACGTGGCACGAGTCGGACATCCGCCTCAAGGACAACAAGTCCATGAACATCGTCATGATGTCCTGCCCCACCTGCGGCCGGGACATCTCCCTCTCCGACCGGACCATCTCCGGGGACGGCCAGGTCCTGGGAGAGGTCTCCTGCGCGAGAGGATGCGGGTGGAAGGACGAGGTCAAGCTCGTCGGCTGGGGGAAGTCGTTTATTTAGGGCTTGTCCCTCTGCTCGTCCAGGCGCTTCTCCAGGATCTCCGCGGCGCGCCGGCAGTCGCCGTCCCACTCGGTCGCTTCTATGGAGACGCGGATCACGGCGTCGAGGAGCGTCTCGAACTGGAGCGCGACGGACTCCTTCCGGGCGGCGACGAGGGGCGCAAAGAACTGCTCGACCCAGGCCCTCTTGAGCATCTCGGCGGGTGACGTCATCTCGCCCTCCCACTACAATATAACGGGATAATCCCTGAACATCCCCTGGAAAACGGAGTACCCTGTGGATCGTGGAGTTCGCGGGAGGAAAACTCAGGTGGGAGGACCTCGTGGTCCTCGTGTTCGTCGTCGCGCTCAGCGCCCTCATAATCCGATCGGCCTACCGGGCCTGGAAGGGGGAGAAAAGGTGAACTATTACGCCGCCCGGCAGAGGAAGGACGGCCGTTGGGACTGGACCGTCATGAACGACGGGGTCATCCGTCGCTGTGGGCCGTGCTCCCATCACATGGACGGCCACGCCACCAAAGAAGAGGCCGAGCGTCACTTCTACGACAACGAACTCAACAACCTCCGGGACGTCTGGTCGAACTCGAACGCCCAGATGAAGTGCGAGGTCAAGTCGTGCGGGGCGTGGACGCAGGAAGGTCTGGTCTCGACCCACCTGTTCCTGACGCCCATCTGGCTCTGCGACGTCCATCGGGATGCCGAGGAGATCGAACTCATCCACCCCTTCTCGCCGGGGACCGAGATCTGGTCGTCCCATTAGCCCCTCGAGTGGGCGTCGATGATGTCGATGAGCCGGTTCCCCCACCCCTTCGAGATGTAGCCGTTCGGGAGGCCCCGGCAGAGCTCTGCCAGGTCCTTGAGGGTGTCCTGCACGCCGACGATCTTGAACCGGAGTCTCCGCTGGATCTTCCAGAGGCGGCAGGAGACGCTGTCCCCGAAGATGTCCCATTCCCTCCGAAACACCTTCTCCTCGACGGGGCTCGTCTGGAAGTCTTCCGCCCCGCGGACGACGCTGGAGAGGTCCGTCCTCGCGGAGTCCTCCTGGTACTGTCCTTCCCACGGGGAGTCCTCGAAGAGGCCGAACTCGTCCTGCCCGGGCTTGCGCTCCGGGGGCGGCGGCCGGAGGGCCTCCAGGATGGCCCGGAGCCACGGTGGCGCCAGGGATTCGATGTCCTTGGCCGTCACCCGGCGCATCCGGGCTGTCGAGACGGCCTTTCCGACGAGTTCGATGATGTCGAAACAGTAGTCCTTCGTGAGCCTCATGTGCTATACTCCCTTGGACGAAATTCCCTTACCCCACCCGGGAGCGGCCTCCGCACGGAAAGCCGCTCCTTTCATGCCCACCGACTCCGCCCCAGGGAGATGTCGAAAGTCCCGGTTCCGGGACACGAAATCGACACCGCCATTCTTAATGCGCAGATTCTGGCGCCGGGTTAGTGAAAATCCGCACCGCCCTCATCTATTTCCGTCGGGAGGCTCGGGGTAACCATAAATTCGACACCCACCTCTTAATGCCGGAGAATCGGGGTCTGGCGGACAAAAATTACACCGCCTCTCGTCTTACGCAGGACCCCAGGAACGGTGACAGGGAAAACGGGTATGATTGAGCTCTCACCTTCGGGATGACGCGGGCGGGGGAGGACCGCGGGCGGGAAGGCCCCCTCCCCCGCCCTCCGTCGATTTCGCTTGACAAGTTCGCTACCAGCGCCTACAATTCACTACATAGCGAGAGGGTTCACGCACACCAGGGGAAACAATGAACGGACGCATCGGGGCCGCCAAGCGCATCCACGTCATCGAGAAGTTCGTCCCGCAGCAGAACTACAACTGGGGCTCCGCCCTCTGCGGGTGGACCGGGACGTGCGTGGAGACCGACGAGGAGCCGACGTGTTTCCGGTGCCGGATGGCCTCCAGAGACCTCGAGCGGCAGAAGCTAGTCCAAAAGAAGGGGGTTGGGCCGTGAAGCTCAAGGATTGGTGGGGAGCCCTGCTCATGTCCGCGGCGATGGCCGCGACGGCGACGATCCTCGCCTTCGAGTCGATCCAGTCCAACGGCGTCGTCCAGTTCCTCTCGTTCTACAAGAAGGTCCTCGTGGGCGCCGCCGTGATCACCACGGCGATGTTCCTGTGGCTGGCGGTGGTGGTCCTGGCGACGTGGCTCTTCGGGAAGCTCAACGTCCGGTGCTGGTTCGGGCACCGGAAAAAGTGGCTCGCCGTCTACCTCTTCTGTAGCAGTCCTTGCCGCGGAGAGTGCCCGGCGAAGGACAGCCACGGCGGCAACTGGTACGACAGCAAGAACCACTGGGATACCGTCCAGATCGGCCGCTGGGTCTGTGAGCGGCCGGGGTGCCTCGCCATGGACGAGAAGTGCTTCGGGGACGCCTCGAGGAAGCGGTACACGATCGAGTTCGGGAGGCTGGTCAAGGACGAGAAGGTGTGGGCCAACCCCCACGCGCAGACCGAGGTGAAATCATGAAGAAGACCGTCTGCGTCGACCTGGATGGCGTCCTGGCTTTTTATAATGGCTGGAAGGGCGTCGACCACATTGGCGATCCCCGGCCCGGCGCCGTCGAGTTCACGAGGGCCCTCAGCCTGATCGCCGACGTCGTGATCTTCACGACCCGGTGCAACGAGGAGATGCAAAGGCCGGAGAAGGCGCACCTCCTGGTGGGCCGGGTGAAGGCGTGGCTCGACCTGCACGGATTCCAGTACGCCGACATCTACGCGGGCCAGGGGAAGCCCATCGCGGTCGCCTACATCGACGACCGCGCGATCGCGGTCCCCGAGAACCCCGTGTGGGACAAGACGACGACGTTCGACGTCCTGGTCAAGGTCCAGAAGTTCATCGGCCGGAAGTCCGTGTCGACGGAGGGGTAGATGGACTCCATGACCGACTTCGCCGTCTGCGGGTTCTGCGGGAAGACCGTCTACATCGAGCGGATCATCGCCCCCGAGAAGTGGAAGCCCGCCGAACTCCGGGAGATCATCCGCCGCCGGGGCGAGGGCCTCGGCGTGTGTCCCGACTGCGGGAAGCCCTCCCGGTTCATGACCCGGGGCCGCTGGCAGCGCCTCGCCCACGAAGAGGCCCTGATGAAAGAGGCCGCCGAGGCGGCCAAGAAAGAGGAGGCCAAGCCGTGATGAACTTCAACATCGAGGGGATCACCGAAGATGGGGTCCAAGTCAGAACCAAGGTGGAGATGGGCAGCACCCTCACCGACCGGATGGACGAGGACCAACTGGCGGCGGCCGTGATCTTCTTCTGGAAGGCCCTTACGATGCTCAACCTCTACAAGGACTCGAAGGTCGCCGACCAGGTCGCAGGGGCCATGCTGGGGCCCGGGAAGGTCGCGATCGAGGAGGCGGCGAACAAGACCCGGAACATCCTCGTCAGCAAGAACTCCCCGGCCTCGGAAGAGGGCCCGCCTTTCTGATCGGAGAGCCCATGATCGTGACGGGAATCGTCTCTGGGGACCACGAGTGCTGGTGCCTCCTCGTGGACGCGCGGACCTTCAAGGAAGTCAAAGGGGAAGGGCCGACATGGCCCGACGTCGGCCCCTTCGCCCGGAAGGGCTGTCCCTACCGGTACAGGCTCTACCCGAACGACCTGATCCGGGAGTTCAGCCGGAAGAACGGAGCGCTCGTGTGGAACTTCAAGGGGAAGCTCGTCGCCCTCTCGATGGAGGCGGCGATCCTCCCCGAGATCAAGGCCCCGAGGAAGTGCCGCCGATGAGGGAGACGAAGATCCCCTGGACCGACCACACGTGGAACCCCGTCGTGGGGTGTTCCCCCCAGGGCCCCGGGTGCCACCACTGCTACGCGGCGACGATGGCCGCGCGGTTCTCCGGCTACTTCAAGGGCCTCGCCCGGATGATCGACGGCCGGGGACGGTGGACCGGGAAGGCGAAGTTCTTCCGGAAGAAGCTCACGGAGCCCTGGAAGCGCCGCCCCGGCCGGCGGATGTTCGTCTGCTCGATGGGCGACCTCTTCTACTCCAAGGTTCCCGTCCCGTGGGTCGACCAGGTTTTCGCCGTCATGGCGGGGGCGCCGCGGCACACGTTCCAGGTCCTCACCAAGCGGCCCCGCGCGATGATGCACTACCTGAACGACCCGGAGACCCCCCGCCGCGTGTGGGCGGCCCTGGAGGACCTCCTGCCGGGCCACGAGCGCCACGCGGCCAACGTGGACCGGTTCCTGCCCTCCAGGGAGGTCCAGTGGCCCCTCAAGAACGTCTGGTGCGGCACGAGCGCCGAGGACCAGGAGCGGTATGACGAACGGGTGCCTGCCCTCCTCAAGGCGAAGGCGAAGATCCGCTTCGTGTCGCTCGAGCCGCTCATCGGGCCCATCGACCTCAAGCTGGAATACCAGCCGGGAGTCATCGACTGGGTGATCGTCGGCGAGGAGAGCGGCCAGGGCCCCCGGAGGCCCATGGACGAGAACTGGGTGCGGTTCATCCGCAACCAGGCCAGGAAGTCCGGCGCGGCCTTCTTCTACAAGCAGCGGCGCGCGACCTCGATGAAGATGGAAGAGACGCCCTTCCTAGACGGGCGCCAGTGGGTGGAGTTCCCGGACGGGAAATAGCATGGGCGCGAGACTGTGTTCGGTGTGCCACGGCGAGGGGAGGCTCCGGGGCTCGTGGCCCGACAAGGACACCCTATGCCTCACCTGCGCGGGCATGGGTACGATCAGCGAGGACCCCTCGGCGAAGCCGGAAGCGGCCCGATGCTGGTGCTGCGAGGTCTCGATCAAGGCGAAGGACGCCCCCGCGTTCACGAAGATCCTGCTCCGATTCGGGGTCTCGTGGGTCCTGGACGTCCACGCCTGCGATATCTGCCTCTCGAACGCCCAGATTCTCGTCAAGAACATCATGAACAGCTTCAGGGAGAACATCCGCAAGGAACCCTGGAAGGAACCCCCGGGGAGGAACATCGTCCTATGACCGACCTCGAACCTCCGAGCGCGCCCGAGCTGGGGAAGAAACCCAAGCGGGAGCTGGTGATCCCCACGAGCTTCCGGTTCCTGCCGGAGACCCTGGAGAAGATCGACCAGGGAGCGGCGGTCTTCCGGATGAACCGGACCAAGTGGCTGGAGTTCCTGATCGACTCGTCCCTCGCCGGCCGCCCGATCTGCATCCAGACGGAGCGCGCCAAGATCTCGATCGAGTTCACGGTGCTGAACGCCAGGCCCAGGAGACTGAAGACCAGGAACATCGAGTCGTTGATGTGAGATGAGGCCTCTGCCGACGGAGCGGGAACAGAGACGATGGGAAAGACTCGCCGCCGAAAACTGGGCCGCCGTCCTCGGGGTGCTCGAGCACGCCCGGCGGCACCCGGTCTCCCCAAACCGAGACCGAAATACGGCAACACGTTCCTGGACGCCCTTGTCGATGCTGAACGTGCAGAGTCTTCCAGAATGGCTGGAGAAGTCCTCGTTGTGGTCACCCCGGATGGTAGGGTTGCCATGAAACCCTGGAGGCCGAACCGATGAGCTTCAGGAAGGTCGCGGAGGACCGCGCGGGGCGCCTCGTCGCCCGCTGGAGGACGGCCTGGGGAAAGTGGGTCGACCACTGGTCCCAGTACTGCCCCGGGAAGTCAGCCGCCAAAGTTCACGCGGACGTCCCCGGGCTCTGCACGCGCCTCGCGCTCGCGAAGGACATCGCCGACGAGATCGAGGCGGCGCTCATCGACCAGGAGAACGGTTTCGATCAGATCAAGGATAGGAAGGAGAAACCCATGGCGATGCAGAAGCTCCCCGAGGCGGTCAGCCGGAAAGAACAGGCCTGGAAGGACCGGGTGAACGAGGTCACGGCCAGGATGGTCGAGATCGACCTGAAGCTGAAGGGGATCGAGCTCAAGCGGGCCGAGATCGCCCTCCAGATGGACGAGGCGCGGCTCAAGGACTTCACCAGCCTCACCAGGAAGAAGTAGGCCGTGTACTGCGACAGCAGCGTGCCCCAGCGCAGCCGGATGATCGTCCGCTCGTGGTCCGGGTACGGCACAGGCGATACGGTCTACGAGACCGCGGACGGCCGCCGTCTCGTGACGGCCGGGACGGCGACCTGCCCGGAGGGGTACTTCTGGGACCCTCGGATCTCGGACAGCAACTCGACCAGCGTCACGTTGTACCCCACGTTCGTCGTCGCCGAGGAGCCGCCACCCAAGCGGGCGAAGTACACCGACCCGGCTCCGCGTCCCACGCTGTGCGCCCCGAAGGTCCGGCCGGACTTCCGGGCGGTCCAGAGGCCGGAGTTCCACGCGAGATCCAACCCGAGGTAGACCATGGACAACCTCCCGTGCCCGAAGTGCGGCTGCTCCACCTCTGTCCCCTCTTCGTATTCCCCAGGCGAATCCGGGAAGCACGGCAAATCATGCAACTGCGACCCCTTCCCGGAGTTCCTGGACGCGACGAACCTCAACCTGGGCGTCCTGTCCCAGAAGATCCACAGGATCGAGCAGTACATCCAGATCTTCTGGAGGTGCTTCCCGAACACCTCCTTCACCTCGTCGGCCCCCTGGTCCGACCTCGACGTCGACCTGTCGCGCATCCCGGACGCCATGAAGGAGCGGGCGATCAAGAGGTTCGGCAAGTCGAATCCAGAGATCGACGCCGGGATCGTAATCTGCAAGTACTGCGGGGACACGGTGACGTACGGGAGCAACGACCACGGGGACGGTGTCATGATCGTCTGCGTGGGCACCTGCAACACGTGCGACCTCTTCCGGAAAGAGAACCCGTCGTCCTTCGCCTTCGTCACCCGGATCTTCCAGTGGATCTACGGGGAGCCCGAACCGTCTCCTCCGGCGGTCCTCCCGATCCCGACGCCGGAGCCGGAGCCCAAGCCGGAGCCCAAAAACGAGAGGAACATCGTCCTCTGATGGGGTAAAATGGAAGACGACGTAGCTCACGTTACGATCCTGGGGCTGTACAACGCCCTCAAGGAGATAGAGAAGATGGCCGCAGGAGAACCCGTCGACCCCAAAAAGATACTCAACTCCAGCGCCGGGCCCGGATTCTTCGGGGCCGGCGGCTTCTTCGGGTCCGGCGGGGCCGGCGGCAGCGGTGGCGTGTACAGCGGCGACGTGCCTATAAGCGGAGGATGGTCCACCGTCACCACCGCCGTCAATATCGGTCCACAGGAAAATCTCGAAACGGCCACCCTGAGGCTCGTCTCGGACACCGTGAGTTTGCCCTGTTCTTTCTGTGGAAGCACGAAGACGGGCCAGTTCGTCTTCAACGACAAGGACAATCCCGAGGTCCGCCTGTGTTCGGGCTGCCTCACGAAGTCCGTCGCCTGGGTGATCGCCCAGGCCCAGGGCGGCCTCCCCATAAAAGAGGGCGCCGACCGGGCTCCCTGCGCCAAGTGCCACCGTCACTTCCAGAAGGAGCACCTCCACGTCGTCGGGAAGAAAACCCCGGTCGTCCTCTGCGATCCATGCCTAGACCAGTTCGCCGAGGAGATGGTCCAGTCCCAGCCCAGGCGGAACATCGTACTCTAAACACAGAGAACGACCGCCGCCCCGCGTGATATCATGCCCCCGATGAATCCGTTCGCCGTCGAAGCCCGGATCCGGGACCTCGCCGACCGTGCGGCGACCGAGTTCCTGGCGCCCCTCGCCGAGAAGCGGGGCTCGCCGGACTGGATCGCCAAGAACGCGGCGAAGATCCTCGACGAAGCCGGCCGCAGCCTCACCGAGTTCGTGGTCAAGGTCGCCCACGACGAGAACCTGAACCCCCACGAGGTGGCCAGGGTCTGCGAGGAGGCCAACAAGGACGTCTTCCGCCGCCTCTACAAGGACGCGGACGACAAGACCTTCGAGTTCAAGGTCGCCGACGTGGGTGAGGCCCTGAAGGCCCTCGACGTTCCCTACGAGGGCCCCGGCGACGTGTTCCTGCCCGTCGAACATCCCCTCCGCGGGTCCGCGAAGACCGCGGCGGACAAGAAGACCGAGCCCGACACCTGGGCCCGGACGGCGCTCTTCCCCTCGCTCGAGCAGTCCGCGCAGCTCACGTTGGAGGAGGAGAAGACCGCCCGGGACGCCTTCCGCGAGCTCCGCCTGGAGGCGGAGGCCTCGAGGCATCAGGCCGCCATCGACTTCGCCAAGATGGCTCGCGACCTGGTGCTGGAAGGAGGTCGCACACCGAGCGAGATTTTCGCGATGGTAAAAGAGGCGCGGCCCGGACAGCCCCTCGTCGAGAAGGCCGCCCGGGAGCTTCTGGCCCTGGTCGCGTTGAACACCCAGACGATGTTTCCTGAGGGGGCCGATCTCGTGGTCAAGTACGGGAAGAGCCTCCTCTCCACGTCGGAGACCGGCGGGGGCGAGCAGCCTTCGGACGATCTCCGCCACGTCACGCAGGAGCAGTACGACTTCTGGGCGGAATCCCCGGGGAAGCGCCCCGAGGACTTCGTCGGGCCGGTCTCCTCCGGCGGGGATCCCGTCCGGATCATGAACGGCCGGCACGCCCTGTTCATCACGCTCGACACCCTGGTGGACCAGTCCGGCAAGGAGAAGGCCTACGAGAAGGGCCTCCTCGTGTCGGGCGACCGCGTGAGGACCGTCACCCGCCAGATCGTGAATTGGCGTCCCAAGACCGAAAGTATCGCGTAGGAGAAGAACATGGCCAACACGACCACCCTGTCGGCGTCGATCTCCGTCGTGGACGTCGCCGCCCCGACCACGCCCGTGTCCCAGACGTCCCTCTCCGACCAGCAGACGGCGCTCGCGGAGTACGACAGCCTGGCGGTCGTGGTCCCCTCGGGAACCGTGATCGGGGCCCCGGTGACGGTGAGCCTGGCCGCCTTCAAGCCGAAGACGGTCTACATCTCGGCCAGTCACCCGTTCCAGATGAAGATCGGCGCCGGGGCGGACGTCCACAAGATCCGCTCCATCGCCGCCTACACGTTCTCGGCGAGCGAACCCGCGCAGATCCTTCTGGCGACCGGGACGGGCGTCACGGTCGACCTGACGGTGAAGATCGCCCTGGGAAGCGCCCATCCGTAGGGCAGAGGAGAAAGAGCGATGGCGAACTACACGGCAACCGTGAGCGCGTCGATCCTGGTGCAGGACACGTCCGGGGCGACGCCCGTGACGGTGGCACAGGACTCGAAGACCGACCAGGTGGCGAACCTGGAAGAGCAGATCTCCGCGACCGTCGTGGTCCCGGCGAACACCGACGTCGCGGTGGCGCCCGTGGTGATCTCCTTCGCCCCCTTCGCCGTCACCTCGGTCCTGGTCAAGTCGGACCGGCCGGTGACGATGCAGGTGGGCACCGCCGGGGCGGACACCTCGGCGATCCGCTCGGCGTTCGTGGAGACCTACATCTCCGGCGAGGGGCCCAACGCGCTCGAGTTCGGCAACACCGACATGGTCAACGCGGCCACGGTGACGGTGATCGCCGCGGGCGAGCATCCGTAGCGCGCCCGGACTGAAGGGTAAGAGACGGGGCGCCGGTCGGGAATCTGGGATCGGCGCCCCTTTTTCCTAGATGGGAATCACGGACTACGAGCGGAGGCTGATCGGAGACCTCTTCCGGAAGGCGAACAAGCTCCGGGGGAAGGCCAGCCTCCGCGCTCCCATCCTCAAGGTCGGCTCCCGGACCCCCATGCACTCCCAGCTCGGCCGGATCCTCGAGGAAGCCGGGATCGGGTACGTGAAGCCGGCGACCATCATCAAGCGGGTCCTCTTGAAGGGGACTCCCGTCACGGCCGAGAACGTCCGGAAGGTCTCCTCGGCCCCGCCGATGTCGAGTCACCATGAGGGATTAGTCCGTCCGCGTGGTAGAATACAGGTAGGAAGGGATTCGACGAATCCCAAACTTGCGACCGGGGATGCTCTGGTGCTGTTGAAGTGGGCCGTAGGCTTGCCGCGAGGGTTGCGCGAGTGACATCGAAGGGAAGGGGCGGCGATGACTCAGTGGAGCATCCTGGTGATGTTGTCTCAACCGGACCTGGCGGGTCCCCTCGTCAACCTCGGGGCGATCGGGATATGCCTCGTGGCCCTGGCGATCTACTTCATCGTCAAAGACAAGAGGTACGAGGGCAGGGTGGACGCGATGCTCAGGCGGGAGGAAGCCTTCCGCGTTGAGATGTCCGAGCTCCAGGAGAAGTTCCGGAAGGAGCAGGCCGAGATGGCCGAGAAGTACCGTGCCGCCCTGGAACGGTTCACGCAGGCTCTTGACGTCGTGGTCGTTTGTGTGAAGAATATCAAGGGCCACTGATCTGGAGGTGGGCCGTGACCATTGGACTGGCGATTACCCTGGTGATGCTCGCGCTTACCTTCGGGTGGATCACCTACGACCTCTCCCGTCCCAGCCGGATCTTGCCGCCCCTCGTCCCGCTCATCACCGGGAACGGGAAGCACGTCCTGGACAGCGTCAACGAAGCCGAACGCCTGTTCGTCCAGAAGACCGTCGAGCTCGACGAGCTCCGCCAGAAGGCGGGGATCTTCAGGACCGCCTCCGACCTCAGGAGGGCGGACGACCATATGCCCGGGACGGACACGTCGGTCGTGAAGGCGATCGACATGAAGCTGGCGATAGCCAGGGCCATGGCCGAGAGAAAGAAGGCGTAAAAGGCGTGAGCCGATTCGACTCGGAAGACTACGAGTACGAGACCCACTTCGACAAGCAGAGGATCCTAGACCTCGCCGCGAAGATCCGCCAGGCCCTGTTCAAGATGAACATCCCGAACGAGGTCTGGCACGTCCAGCCGACGCTTCTCACCTACCGGATCGCCCCACCCAAGGACGACATCTCCGACGTCGTGGAGGTGCTCTACCGGGCGGAGGAAGTCCTGACGGTCATGCAGGGAATCGAACCCAACACGAAGGTCCGGACCATTTCGGTCCAGCTCAAGCCCCACTGGTTCGTCCAGGATGAACAAGATGCCCCTCACCGCAAGCGTCACCCGGAAGACGGTCCGTAGGAAGCTCGTCAAGCGCGGCCTTCCGCCGGTGTCCGGGGTCGCGAACATGATCGTGGTCCGCTCGGGGGACGAGATCCACTCCAACCTCCACGCGCGTCTCGACGAGATGAAGAAGTCCTTCGAGAAGGTGGAGTTCTTCTGGGACCACCTCATCAACGACACGAACTTCAACGACTCCAAGGAGTACAAGGAGTACGGCGAGGTCGTCCGGGGATGGGAGCTCAGGGAGGGCGTGAAGGACCTCATCGACTTCAAGGGCAAGATGAAGCGGCTCAAGGTCCTCCTCGACCACTTCAGGCCGGGGTTCGACTACGAGCTCACGGTCCAGGAGGCGGTGGAGGTGGTGTCGTGACGATCCCGAAGAACTTCCCTGTCGGGAACATCCGGCTCTCGCAGCACCTGAACCGGGCCGTCCGGGGGAACCCCCTCTCCCGGCAGGTCCCGCTCATCGCGCCCTTCTCGGGGCCGGCGCCGAGGTGGGACGGCCGCGCGCCGATCGGGAACATCCACAAGGCCATCCAGGCCCGGGAGGGCGGGACGCTGCGCCAGTTCGTCACGGCGAGGACCCACCCCACGGAGCTCAAGACCCAGCAGCCGCCCCACCTCTCCACGCAGTCCTTGCCGCCGGAGGTCATGAGCGACCCCAAGGTCGAGGGCGGCAGCGGAACGGTGCGGGACGCCGAACCGGCGAAGGCCGCATCTCTCTGAGAACGATCTCCTCTTCTCCGGGTACACTGGTCCTCTATGGCAGAAGGTTATCCAGACCTGATCTGTCCGGTCTGCGGCGGACAGGCCGTCACGCGATGCCGTTGCTGGCTCGCCGATTCGAAGTGCGCCGCGGGCCACCAGTGGTACTACAAGGACGGCCAGCGCGTGCTTGGCCCGTCCGATCATTCCAAAATGACGAAGATGGCCGTCGACCCCATGACCACCGCCGGACTCGGCGCGATCGGCGGGGCCTCCGGCTGGATGGCGTCGATGGCCCTCCAGAAGGGGATGAACGTCGCGAAGCGCATCATCTGGAAGCACATGAGCCCCGCCCAGAAAGCGAAGTACCTCCTCAAGAAGGTCTTCGGCCCCCGGGGGATGGCATGATCAATCCGGCGCAGGCGCGGACGTACCTGGAGATCGCGATCTTCAACCCCAACGCCGCCCGGGAGCTTGGCCGGGCCGCGCTCGACGAGCTCAAGGAGATCATCCCCGCGATCCTGACGACTACCGGGTCCTACCTCCTGTCCGACTGGGTCGCGCGGAAGCTCAACCTCCCCGAGGGATCCCGGCCGGACCCCGGGGCCTTCGTAGACATGATCCGGCAGTCTCCGGTCGCGCCCACGAAGACCGCGACGGCCGGCGGCGGGGAGCAGATCGAGCCGCCCGCGAACCTGATGAGCGTCCAGAGGTCGATGACCGAGAACCTGGCGTACCAGGCTTCCGACCTGGTGTACGCGAGAACCGCTCTCCGGAGGACTCTCCGCGCGAGAGGGATCAGGGTATGAGCTTCGTCCCGTTCAGCTACCGCGCCTGGGTGAAGCGGATGAACTGGAAGGCCGGGACCCTTGACGGGGAAGGGGCCGTTGTAGATGGCGATACCGCGCATTTCCTGGCTGACAGGGGAATGCACGAGTACCAGGCGGCGAACTGCCGGTTCTGGGGCGTGAACACACCCGAGCTCAACGACACAGATCCCGCGAAGCGGCAGGCGGCACTGGCGGCCAAGACGTGGCTCCGGCAGACGATAGAGGGCAAGCAGGTCTTCGTGCTCTCCAAGGGGCTCGACAAGTACGGCCGCCCTCTCGTGATCGTCTGGCTCAGCGAGGCAGACTTCGGCGACAACGTGAAGTCGGTGAACCGGCAACTCATCGACCTGGGGTACGCCGTGGCGTACATGGGAGAGCTGTTGTGACCCTCTCCGCAGATAAAAGGAGCCAGGCACCCCTTTCGGAGGAGCCTGGCCCTGGAGAGAGGGGGAAACACCTCGGGCCTCTTGTGTGAGGTCCGGGGTG
>Ga0315291_10004011_pt1 | contig 18884 bp, 23 predicted proteins | sample YL17G12_20_MG_FD_203070 | JGI IMG/M metagenome (GOLD analysis project Ga0315291, IMG submission 203070) | Sediment microbial communities from Yellowstone Lake, YNP, Wyoming, USA - YL17G12_20 | ecosystem: Environmental > Aquatic > Freshwater > Lake > Sediment | place: USA: Wyoming | collected...
AACATCAGGAGCTTGGGGAAGACCGAATGGAAGTCGGAATCTTCTGCCACAAAGCGAACATTGCCAAACTGTTTAAGCCTATAGGGTTAGAGATTGCTTTCTTTGATGATGGCACAATAGTAGAACGCAAGGATGTCATGGACTTACCCGAGATGGAGTCAGCTATGCCTCTGATAGATAGGATGTATTCACTACTCAAGAAGCCCATGACCATAGCAACACTAGCTGAGACGCTAAATGTTGCAGAGAATGAAATACAAGGGCTACTATCAAATAGGGCCGATAGGTTTGTCAGGCTTCCTGATGGCAGGTGGGCAGGAAAGACAGGTAAATATAATTATGCAAAAGAAGGCGGCTATTAAAGCCATAACGCTCTTTATAGAAGGCACACCAAGGAGTAAGCTGCGCCCTAGAACTATCGTCAATAGAACAAACAAGCGGGGCAAGGCTTGGACGTATAATCCTTCGGTGACAACAGAATACGCCGATTATATCAGGGTCAAAGCAAGGGAGTATATGAAGACGAGGGGTCTAAAGCCATTCCCTAAGAATGTTCCTATTACCATATTGCTCAAATTCTACCTAAAACGGATTATGACAAAGCAAGGTAATGTGGGTCGTCCTGACGTTGCCAATCTCGTATGTAATGTGCAAGATGCCCTTTCAGGTGAAATCTATGAGGATGATGCCCAAATAACTCGCCTTGAGGCGTACAAGTTAAAGGTTGCCAAGAAAGACAAGGTTGGAGTAATGATAGGGGTTAATGTGGCTGGGGGCTAAGGTTGAGTGAATAGTGGTGCAAAAAATTAAAATGTCGAAACCCTAGCCCCCAGCAAGGTTAATATTATGGATAAGATTAGCCGTCCAACAATAGTGCCGTCAGAAAGCCACGAGGTAAAAACTGGCTGCAAGAAGTTGTTCGTCACCATCGGTTCTGTTGAGGGTAAGCCAATTGAAATATTCATCACTGCTGGACATACTGGCGAGTGCGTTAAAGCGTTCAACGAAGCACTTGGAAGGACAATCTCAATAGGTCTTCAATATGGTGTGCCTCTTGAAGAATATATAAGCCAGCTATCTGGGATTCAGTGTGAACACCCACTGGATTTCCCGAAAGAGTCAAGGGTATTTAGTTGCCCTGATGCACTGGCAAAGACGCTTAAAGGTGCAATTCATCCATGATAGTACATTGTGTCGGCTTAGGTCTTGTAGCACTTTGGTTTGGGCAAGCTTTTATAAGAGCTTGGAAGGAGGTCTATGGTAGAAGCAATTAACGAACGATTTAATAGATTGCCTGAGTGGGCAAAGTGGATGGCTATCCCAACTTACTTTGTCATCGGAGTTTTCATCGTTGCACTGTATCCCTTCTATATTATTTTTAAAGCAATACAGGGGGTGAGGCATGGTTAAGCGTGATAGAATTTTCGTATTCGTCACTGCGGCAGTTCTGGGCAACGTAGCCTTCTTCGTCTGGACGGCTATAGGTTGGCTTATTGATGACCCAACACAGTATACTGCGTGGTTCTATCTAATAGCTGACATCGTTGCTTTGCTGGGAGTTTTTTTCTTTATAAGAACCTACCTTAAAGGACGCAAGCTTGCCAAACGGAGAGAGAAGGAATTAAAAGATGCCTCAAAATAAATCTCTATTTAAGCGAATCCTTGGCGACTGGGGCGACCTTAAAAGAGGTGCCAAAATGGGCGCTGACTTAAGAAATAAGCCCTATAAGTGGGTGGAAGGACAAGTTGGGAAGATGGACGCTGTCAAGGCAGAGGCAAGACTAAAGAAGTTCCAGACAAGGGCTAAAGCCGTTCTGGTAGTAATCTTAGTTGCCTGGATATTCCTGGCTATCTTCGCACTTCATACTAAGGTTTGGGCGGTTGCTATATCCTCTATTCTTGTACTAGTGCTGTGGTGGATGATGTACAGAAATGTTGTTAAAAGTGCCAAGAGGAGAATACCCAAGAAATGACCATTACCCTACTCTGTTGTTATCATTGTGCAAGCTTCTTTTCAGGTAGTAATGCAAAGGCTTGTGCTCAGAGCAAAGCTGTCTGTTACAATGCCTTCATAAGTGGCAAAAACCCAAAAGCCAGAGACGACTGCAACAGAAGAAACGGTGAATGTGCTGAAAGATTTGATAGTGGCGAAGCGAAAGTCGCACATCAATGTTTTGTTAAGAAGGGAGGGGGATAGTGTTAGGTATAAGTTTCAGCGGCTGGCTCATGCTAGGCATTGGTTTTTTAGCGGGATTGCTTATTGGCAACAAAGACTTCAGGGTTAAGTTCTTTAAAGGTCTGCGTGGTTTTCTCTCAGGCATCGGTAAGGGTGCCCATGAACAAGACAAACGAACCAAAGAGGATTTGGGAAGGATGCACAAGGGTATACAAAACTACGGCAGCAATGTCAGGGGAGATAAGCAGCCACAGCAAACCAACCGAGAGCAAGATGTAAGCAAAAGCGAAATACACCATTATGAACATATCAAAACAAAATGCCCGACTTGCAAGGGGACAGGAAAGGTTGACCCTCCCCCCATGAATAGAGGCTTTGGTGCCAAACTTACCTGTAAAAATTGCCAGGGGAGAGGATGGACTTGGAATTAACTAATTGAGGTATATATATGTCAAAGATAGAGATGGACTTGCCCGAAGTAAAAGACTCTAAACTATCCAGAAAAACATGGAGGCGAATACTCTGGGGCATCATTATACTCCTGCTTCTTGGCATTGTAGCGCAGTGGTGCTATGAGTTCTACATAAACTCAAGTGCTGCAACAAGCTGGCTACATACTAACATGTGGATGGTGATTGCCTTTGTCTTATTTGCACTGGGCGACGACATAACCACGGAGATAGCACTAAGACAGACAAATGGGCAAGGAGAGTTAAATCCCTTAGCCAATGCACTCTTTCAGAAGAAGCACGGCAAGCTACTGATGAGGCTATACAAGTGGCCTCTCATTGCAGTCATTATAGTGGCAATGGCTGCTGCCCAAGACAATAAAGCCATGCTGTTCATTACTTCAGCCTATGGGTTGGTCGTTCTGAACAACCTGAGGGCTATTACAGAGTATATCCTGTGTCCCAATATAACAAGGGCAGTAAGAGCCATCAAGACGAACACTATGATGTATGTGATAAGAATTGTTTTCCTTTTTGCTATAGCAGCGTTCATTGCTTACGGAGCAGAACACCTTGTTTAAAAGGTTAAGAGTTAGCAATGTTTGGTTAAAAGCCGTTCTTATAGTAATCATCCTTTCTCTCATCCTCAGCTTGTCTGCCTGCAATCATATCTCGCCTTGTAATCCTACTCCGCAAAATAGCACTGAGCCATATCAAAGAACTCACTGGGGAGAGCCAAGAATAACCGCTATGATTGCCGAGGAATACCCTGAGATTAACGACCCTAACCTGCATGAGGAAGAGATAGTCAATATCCTCAGAGCGTGGTGTCACGAGCATATTGTGTGGTTCGTTTATAGTGGAGAGATGAATGCACAGAAACAAGTGGAGTATCTTGAGCAGGGTTCATACGAACTGTTCCAGGCTTTTGAGAGGAACGAAGGTGGTGTGTGGTGTCAAGGCACAGCCCAAGCCTTTTCTCTGCTGTGCAAGGACTTTGGCTTCTACTCTTACATCATAGGAGTTGGCTGGTCTGATATATTCACTCATGCAGTCACTGTAGTAGAGGTTGACGGTAGGCGCACCATACAAGACGCAACATTCGATATAACATACATGCTGGGCGACCATATGGCAAGTTGTGTTGAGCTTTTTGATATGCTTAAGAATAACAACAGGGACAACATCTGGATAAAGTACGGGGCAAGCAAGCCAACTTGGTTCACCTACCCCTCTGAGGAGATTGGTCATAACGAAGGGCTCACGTTCCCGCTTGTAGGTGAAATAGTTGATTGTGGCAATGGCTATGTGAAGCAAAGAGGACTTCTTACCTACGATAGGTTTATGGTTGAGTACTTGGACAAAATAGCTGTCCGCCTATGGGAAGAGGGTTACCCAGCTAATCCTATCTTTATGCTTGTCTCAATACTATATTCCAAGGGGGATGGGCTGTGCCAGAAAGCACTAAAATAACATCAAATAGAAGTTTAAACTTCAAAGAGGTCTGGCAACGCCGAGAGCTCATACGCCTCTTTGCATGGCGGGATATCAAGGCACGCCATAAGCAAAGCCTACTCGGGATGGGGTGGGCTATCATCTACCCTGTGCTTATGATGATTGCCTTCTCCCTCTTCTTCGGGCTTCTTGTGAAAGTGGAGCATGGCGATGTGCCGTACCCAGTCTTTGTCTACACGGCTTTATTACCTTGGCTGCTATTCTCCGAAGGAATATCCAGAATGGGCACCAGCTTGATATCCGACATCTCTTTAATCCAGAAGATATACTATCCACGCCTTATCTCTCCCTTGGCTTCCGTGGTAACACCCCTGTTGGATTGCGGGATATCGTTTCTGATACTTCTAGGCATAGCAGCATACTTTGGCTACTACCCGAGTGTGAATCTGCTCGGAATACTCTTCCTGCTGCCCCTAATGTTATTGCTGATTACGGGCATAGGATTGTGGCTAGCGACACTTAACGCTGAATACAGAGATGTGCGCTACCTGATACCTTTTCTGACTCAGCTATGGGTTTATGCTTCCCCTGTAATTTACCCATCGAGTATGATACCAGCTAAGTATCTGTTATGGTATGGCATCCTGTCTCCTATGGCGGGAATCATAGAGGGATTCAGGTGGGCAGTCTTGGGCACCCCATTCCCGTCTACCCTGCTCATCAGCACTTCCGTTGCTACATTTTTGTTCTTTGCGAGCGGTCTATGGTACTTTAGTAAAAAGGAGCCGATTTTCGCGGACGTCTTATGATAGCAATTAAAGCTGAGGGATTAAGTAAGCAGTATAGGCTCGGCGAGCAGCCCATGCTCCATAAGAAGGCTATGAATCCCTTTAAAAAATCGGCTACGTTCTGGGCACTGGACGATATATCATTTAAGCTTGAGCAGGGACACGCGCTGGGTATCATAGGGGCTAACGGGTCTGGGAAGAGTACACTACTCAAGATACTATCAAGAATAACAGCCCCAACCAAGGGCAATGCCACTATCAATGGCAAGATAACTTCGATGCTCGAAGTAGGAACAGGGTTCCACCCTGAGCTCACTGGGCGAGAGAATATAATACTGAATGGCGTGATACTAGGCATGAAGGAACCCGAAGTCAAAAACAAGATGGATGAGATAATAGATTTCTCGGGTATAGAGAAGTTCATAGACACCCCCGTAAAACGCTACTCCAGCGGCATGTATGTCCGCCTCGCCTTCGCTGTAGCCGCACACCTTGACCCCGAGATACTCCTGATAGATGAAGTACTGTCTGTTGGCGATGCGTCTTTCCAGAAGAAGTCTGTTGCTAAAATGGGAGAATCCACAAGGCAGGGCAAAACAGTATTGCTTGTGAGCCACAATATGAATGCTATAAAAGCGATATGCCCACTAGTTATATTGCTTGACAAGGGGAAGGTTGCCAGGTTTGGTGCCTTTAATGAAGTAATCAATTGCTACTTGAAAGAATCAACTGCTGACATTTTCCCAAAACAAATTGCCCTTAATGAAAGGCTTAATGAAAGAGGCTCAATGGTAGAAATGAAATCCATTGAGCTTGTTACCACCAAGGATACGGCTGAGGTTGAACTATCCCAGCCAATTACCATACGGGTTACATACAAAGCAAAGGAGCATGTAGCCCTTTCGTTGGCATTCTGCGACCCAACAGGGGAAGTAATATTTAATTCTCTTAACAACAAAGAGCCGAATTGGTATGGCAAGCGGATACCCGAAGGAGAGTATGTCAGCGAATGCACGCTCTCTGGCAATATGCTCAACGAGGGAATCTATAGCGTCTTTGTTTATATATGCATACCAGGGTGGAGTGATGGAATAACAACCAAACATTTATATTTTAAGGCACTCGATGACGGCAAATTAAGAGGAGACTGTTATGTTGGTTTTTCGGGGGTAATGAGACCTGCGCTTCAGTGGATAACCTATAAGGCAGAGGCAGAGAGCCTTAGAGAAGACCAAGAAGGCAGGCTACCTTGAAGATGCAAATCCTTTTACTCTGTGATAAGAACCAGAACCATGCAGATACGGTTCTTCAACACATTGCGGCATTTACAGACCTATCAGAGCACAATGTCTACATTTTCAACCCGCTCTGGTTAAAAAACAGCAGGTCTCTTGACTTGGATGAGTTTGATGTGGTTGTTATCCATTATTCCCTTATCCTAATTGCAGACCACTTTCTTGCCCCCACATTAAGGGAAAAGATAAGACATTTCAGAGGGCTCAAAATACAATTTATCCAAGATGATTACCGCTGGATAAACCAGATGACCGCCATGATGAGGTACATTGGCATACACATCCTGTTTACTTTAGTGCCACAGGATGAAATATCTAAGATATGGACTGAGGAAAGACTTCCTAGAGTCACCAAGCTCACTACTCTGGCTGGCTATGTTCCTCGCATAGACGTACAGCCTCCGCCACTTAAATCACGCTCCCTAGATGTTGGCTACCGAGGTAGGACAATTCCATACTGGATAGGCAAGATTACACAGGACAAAGTATGGATTGGGCAAGGCTTTATGCAACATGCTCAAAGATATAAGCTTCGTTGCAATATAGCATGGCATGAGGAAGACCGCATCTATGGCAAGAACTGGGTGAGGTTTATCTGCTCTTGCCGAGCAGTTCTAGGCACTGAAAGTGGCTCAACTATTACTGACTTTGATGGGTCTGTCGAAAAGGGAGTAAAGGACTATCTGGCTAAACATCCACAGGCTGACTTCTGGCAAGTATACAATCAGATACTTAAGCCATACGAAGGCAATGTCAATATAGTCGTAATCTCCCCCAGAATATTCGAGGCAATTGCTTTAAGAACAGGGCTCATCCTTTTCGAGGGTGAGTATTCAGATATAGTGCAACCTTGGATACACTACATCCCGCTTAAGAAGGACTTCTCAAACATGGACGAGGTTGTTGAGAAACTGAGAGATGACAACTTTATGAATACTATGATAAGCCGTGCCTATACAGATATAGTCGCCTCCAAAAAGTATTCATATAAATCTTTTATCGAGCAGTTCGACCAAGTGGTTGCACGGTATGCTAAACCTTATGCAAAGAGTGGGAAAACAAGGTATCACCTGGCCCAGATAGAAAGAAAGCTGTCTCTTCTTTACCCTCCTTACCAAATTACAACCCGCGAATTTCATGGCAAGTGGGTTCTCTTATGGCTAAGAAGACGGCTCATTAGAGTTCAGAAAGGTTAAAAACTATGACAAGTTTAGCACACAAGGTCAAGACAATACTTACAAATCCAAAAGGAACTCTAGTAATGCTGCTATTTAATAGCAGAGCATATCTCGTGCTTGCACAAATACTGCAATTTAGCATTGTGCTAGGCGAGAAAGTGAAGAAAGCCCCGCCAATAATAGATTGCTCCGCACCAAGCACAACAATAGTAGACTCCTTCTGGTCTAAGCATACAACCGCTCATCCCAAACTACTGATAACAAGAACAGGGAAACAGGATGAGGCTTTCTTAAAGTGGAGGTCCGAGTGCTACCCAATGTTCCATGAATTGATGGGGCTTTGGGGCAACCATAAAGGAGAAGTAGTCTTGGATTACGGCTGCGGTCCAGGCACGGACATGATTGGATTCCTTCTCCATTCAAATCCCAGTAAGGTCATTGGCATAGATATATCCCCTAAAGCACTCTGGTTCGCCAGAAGAAGAATAGCCCTGCACAATATCCCACTGAGCAAGGTGCAGTTGCTTCGCATATCGGACTCCAGCACCAAAATACCCCTCGCAGACAACAGTATTGACTTCGTCTATTGCCAAGGAGTGCTACACCATACTTCATGCCCCGAGAAAATAGTGACCGAGTTATATAGAATTCTTAAGCCACATGGCAAAGCATCCATAATGGTATACAACAGGGAAAGCGTATGGTTTCATCTCTATGTTGCTTATGAGCAAATGATACTACGAGGCAATTATAAAGGGTTAGTTGCAGAACACGCTTATGCCCTAACCACAGACTCAAGCGATTGCCCAATATCAAGGTGCTACAAGCCAGAGGATTTTGCCCAGATGTGCAAGCAAGTAGGGTTCTCCGTTGAATATGCAGGTGGATACTATACCCTGCTGGAGCTTGACCTGCTCAAGAAGTACAAGGATGAAGCTATGATAGACAAGAGACTAGGAGAAGAACACAGAAAGTTCTTAGCTGAATTAGACAACAGCCCCTTGCCCCAAAGAAATGGCAAGCTGGCAGGTAATGGCGGAGTATATCTTTTAACAAAAGAGGCTTAAATGCAGACGACTAATGCAATATTGCTTATGTATTATCACCCACCCGCAGCATATGCCCCTACCGTTATGGACTCTGTTAACTCATTTACTAAATACAGCCAATTCAAAGTTTATCCCGTCAACCCAAATCTCGGGTATCCTAAAGCCCTTGATGACCTGCAATTCAAAGTCATTGCCCTGCATTACTCCATGTTCGGCTCTGCTACATATGTTATCTCGCCCCCTTACTACAAGTTGCTAGAAAGGCACACGGATGCCCACAAGATATGGATATGCCAAGATGAGTGCTACAACTTCAAGCAAAGACAACAGTTTGCCAATAGGTACAAGATAAGCTGTATTTACTCTTGTTTAAAACCAAGATATTTCGACGAGGTCTATTTGAGCCGTTGCCCATCTGTCAAGAAAGTAATACCTACGCTAACTGGCTATGTGAGTGAAAGCATGGTCAAGAATGCTCGTAAATTTGCTAAAGAATACAAGCAGAGAGCTGTAGATGTTGGCTACAGGGCAAGAAAAGTGCCCTCATATTTAGGGTTGGGCGGATTAGAAAAAGTGGAGATAGCCGAGAAGTTCCTTAAGTATGCCAATGTGGCAGGATTAAGCCTAGACATTAAATGCAGGGAAGAGGATAGAATATATGGAGACCACTATTGGAGATGGCTAGGTAACCTGAGGGCAATTCTTGGTGTGGAGTCAGGCGGGTCAATCTTCGACCTTGATAATGAAGTTTGGGACGAATATAACCGTAAGCTCGGCAAAGAGAACTCGCCTGTCGGGGACAGAGTGGTTGGATATGAGGAGTTAGCCCCAGAGATAGTCAAAAGGTGGGAAAATAGAATACGATACAGGGCTATATCCCCACGCTGTTTTGAGGCAGCAGCATTTAGAATATGCCAGATTATGTACCTCGGTGAATACAATAATATCCTACAACCTAATGTCCATTACTTACCGCTTGAGCGCGACTTTGCCAATTTTCATCAGGTCCTGAAACAACTAAAGAATGGCAAGCACCTAGAAGTTATAGACGATGCCTATAGAGACTTGATAGAATCTGAAAAGTACTCGTTCCAAAAGTTTATAGAACAATTTGACGAAGAGCTGATTGCAAGTGGGTTTAACCCTACTGTAAGCAGCGAAGAAGCAGCGTTATTGAATAGGTTGCTCCGCCAACAGCAGAACAGTTTAAAGAACAGGCTTGAGAGATTGTTATATGCCCCTTACTACAATAAATATCCTGGGAAGAAATATTTGATGCCAATAGCACAGCCCGCAGGTCAGTTGTATTTTAAGCTGAAGGGTTACAAAAAGGGATTATAAGAATGCAAGTACCCATCACAAAACCTTATCTGAGCGAAGAAGAAAAGAAGTCAGTAAATGCTGTGCTAGAATCAGGCTGGATAGTACAAGGTACTAAGGTAGCCGAGTTCGAGAAGATGATTTGCCAACTTACTGGTGCTGCTTTTGCCAGAGCATCCAGCTCTTGTACTACTGCTCTCCATCTCGCATTGGCAGCACTGGGAATACAGCATGGAGACGAGGTTCTTGTCCCATCTTTTACCTTTGTCGCCTCGGCTAACGCCATCGAATACACTGGGGCAAAGCCAGTGTTTGTGGATATTGACATCAAGACATTTTGCATTGACCCTGTTAAAGCGGAAAAATACTTAGAGCAAGCAAAAAAGCGAGGGGCTAGAGTGACGGGCATCATGCCTGTTCATCTCTTCGGGCTTTGTGCTGACATGAATCCTATTATGGCATTAGCGAAACAATATGGGCTTTCTGTCGTCGAGGATGCTGCCTGTGCTCTGGGAAGCTCCTACAACAATATCCAGGCAGGAATATGGGGTGATGCGGGTTGTTTTAGTTTCCATCCACGCAAATCTATTACTACTGGAGAAGGAGGTATGTTAGTCACTAACAACCCCGAAATTGCCACTAGCGTCTCAAGCCTGAGAAACCATGGTGCAGCCATCTCTGATTTTGACAGGCACGAGCAAGGTAGCTATCTGCTTCCTGCATTTAATATACTAGGCTACAATTATCGCATGACAGATATTCAGGCAGCAATAGGCGTTGAGCAAATGAAGAAATTGGATTGGATTATCAACCAGAGAATCCTGAGGGCAAGAAAATATGATGTAGCGTTTAGAGATATCGAATGGCTCCAAATCCCATATGTTCCAAAAGGCTACAAGCATACTTATCAATCCTACGTTGTAACACTCTGCGATGCCCAGAACAGCAAGAGGACAATTAACGACATCGCTAAACTCAACAAAGCCAGAAACAATATAATGGCAAGACTAGATAAGAAGGGAATTGCTACTAGACAAGGCACCTCAGCAGTTCATCAACTGGGATATTATCGCAACAAATATAAGTTAGAGACCGATGCCTTCCCCTTCTCACTTATGGCTGACCGACTTTCCATCACTCTCCCCTTGTACCCACAAATGACTGTGGAAGAACAAGGCTATGTCATCGAGAATGTACGCAAGGAAATAAAACATGAGTTTGAAAAATAAATCTGTCCTTGTTACAGGCGGCGCTGGCTTTATCGGCAGCCATCTGGTTGACCGCCTGATAAAGGAACGCCCATCAAACCTTGTGGTTGTGGACAATTTCTATCTTGGGAAAGAGGCTAACCTGCACGATGCCAAGTGTAATTTCCCTACACTGAAAGTCATAAATGCAGATGCCTCTAATCAGGTAGGCATGGAACACTTGGTAAAAAAGGAAGTGGTGGATGTTATCTTCAACCTAGCCGTGATACCCCTGCCAATGTCATTGGTTGACCCGTGCTGGGTGTATCGGCACAATGTTGATATCACGCTTTGTGTTTGCGAACTGGCTCGCAAGGGTTACTATAAGACATTGATACATTGTTCATCCTCAGAGGTTTATGGGGATTGCGAGTACGCCCCTATGGATGAAAAGCACCCCCTGAACCCCACCACGGCTTACAGTGCAAGCAAGGCTGCAACCGACCATTTAGTATTTTCATATTGCAAGTCTCTTGGAATCGACGCCGCTATCATCAGACCATTCAACAACTACGGCTCACGGCAGAACAAAGAGAACTATGCAGGGGTCATCCCGCTCACTATAAGCCGAATACTAAACGGAGAAGCTCCTGCCATTTACGGTGACGGTGAACAAACAAGAGATTATGTCCATGTTGCCGATACTGCTGAAGCTGCAATAAAAGTATATGATTGCTCTGACACCCGTGGTAGGGTCATAAATATCGCCAGTGGTCAAGAAATAAAGATAAAGGAGTTGGTTCGGCTCGTTGCCGAATATATGGGGTGCAATAAATCATCAAGCTACGCAAAGGCAAGGGCTGGCGACCTGAGACGGCTTATTGGGGATATCACCCTAGCTAAGAACCTATTGGGGTTCACACCGACTATCGGCTTCAACGAGGGCTTAAAATCAACCGTAGCGTGGTTCAAGAAGGAGTTTCAACATTAAAGTTGTGGTGCTCAGCAGCACAGCCTTTGGCTATCAGTGTTTGAAAAAAGGTATTCTGGGTGTACCTGGGATACAGGTAGTCGGCATTTTGACCACACCGCCCGAGATTACTGTGCCGAGATGGAACAAGCCAGTGGTTATTAGTACACATGCAAATTTCAATGACTTGCAAGCAGGTTGCGACGTAGCGACAATGCGAGACAAGATTACAGCTTCTTCTTATTTGCAACACCTCGACAGTTGGCATCCCGACCTTCTCTTGGTGCTTGGCTGGTATTACATAATCCCTCGTGAAGTCAGAGAGAGCATATCTCTGGGCTGTGCAGGTATTCATGCCTCACTGTTGCCTAAATATCGTGGGGGTGCGCCAATACCTTGGGCTATAATCAACGGCGAGGCAACAACAGGCGTAACATTTTTCTACATGGGCGACGAGATAGACAATGGCGATATCATAGCACAAAAGAGCTTTGCCATAGAAGCTACTGATAATTGTGCCACTGTCTATGAGAAAGCTACCCAAGCTTCTGCCCAAGTACTGCGTGACTATCTGCCCCAAATTGCTGCTGGCACTGCACCGCGCACACCGCAAGACCACAGCCAAGCCACATATTTCCCTTTGAGAAAACCCGAAGACGGGGAGATTGATTGGTCATGGGACACAAAGCGTATTCGCAATTTTATCAGGGCGCAAACCAGACCATACCCTGGTGCTTTTATTTATATCGGGAGCAGGAAAATAACTTTTTGGGATGTTGACATATCATGAATGATTTTATCCTGACACTTGATGTTGACTGGGCTCCTGACTTCATAATCGAGCATATAGCAAAGATTTTAGTTAGTCAAAAGGTCAAGGCAACTTGGTTCATCACTCATGCCAGTCCAGCCTTGGATTTTTTACGCAGCAATTCAGAACTGTTTGAGCTTGGAATACACCCCAACTTCCTGCCAAATTCAACACAGGGTACAAACCCTGATGAAGTTCTAAAGTATTGTATGGCACTTGTGCCTGAAGCTATCAGTATGCGTACACATGCAGGAGTACAATCTATACCCTTGCTTAACAAGATTATGACATCAACACCAATCTCTCTTGATAGTTCAATATATTTACCCCACATAGAAGATATCCAGCCAATCTCTTATTGGTCGCAAGAAAAGGAACTATTAAGAATCCCCATCTTTTGGGAAGACGACTTGGAGATGGAACGCCCTGATGGTTGCTGGACGCTGGAAGCGTTGACCCACTTCAAGGGTGGCTTAAAAGTGTTCGACTTTCATTTGATTCACATCTATCTAAACTCAAGAGAAATGATACAATATCAAAAGCTGCGTCGTGACCGAGTACCCTTGCCTTTGTTTACCCCTTCGGAGTTACCACTAGGGTCACTATTAAAGCAAGCTAGCGGGTCATTATTTTTAGAGATTGTAGATTGCCTAGCAAAATGCGGAAGCTCAGGTTGTTTGTGTGATTTGGCTAAAGGAACAAAGCAATGATAGAAAAAGACCCATCTCGATTTCAGAATAAAATACTTACCTCACAAGCCGATATAGAATACCGAATTTTACTCAATGATTACTTTACTAAAGGCTTTGGTTCAGCAGTTGAAAAACTCGAAAACTTCCCCAAGTATGTCTCTAGTACAACGATTGCCAGATTCCTTTGCAAGTATGAGATATTCAAGCATATCCTCAATGTTCAGGGTTCTGTCATCGAATGCGGAGTGCTTCATGGGGGTGGTTTGATGACCTGGGCACAATTCAGCGCTGTCCTTGAGCCAATGAATCATCAGCGCAAAATTATAGGCTTTGATACCTTCTCTGGATTTCCTGCAATCACAAAGGAAGATGCGATACCAACAACATCTGAACTGGTCAACCCTGGCGGTTTAGCTATTGATTCATTTCAGGACTTAGAAGAGTGCATACGAATTTATGATATGTATAGACCGTTAAGCCGTATCTGGAAAGTTAAACTCGTGAAAGGCGATGTGAAAGAGACTATCCCCCAGTTTATCCAAGATAATCCTCATACAATAGTAAGTTTGTTATATTTAGACTTTGATATATTTGCACCGACTTCTCTGGCTCTTGAATATTTGGTCGATAGAATCCCAAAGGGCGGAGTTATTGCTTTTGACCAATTAAATAGTGAGTCTTTCCCAGGCGAAACGGTAGCCGCTGTAAAGAAGCTAGGGATTGGTAATTTGCGCATACAGCGACCACTGCTGAGCACATCAATCTCCTATGCAATTATGGAGTGAACATCATGACCTTAAGAGAATTGGAAAGCAAAGGCTTTGTGAGAGTAGTGAGAAACGGCGAATTCAAATCGCTCGGATTCATTACAGTTAATACCCCTGCGCAACTGGCATACATAGAGGATACCATATATCTTGCTGAGCTGGATAACAAGCCAAACATCGCTTGTGTTATCACGACTCCTGAGTTGACTCCATCAATACCGCCGAATATGGGTTTGGCAGTTTCCAGTACGCCCAAGAAGGCATTCTACAACGTACACAATTACTTGGCAAAGGATACCAATTTCTACTGGAAGCCCTTTAAGAGAAGAGTGTCAAGTACTGCCCACGTTGACCCCACAGCCTATGTTGCGCCTAATAATGTGTGGATTGGAGAAAGGTGCGAGATAGAACCACACGTCTCAATTCTGCCAAACTCAATCATAGGAGATAATGTGATTATCAGGGCTGGCGTTGTAATCGGAACTGAGGGGTTTCAGTTTGAGCGAACCCAAGATGAGATTTTACGGGTCATCCATGCAGGAGGGGTATTGGTTGGCAATAGAGTAGAAATACAAGCAAATTGCTGTGTATCAAAATCTTTGTTCGGTGGTTTCACCGAGTTGGGGGATGATACTAAATTAGACAACTTGGTGCACATCGCCCACAATGTGATTATTGGTAAAAGATGTTTCCTCGCTGCCTGTGTGATGATAGCAGGAACTGTCACAATCGGCGACGATGTGAGTATAGGCCCTTCCGCTTCAATCTCTTCGGCTGGAATAGTAATTGGGGATAAAGCCGTGATAACTACAGGCTCAGTGGTAACACAGGATGTTGCACCAGGACAAAGGGTAACAGGTAATTTCGCTATCGACCATGACAAATTTATTGCTTTCCTAAGAGGGATTCGGTGAACTATAACAAGACCAACTATGAATTGATTCTCCAAACAGCAATAAGCTGTGGCTTTGAGTTTGTGGATTTCTCTACTGTGGAATTTGGTAGCCCGAGGAAGCAGATTATCCTACGACACGACATTGACACTTCTATAGCTATGGCATACGAAGCAGCTAAAATTGACGCAAAATATACTATTAAGGCTACCTTCGCTTTGCAGGTATCATCTCCTCTTTATAATCCATTTACCATTGCCAATATCAAAACCGTCAATGAGATTCATCTCCTTGGTCACAATATCGCCCTACATCACCGAGTAATACCAAGGCAGACTAACGAAGAAACTAGGCAAGGCATCATCAGGGAGATGCAGACTATGAGAATTTTCTTCCCCTATATCCAGCCTATGTTCGTCTGGCACAATCAATCCCTTAATAATCTGTTCAATACACTTGAAATTACAGGCATAGTCAATGCTTACAATGCCAGCCCTGCCAGGAGAATGCATTATATCTCTGATTCTGTTCTGCGGAATAAGCCTGAAGACTTCTTGACTGTGTTGAATAAGCATAAATTTATCCAGATGCTGCTCCACCCCACAGTATGGATGAGCGGCAAAAACAATATAGTGGCTATGTTCACTTACGCCCTTAGTGATATAATGCGCGAGTGCGGATATGAGTTTATGCTAAATCCAGTATGGGCAGAGAAGTTTCCCAATGGCATACCAAAAGAATTTCTTGACAAACTTGAGGCGATATTGGATGATTAAAAGAATTCTGCTATTTGGCGACGATATAGGTGTGCCGCAGCTTCTACGCCACCTATCCCCCGACTTGATATGTGGCATTGTGGCTGCCGAAATCCGCCCTCATCAGCATACAGTGCTACAAAGGCTGGCAGAAGCATTGCATCTACCATTTGCCATCCAGCCCCGTGCTAACACCACGATATATCCAGTCTTTGTGGAACAAGTGCAAAAGCTGAACCCCGACCTGATATTGGTCAATTCATACTCAATGTTGCTACAACCAGAAGTGCTAGCCATCCCCCAATATGGTGCTGTGAATATCCATGGTGCATTACTACCAGAATATCGCGGTGCAAACCCTACCCAGTGGGCTCTCTTGAGCGATGAGGATGAAACTGGCGTCACTATACATTACATGGACAATGATTTTGACAGTGGCGATATCATTGCACAACAACGTATCCCTATTTATTTTGAGGACACTTGGCGTGACATATATAGCCGCATCGGGACAGAAATAGAAAAGATGCTGGCAGAAGAATTGCCCAAGCTACTATCAGGCACTAATACTAGACAGCCTCAGGATAAAAGCCACGCACGGCATTGGCGGAGACGCCATCCCGAAGATGGGCTGATTGATTGGCAGCAAAGCCCACACCAGATTTATAACCTGATTCGTGCCTTGGTCAAGCCACTCCCAGGAGCTTTTTATGTGGATGCATCAGGCAATCGCATTGTTCTGGACGAATACATGGCTATCGAGGAAGTAGTAGCACTCAAAGCTAGCATCAAGAGACAAGTGCCGACAGCAAAGTATGTCTCCCCAGCTAGAAAGGTGGTCGCAATCCACCAACCCAACTTCTTCCCTTGGCTGGGATATTTTAACAAGCTTGCCCGCGCAGATATATTTATTCTGATGGACAATGTGCAATTCCCCAAAAAAGGTGGTGGCTGGGGAAATCGAGTACAGTTGATAATCAATGGACAACCTGCTTGGGTTACCATGCCAATTGTGCGTGCCTACCATGGCACACGCTTGGTCAGGGATATGCAGATAAACAACAGCACTCCATGGAGAGAGCAACTGCTCAAAACAGCGCAAATAAACTATGCTCGTACTCCATTCTTCAACCAAATATTCCCTCTCTTTGAGAATCTGATAAACAACCCCACAGACAACTTGGTAAACTACAATGAAACAGCTATCCGAGCTATTGCCAAAGCGATAGGCTTAGATATGTCTCGATTGGTTATTGGCTCAACCCTGGATGTGGTAGGAGAAGGAACAGACTTGCTCATCTCCATGACCTGTGCCGTAGGCGGGACAGCCTATCTTTGCGGTGGAGGTGCCGATAACTACCAAGAGAATGATAAATTTGCCCAAGCAGGAATAGAGTTAATCTACCAGCGATTCCAGCATCCTGTCTATCCTCAAATAAATACATCCTCTTTTGCGATGGGGTTGTCTATCGTGGATGCCCTGATGCACTGCGGAATAGAAGGGACTCGTTTGTTAATTCAGCAAAGTAGGAGCAAAAAAGATGCCTTATAAAGGCAGTGTTCTTTTCTCTGGTCAATGCTACTACCACACTTGGTATTTGAGCCGTGAATTAAGAAGGTTGGGATGGCGTGCGGATGTGTTGAATTGGGATATGATTCCAAGTGCACAGCAGTATTATCACGGTGAGGATTTCAAGTTCACCTGGGATTCCCCTTGGAATGACCTTGCCAAGCAAATGTTATTTTATATATCAGCAATCCCTCGTTATGACATATTCCATTTCAGTGGTGCACATAATATGAGTTTCGGGATAAATGTCGCTGGATTCTTCAGGCTTTTACATCTCTCCCCCTATTCAGAAATCCAGTTCCTAAAAAGGCTGGGGAAAGTAATCGTTTACACCAATAACGGATGCCTCGATGGCGTTGCTCAGAGTTCCTATCAGTCATGGCCTGAACGGATATGCGACATCTGCGTCTGGCGAGACAAACCAGAGGTGTGCTGCGATGAGCGAAACCTCGGCTGGGGTGCTATGCGCAATAAGCTAGCAGATTACCAATGCACCGTCGGCGGCAACCGCCAAGACTACAATGGTGACCCGAGAGTACATGAAGTACCAGAATTCTACTGCCTTGACCAAAATTTCTGGCATCCAAATTTGCCAATCCCCCCCGAGTATCATCTGCCTTATCCGCCCAATACGGTCAAATTGTATCACGCTGTAGGAAACTTTGACCTGCGTACCAATATAGCCACACAACGCAATATCAAAAGCACTCATATTTATCTGCCATTGATAGAACGCCTTAAAGCAGAAGGATATCATATTGACCTTATATTTGCTAAGGATATCCCCAATAAAGAGGTACGGTTCTATCAAGCACAGGCTGATATTGCGATAGACATGCTCAGTGTCGGCTTCTTCGGTGCCAATGTCAGAGAAGCACTTATGCTAGGCAAGCCAGCAGTATGCTACCTCCGCCCAGAATGGCTGGAAAGCATGAGACGGGAAATCCCAGATTATGTAGATGAGCTCCCAGTAATAAGTGCCACGCCCGAGACGATACACGATGTGCTGGTAGACCTGATACAACATCCAGAAAAACGAGCAGAGATTGGGCGTCGCAGCCGTGAGTTCGCAGTCAAGTGGCACTCTGCTGAAGCTGGAGCTAGAAGAATGGATAAGATATATTCCGATTTGCTACACAGGAAGGAGGGAAAGTGAGAGAAGCCAAGGCTGTCCCCCTAACAGATACCTTTACCTACAAGCGTGATGAGTTTGGCATAAAGCCATTTTACTACACCATGCAGAATGGCAACCTATATTACGCCCCAGAGGCTAAACTCTTGTTGCCTTATCTGCCAAGCATAGAAACTGACTTAGAGGCTTTCAAAGAGTATGTTACCTTCCAGTATTGCTTGAACGGCAAGACATTATTCAAGGGAATCAACGAGCTCCCCCCAGCACATGAGTTAACCCTGGATAATGGCAAAGTCAAGATAAAGAAGTACTGGGAATTGAAATTTGAGCCAGACTTTGACCACACACAAAAATATTTTCAGGAGAAGACACTAGGGCTATTAGAGAAGTCAGTCAA
>Ga0315291_10004013_pt1 | contig 18876 bp, 13 predicted proteins | sample YL17G12_20_MG_FD_203070 | JGI IMG/M metagenome (GOLD analysis project Ga0315291, IMG submission 203070) | Sediment microbial communities from Yellowstone Lake, YNP, Wyoming, USA - YL17G12_20 | ecosystem: Environmental > Aquatic > Freshwater > Lake > Sediment | place: USA: Wyoming | collected...
CGGCGTATTTATAGGTTGCTACGGGTGTTTCTCTGGCGGTTTTGGCCTTGACATGCTCGGCGATGGACGGAGATATTTTTATCTGTTCAATCGCCGGCAGCACACCGAACAGGACTGGAATCTCAAGGGCAAGCATACCGGCCAGTAATACCTCAGCGCTTGTGTGCGGCCTGTCGGCACGTTGTAAGTGGATGGCGACCGCGGTCATAATTAACAGCACAATACCTGATGACAGACCGGACCAGCGCAACCCCGCTATCGGAAAAAAATATGGCGCAATCATTAAAGCCAGCGCTATAGCGATTGCCGGCGGGCAAAAAAACCAGACCCCGCGTCGCAGCCACATTTGGTCTCGGCTGCTTAACCTGTTTTGCTGTGCAGCGACAATCGTGCCTGCCACCGTCAGAGCCAGTGCCGGCCATATAAACAGTATGTAGTGTGGCAATTTAGTAACCGCTAATGTCATTATAGTAAAAATCGATGTAACCCAGCCGATTAACAAAGGCCGACAGTTTTGTTCGCCTAAACGTCCTCCCAGTGTTGCCGAAAAAGCTCCGGGCAGGTGCAGCGTCCACGGGAAAAAACCCACTACAATAACAGGCAGATAGTATGGCAAATATAAGAGAAAGTTTCCTCCGTGATGTTCCATAGGTTTAATTGCTCGAGTAAGGACGTGCCGGCCGACAAAGACACGTAAAAACTCCCCACCTGTAGCATTGTTGGCTGGGATTGCCCACGCCAGAAAAATTAAAACCCCCATCACTAAGGCAGCCCCAAGCTGCAAAAGAGGCCGAACAAGGCCGGGCTCGGCTTTGCGGTTAAGTAATATGATAGTTGCCATTGCCGGAATTGGCAGTGCTCCTATCGGCCCTTTGGCAAGCATCCCGAAACCGAGGGCTACGCCTATCAGAATTATGTGGTGCGCCCGCATTCCGGACTTCATCGCACGGACAAAAATTGCCACTGTCGCGACTACAAACGGCAGCACTACTGCGTCGGAAGTCGCAGCGGTTCCGACAACCAGCATCATCAAGCTTGAGGCCAGAATCACCATCGCCCACAACCCTTCCTTTGCGCCAAAAAGTTCCTTGCCTATGTAGAATGTTAATAGGCAGGTAATCGCGGTGCCAACCGCCCCCCAAAAACGGCAGGCAATCTCCGTCGGCCCTAATATGCGAACCGGTAAAGACATCAGCCAGTAAAGCAGAATCGGTTTGTCCGGCCACGCCTGCCCATTAAAAGTTGGGACAAGGTAGTTGCCGGATTCCACCATTTCTACTGCGACCCGCGCATATCTCGGCTCATCGCGGTCCCACAAAGTGGTGCGTGTGCTTATAAAAAGATATATGCCGATTACTGCGAGGGCAATCAGTATTGCTGCTTTCCAGCCGGAAGGATTGATTCCGGTTTTCTGTTGCGACTCCATTACATAACTCTATTTTTGCAGACGGGTTAAATCAAACCGCCGATCACTACTGTCCCGTTAACTTTTAGGTAATCTGTTGTAAGACAAATAAATTCAATAGGTTGTGAGAAAAAATGGTTGTTGTCGATTTCAACTCATCCATAGACTTTGGCCATAAAACTTTCATTGATCCATTGAAAGGACCGGCCAATGAACACCGGACAAATAGTCTTCTCACAACTGATAGACTTTTTGCCAAAACACCATTTTGACAGATGTGTTCGACAATATCAAGGCAACTATCGAACAAAAACTTTTTCCTGTTTCGACCAATATCTGTGTATGGCGTTCGCCCAAATAACATATCGACAGAGTATAAGCGACATAGAAACCTGCCTGCGAGCGATGCAACCAAAGCTATACCATTGCGGCATTCGTGGGAAGGTTTCTCGCAATACTTTGGCAAAGGCAAACGAAAACCGAGACCGGCGGATATATAAAGCAATTTCAATTATTCTCGTCTTTGCTGTCGCAAGGTTGACAAGACAACCGGTTTGAGATGCGACCAGACAATACGGCTCAATGGCTTTTACGCATCGCAGGATTATCCTGCTGTTCTTCGTCGAGTCGGTTACTTCGACATCGAGACGAACAAAAAGTTCATATTTTTAACAAACAACTTTACACTGCCGGCTCTGACAATTGCGCTGCTTTACAAGTGCTGCTGGCAGATAGAAATTTTCTTCAGGTGGAACAAGCAATACCTGCGTATCAAGACATTTTTTGGCACGAGCGAGAACGCGGTAAAGACTCAAATCTGGATTGCTGTCAGTATTTACGTCTTGGCAGCGATTGTCAAGAAAGAACTCCAAATCGAACTGAATTTGGGCGAAATCTTGCAAATTCTCAGCATTGTGGTTTTCGAGAAAGTTCCTGTTACACAAGTACTTACAAAAAATATGTCGCAAAACGAATTTTGTCAATTTCATAACCAGTTGTTATTATTCAACTTATAACGGGACAGTAGTGTTGTAACACAATAACTCAAATAGTGTCGGTGCACCCATTTTTGACCTGTGAAGAACCATAAATTTCAATGTTTTTTACAAAAAAATCAAAAAATACCTGACATATTCAAACAAATGTTTTAAGCTGTTGTATAAAACAAATGTTTGGGAGGCCAATATGGCCATTTCGAGTGATAACGGAACGGATAGTAGTGCTCATAAGCCCGTTCAGGAGCGATTGCTTGACGCCGCGGAAGAGCTTTTCTGTGAGCACGGTTTTGAAGGCACAAGTGTTCGTGATATTGCTGGCGCTGCCGGCTGCAATGTCGCATCAGTGAACTACTATTTTGGCGGGAAAGAAAAGTTATATGTCGAGGTTTGGCGGCGTCATTTGCTTGGGATGCGGGATATGCGAATTGCAAGTGTGGAGCGGGTAATGTCTGATACCATCAGCAAGCCGACTCTGGAGGGACTTCTCCGTTCATATTCAAGGGCGTTTCTTGAGCCGCTTGTGGAAGGAGAAAAGAGCTTTCGATTTATCCGGCTTATGGCTCGTGAGATGATTGAGCGGCATTTGCCGGAGGGGATGTTCGTTAAAGAGATGATTTTGCCTGTTATGACAGTTTTGCAGAAAGCGATGGTGCAGATTTGCCCTGGACTAAAGGAGATGGAGGTTCAGTTCGTGATACTTTCTGTTGTTGGTCAGTTGATGCACGTCATCGCTGCAAAAACTATGTTTGAGCAAAGCGGCGAGCTGGGTGTGCCGAGGTTTGACCTTTCTGAAATAGTCGAGCATATTGTGGCGTTTTCGGCTGCCGGGATTCGGGCCTATACTGAAACTAAAAACTGTGAAAGGGCGTGAACCTAATGAGACGAAGAGGCGTTGAGTTTGCAGGTTGTGTGGTGATGGTCTTGATATTAGCCGGGTGCACCAGCACTGAGCAGTTTTATGAAGATGTCAGTTTGTCCAGAGAGACGGCGTATCGGCAATGGAAAAATCGCAAAGAAAGTCAGCAGACATCGCAGCCGCGTTTAAGTGGGCAGTTGGGCATTGAAGACTGTCTGAAGCTAGCTTTGGCCAACAATAAGGGTCTGCAACGGACTCTTGAGGAAAAGCAGATTGCCCGGGGAGAAGAGCTAAAGTCGTATTCAGCGATTTTGCCGACCGTGGGCCTAACGAGTGATTATCGGCGGCTCGATATGGTTTCCTCTATAACTATCCCCGACGGCCCAAAAATCACGATGGGCGATGTGGATAATTACTCAGTAGGTCTTCGAGTTACTCAACCCATTTATGCCGGTGGCGCAATAATGGCTAAGCTGCAAGCAGGCAGATTATTTTCACTGCTGACCGACCAGACGGTTCGCGCAGCGGTTCAGAACCTAACTTATGCTGCCAGTCACGCCTATTACGATGTTCTGCTTAATCAGCATTTGCTTCAGATTAGCGCCGACGCTGTTCGGTCTGCTCAGGCACATCTTGATAGTGTCAAGCAGAGACGGCAGGGCGGTGTCGCTTCTGATTTTGACGTTCTGCGGGCCGAAGTGGAGCTGTCAAATTTCCAGGCAGAATTGATACGGAACAAAAATGCTATCAACGTAGCAAAAGCCAACCTGCTGAAGGTGATGGGCGTTTCACAGGATAGCGATGTTACTCTGTCCAACGAGCTGGTTTACGCCCCTATGAAGGTGCCGATGGAAGAGGCAGTTGAAACTGCTTATCGCAATCGCCCCGATTTATTTGGGCGGGAATTTGATATTAAATATCAGAAGGAATTGCTCAAGACTGTTCAGAGTCGATATTGGCCGATTATTAGCGGCTATTATGACAAGACCTGGTCCAAGCCCGACCCGCACAATAGTATGCTGATTGAGTGGGGAAACGCCTGGGATGTCGGAGTTATGGCGACACTGCCCATATTTGATGGCTTTGCGCGTGAAGGCGATGTAATTCAGCAGAAGGCGCGGCTTAAGCAGGCGCAAATAAACCTGGTTGATGCAGAAGAAACTGCTTTGTTTGAATTGACCAAGGCGCAATTAAGTATTGAGGATGCGGAGGAATTTGTCGATTCTCAGCGGTTAAACCTTACGAGGGCCCAGGAAGGATTGCGCCTCGCGGAGGTGGGTTACAAAGAGGGAACAAATACGCAGGTTGAAATGATTGATGCTCAGGCGGCTTTGACAACGGCCAGAGCAAATTATTACCAGGCCATTTATTCACATACAACCGCGAAATTGGACTTGCAAAGGGCGATGGGCACTTTGACGAGGTTTGAAGTCCCGGCATCTGAGACGGGGACCAAGAATTATGAACTGCAAACTGCTGGAGAGACGGTTTCAGCAGGTTCTGTTAAGTGAAAGCAGGGGGCATAAAAGATGAGTGAACAATCGCCTAAAACCAAACTGTTGAAAACAGCGTCGGGTTGGTTTCGCCGCAACACCGCCAAGACAGTTATCATTCTCGTTTCGCTGGCGATACTGGCCGTAATCATGGTAATACCGAAGCGAAACCGCGATGTCCCCTCTGCTGAAGCGCCGCCGGTGAACGTCACGGTAATGACCGTCACTGCGGAACCTGAGATTGTGGACACGTTCGACCTGCCGGCAGTTGTAGAACCCAACCGTATTGTCACGGTTTCCGCCGAGGTGGCGGGGCGCATCGAACACATCCCCTTAAAGAAAGGTAACCTGGTGCATGCCGGCGACCTGCTAATCCGGCTCAACGAAGACCTCCTTCGGCCGGAGTTTGAAGGTGCCGAGGCACAGTTCAAGCGCGACCAGATAGAATATGAGCGTGTGGCGAATCTGGTTAAAGAAAAAGTCTCCCCGCCCCGTGACTTGGACAATGCCACAAGCCAGCTTGCTATCAGCAAAGCTCGCCTGGCGGAAGTACGTGCCCGGCTGGAGCGCACCAGCATCCTTGCCCCCGGTGCTGGCCTGCTGAACAACCTGCTCGTTGAGGAAGGTGAGTACGTCCAGGTCGGCGCGCCATTGGCCGAGCTTGTGGATACGGATATGGTCAAGGTAGTGGTGGAAGTTCCGGAACGCGACATTACGTATTTTGCCATCGGACAAAAGGCAGAGGTCTTCACGGATACCAGGGGCCAGGAGAAATCTCTCACCGGAACAATCACATTTATCAGTAAGCTGGCCGACCAGCGGACTCGGTCCACTCGCATGGAGGTAACTTTGGACAATAAGGAGGGTCTGTTTTTAAGTGGACAGATTGTGCGTGCCCACCTGACACGCCGGATTCTCCTGGATGTCATCTTTATCCCCCTGCTGGCCGTTATTCCGATGGAAGAATGCAAGGCCGTCTATGTTGTGAGTTCCTCGCAAGTGCAACGCCGCGAAGTAGAACTTGGAGTCATTAAGGGCGACCGTGTCCAGGTGAAACGCGGGCTGGCGCCTGGCGACCGACTAATCATCGCTGGCCATCGCTTTGTCTCGCCGGGACAGAACGTAAAAATTGTTTTAGAGAATAAATAACATTTATGCTAATCACCGATATTGCCATCCGAAACCGGACTACCGTGGCTGTCCTGGGTTTTATCATCATCGTGCTGGGCGTCTACAGCTATATGGCACTGCCCCGCGAGGCGTTCCCGGATATTCCCATTCCGTACATCTTGGTTACTACGACGTATGAGGGGGTCTCGCCGGAGGATGTCGAAACCTCCGTGACGATGAAAATCGAGAAGGAGCTTAACGGTGTCCGCGGCGTCAAGGAGATTCGCTCCAGCAGCGCTGAGGGCCTCTCGATGATCAGCGTCGAGTTTACGCCCGATGTGCCCAGCGACGTGGCCCTGCAGCGGGTGCGCGACCGTGTGGATATGGCTAAGGGAGAGCTGCCGACTGACGCGAAGGAGCCCGTAATCAAGGAGATAAACCTCGCCGAGTTTCCCATCATGCTTGTCAGCATCTCCGGCGACGTTTCGCCCGTTCAGCTCAAGGAGATTGCCGACAACCTGCAGGACGTCCTCGAAGCGGTGCCCGGCGTGCTCAAGGTGGACGTGTTAGGGGCGCTGGAACGTGAAATCCGGCTTGAGTTTGACCCGGATCGGGTGGCGTCATACAATCTGACTATCCCGGAGATTCTTGCTCTGATCCCTTCAGAGAATGTGAACATATCCGCTGGAGGTTTGGAGACGCAGGGGACGAAGTTTAATGTTCGAGTCCCCGCAGAGTTTGTAAGCCCCGGGGAGGTGGACCATCTGCTCCTAACGGTGCGTAACGGCAAACCCATCTATCTGGCCGATGTCGCCGCCGTGCGAGATGCCTTTAAGGACCGGACGAGTTACTCACGCCTCGATGGGGCCGACAATGTTACTCTAAGCGTGCAGAAGCGTGTCGGTGCCAATGTCGTCCAGGTCTCCGATTACATCAAAACCGTTATTGACCGGGCGCAGCAACAGGTTCCAGGTGCCGTGAAGTTCGATATTACCTTCGACATGTCCAAGTACATCCGCAACATGGTGGCCGACCTGGAAAACAACATCGTCGCGGCCCTGATAATGGTGACCGGCATTCTGATGGTGTTTCTGGGCTGGCGGCCGAGCACGATCGTCGCGATGATCATTCCGCTGAGTATGCTTATCACGTTCTTTGTGGTCCAGGCGCTTGGCTACACGCTGAACATGATCGTGCTGTTCAGCCTGGTTCTGGTCCTGGGGATGCTTGTGGACAATGCGATCGTGATCATGGAGAACATTTATCGCCATCTTCAGCTTGGGTACAGCCGATTGGAGGCTGCGATGCTTGGCGCCAAAGAGGTTGCCTGGCCAGTGACCACCTCCACGCTTACGACAGTGGGGGCCTTCCTGCCGCTGATGTTCTGGCCAGGCATGATGGGCAGCTTTATGAAGTACATGCCGATCACTCTGTCCATCGGTCTGATGGCCTCGCTGTTTGTCGCCCTGGTGTTTAACCCGACGATTTGTTCGATTTGGGCCGGCAGTTCACACAAGCCGCGTCAGACGGATCACCGGTTCATCCGGGGCTATCGGCGGTTCCAGCAGGCCGGCTTGCGAAACCCGGGCCTGGCGTTGTTCCTATCTATGTGTCTCCTGATAGGCTTGGCGGTTCTGTACGGCAAGATCGGTCAGGGTGTGGAGTTCTTCCCGCAGAGCGATCCGGAGCGGGCCATTATCAACGTCCGCCTGCCCCAGGGTGCGAATATCCGCGAGACTGACCGCATCGTTCGGCTTATCGAGCACCGCGTCGAGCCATACCAGCCGTGGCTCAGGCATGTAGTGACGAACGTCGGCTCCTCCAGCGGCGGCATGGACCTGGTCGCCACTGCAGGCGGCCCGCACCTGGCGAACATCACGCTTGTCTTCTACGATTTCGTGGAGCGAAAGCGTCCTTCTTTGGAGATCATCGCCGCAATTCGGCGCGACATCGCCGACATCCCAGGCGCCGAGATCAAGGTCGAGCAGGAGAAGCATGGCCCGCCGACGGGTGCCCCTGTGACGGTGGAGATCGCCGGTGAGAACTTCAAAACCCTCGAGCGTCTGAGCGAACAGGCGCACCGTATGATCACGGACGTGCCCAACCTGGTGAACCTGCGAAGCGACCTGGAGGCCACAAGGCCGGAACTGGCCTTCACCGTCAACCGACGCGTCGCCATGCTCCTTGGTGTCAACACCGCCACCGTAGGCAACTTTCTTAAAATGGCCATCTTTGGCACGAAGGTCGGTACCTATCGCCAGTTCAACGACGAGTACGATATCACCGTGCGCCTGCCGCTGGCCGATCGGGTCAGTATCGACGAGATGTCCAACCTGCAGATTCCCAACGGCACGGGCAACGCCGTGCCGCTCAGCTCGCTCGGTCGCTTCGAGTACCGCGGCGGGTTCGGCACGATCAATCGGGTCAATCAGAAGCGGGTGGTAACGCTGACGGCGGACGCCGAGGGCCGGCTAAGCACAGAGGTGCTGGCAGATGTGCAGAAACGCATGAGCAAGGTGGAACTGCCATCTGGCTATGAGATTCGCTACGCCGGCGAAAAGGAAGAGCAGGACACCGCTCAGGCATTCCTCTCGAAGGCCTTTATCATCGCGCTATTGATAGTGACGCTGATTATTGTGATTCAGTTCAATTCGCTGATGGTGACGCTGGTCATCATGACGACCGTGATTCTTTCGCTGATCGGGGCTCTGTTGGGCCTGCTCGTCTGCAACCTGCCGTTCGGCATCATAATGACGGGCATTGGCGTCATCAGCCTGGCTGGCGTGGTCGTCAACAACGCCATCGTGCTGCTTGCCTACACGCAGCAGTTACAGCAACGTGGGTTGGACCTCGTCTCTGCCGCTGCAGAGGCAGGCGTCACTCGCCTGCGGCCTGTGCTCCTGACGGCCGGGACCACGGTCATCGGCCTCATCCCGATGGCCGTCGGCGTCTCATACGACTTCCACACGTTCTCGTGGGCGACCAAGAGCGAGTCCACCCAGTTCTGGCAGAACATGGCGGTAGTGGTGATCTTTGGCCTGAGCTTCGCCACTATCCTGACGCTGGTGGTGGTTCCCTCACTCTATGTGATGCTTAGTCGTGTATCCATCCGGCTGGGATTCAAAACAGCATACGCTGAACATCCAACGGAGGAATCCACACCGCCTGTCTGTGTTAAGCGTTAAGCGTGCACAACTTGTGCAAACAGGGTGGTAACGGCGGCAATAGAGCGTATCCCTGGCGTGACGGATATTGATATCAGCAGAAAGGAGAAGAAGCCGGAGCTTAAAGTTACTATAGACCGCCAGAAGGCCTCACGGCTGGGGCTTGACGTGCGGACCATCGGCAAGACGTTAGAGACGTTCTTTGCCGGCACAACGGCAACGCGATATCGTGAAGCAGGTAATGAGTATGATGTCGAGGTTCGGCTGCGGCCGGAGGACCGCACCAAACCGGAGGACTTACGCGATATATTTGTAACCACACCAACAGGTGAGCAAATAGGGCTGGCCAACATTGCGACAATTAAAGAGGGTGTTGGACTGACGAAGATTGAGCGCAAGGACCAGCAACGCTATGTTACGGTTTCCGCCGATATTTCAGGCAGAGACCTCGGCTCTGTGGTGGCGGATGCAAAAAGAGCAATAGAAAAGATTCCTGCGCCGCCCGGGTTTAGCTGCAAGTTTGCCGGTGCTGAGAAGGAGAGAAAAGAGGCATTCAGTATGCTGATTGTGGCGACCGCTCTGGGGATGGTCTTGGTATATATGGTGATGGCGTCACAGTTTGAGTCATATCGCGACCCATTTATCATATTTTTGTCGGTGCCGTTTGGCATAGTCGGTGTTATTCTGGCTCTGGCGATTACCGGTCTTGCGATGAACATCGTAACGTTTATTTCGCTTATTTTGCTAATCGGCCTTGTGGTCAATAATGGGATAGTTTTAATTAGCTACAGCGGGATTCTCCGCCATCGCGGCTACGATACTTATCAGGCGATTGTGGATGGCGGACGCAGCCGACTTCGGCCTATCCTTAGCACGACCTTGACCACGCTCTTGGGTGTGGCGTCACTTTTATTTGTACAGGGCGCTGGTTCTGAGATTTGGGTGCCGTTTGCGGTAACCAGCATCGGCGGCCTTACGCTCAGCACGCTTATTACCCTTATAATGATGCCGGTGCTTTATAGTATGTTTGAAGGCGTTAAAATGCAAAATTAAGAAAGTCGTTGGGGATTAGTCGTTAGTATTTAGTCTATCGACTAACGACTGTCGACTAACAACTGTCGTTAGGGAATAGTTATGAAAGCTGTTTTGATTGTGCATAATATTGCGATAGACAATGATGTAAATGAGGCCTTAGAGTCCGCCGGGATTCGTTACTATACTAAGTTTACCGATACCTTAGGCCGTGGCGAGCTGAGTGAGCCGCATCTGAATACAGAGGTCTGGCCGGCAACTAATATAGGCACTTTTGTTGTTACTGACGAGGCCAAAGCCGGGGAAATAATGGCACTTGTCCGCCAGATGCGAAAAAAACTGGGTCCGGAGGGCATAAAAGCGTTTATGTGGGAGATAGAAGATGTTACCTGATAGATGCTCGATGCTGGATACTCCGCCGTAAGGCGTCCCCAAGCGGAGAAACTCGAAACCAGCAGCGAGTATCGAGATACGAGAATCGAGAAAGATTTTTGAAGATTTTTCTGGCCAGGTTAGTATTTAGTCGTTAGTATTTAGAGCTAACGCCTATCAACTATTAACTAACGACTATGGCAACTGCTATTGGATATAAGCCGAACGTTGAAGTTGTCTCTGACCCGGTGGGCCTTGCGAGAAGAAGTGTTGAGCTTTTTATCGCTGACGCACAAAAGGCGATAAGAGAAAGGGGAGTCTTCTGCGTTGCCGTATCTGGGGGGCACACGCCGAGAAGTTTTTTCCAGCTCCTTGGCAAAGCGCCGGAGGCAACAGTTCTGCCCTGGGAAAGGATACAGTTGTTCTGGGTTGATGAGAGGTATGTCCCCCCGGACTCGCCCTGGAGCAATTACAAGCTGGCTGCGGATACCTTCCTGGCTAAGGTTGCTATCCCCAGCCGGAACATTCACCAGATTCCTACTACGGACAGCGATTTCTGGGCTGCGGCTCGCCGTTATGAGCAAACCATTCGCGAAGTTTTTGGGCTGCAAGTCGGACAAACTCCTGTATTTGATTTGATTGTGCTCGGGATGAGCGTTGAGGGTTATGCTGGTTCACTATTTCCCAACTGTTTCGCGCCCTTTGATACCGAAGATTTGGCATGTGTTGTATATGCTCTGGATGAGCGATTAAACCGCATAACTCTGACGCATCCGGTTTTGCGTGCTGCGTCACATCTGTTAGTGCAGGTTTGCGGGAAAGAAAAAGCGGGTATTTTGAAAGAAGTTTTGGAAAGCCCTCCGGATGAGGTCAGGTTTCCTATTCATACTCTCTGGCCTATCCTCGACAAAGTCACCTGGCTGGTCGATAGCGAGGCGGCGCAATTTATCCGCAACATCCGGCAGTAATGTATTTGCCGGAATAAGAATACCTACTTGTCCGCCAGACCTCTGGCGGATTTACCTTTCTCTTCTTTACTCTTTAGGCGGAGTAGCAATACGGGGGCGGATATTGCGATTGACGAATAGGTTCCTTCGACGATGCCGAAGAGCATCGCAAAGTTAAAGCCCCGCAGGCCTTTGCCTCCAAAGATGTACATTACCAGCAGGACCAAAAGCGTGGTAGTGCCTGTCAGCAGAGTTCTGGAAAGAGTTTCGTTGATGCTGTTGTTGATAATCTGTGGCGTCAGGACAATGCCTTTGCGGCGGTTCTCACGAATGCGGTCATAAACAACGATTGTGTCGTTGATTGAATATCCGAGCAGCGTCAGGAAGGCGGCTATCATAGCGAGGTCTATCTTGAAATCCCCGATGAGTAATTTCTGCCCGATTGTTGTTGCGGCTATGTAAGTGCAGGCGCTAACCATGCCGACCGTAACGCAGGTATCGTGGAAGAGCGTTATGACCGCCCCGAAACCGAAGCGGAAATCTGCAAATCGGACCCATATATAAATCAACATCGCAATCAACGAAAGGACAATGGCAACCAGCGCCCGAGTTTTTGCCATTTGGCCCACTGATGGGTCTATCTGCGTTACTCGCGGCAGCGACGTTTCCAGCTGAGTTGCAGTCAGGACTTTGGTGCTCTCATTTTCAACGAACCGTGTCCACTCGTCCTCGGTCAACTGGCGGAAAGCAGCTTCCGGATGAACGCTGATATAAACGAAGGATTTAACCAGCTGATTTGGCTCGAGGGTCGTCAGGTCGGGATTGAGTATCTTATAGGAATACCAATAAAGATTTCGCATATCGGGTTTGAATCGCAGGTCATTTATTCTCTGGCCGATTTCTTCTGCTGTTGCAGGTCTTTCGATTTCGCAGGTGATTCTGATGCCGCCCAGAAAATCGGCAAGTTCAGGGTAGGACTCTACGAGCTGTTCGGTTATTTTTTCCTGCGAGGCAAGTTTGGGCGACAGATTCTGCTGAATTTTTAGTTCGTTCGCAAAAGCGGTCATTACTGCGTTATTAACAACTTCATCGACCTGTGGCTGTGAAACGTTGGCATCGGGAAAAGCCGTTCTCAAAATGTCTCCCACTAAGAAAGTATTCAACTGGCTTGTTGTTATAGTAAATTCCGACCCCGTTTCGGCTTGCGGTGTTATGACAAGATTATTCAGTTGGCCGCCTTTTTGTTCCATAGCTTTTTTGATTGCCGAGGTCACCAATTCGACTGTCTGACCGGATTGTGAGAAGGCAACTGTTGCTTTTGTCTTATTTGTTTCTGTCGTGGTTATCTCATACTCTTTACCCGACGTCCCGATGCTGTAAACGGCCGCCGTTGCCAGACCTCGACTTCCCCGCTCGGTTCCGGCCTTGTGGATTCTGTCTTCTACGGTTTGTCTATCAAGGTTGACATTGTCTTTTAGATTGATTTGAATACTTGTTCCGCCGGTGAATTCAATATCATATTTATTGTTTTTTGTGTTGTCCCTTGTCAGGAATATAATCACGCCTCCGATGGTGAGCACTGCCGAGAGTGTGAAGAAAACCGGTCGCAGGCCCATCCAGTTTATATTCGGTTTGCGTATGAGGTGCAGCATAACTAAATGGTCTTTTATAATTCGTTTGTTCAGCAGAAGTTCAAAGATTGCCCGGGTTATGAATAGGGCGGTGAACAAGCTTGATGCCAGGCCGAGCATAAGGACGATGGCGAAACCCTTTATGTCTTCCGACCCAACCCAGTAAAGAATTGCAGCGCTAATAATTGTAGTAATGTTGGAATCGAAAATGGCACTGAATGCTTTTTCGTAGCCGTTTTTGATGGCGACCCTCAGGGATGCACCTCGCTGCTGCTCCTCGCGGATTCTTTCAAAGATAAGCACGTTGGCATCGACGGTCATACCGATGGTCAAAATAGCGCCGGCGATGCCTGGCAGTGTGAATGTTGCCCGAAGCAGAGCCATTATTGCCAGAGTGAACAGCAGGTTCATAAGCAGCGCCGTATCGGCGATTGCTCCGCCGAGCATGTAATAAATCGCCATACATAACATTACCCCCATAAGGCCGATGAGGCCGGACCTGATACCTTTGTCGCGATTGTCTGCGCCTATGGATGGGCCGATTGTCCTTACCGAGATGGGCTGCTCTACCAGCCGGGCAGGCAAAGAGCCGGCATTCAGTTTGTTTATCATATCATTTTGCTGTGTTTGCGTAAAAGTGCCTGTTATTATGCCGTCTTTGCGAATTCTCGATTGAATGGTGGGTGCTGATATTGCAGTTCCGTCCAGCAGGATACAGAGAGGCCGGTCGAGATTTTTACCGGTAACGTTAGAAAACATCCTGCCACCTTTGTCATCCAGTGTGAAACCGATGGCCCTGCGGCCCATCTCATCCTGAGATGGCCTGGCTCCTTCGAGCTTCCAGGCCTTTTGGTCTGCACCGTGCAACAAGGTCTCATTTTCTTTGTTGCTTGCCAGGACGTAGAACTTGTTGCCGAATGGGGTAAGGAAAACATCATTCCTTTTCCATTCCTTGATATCTTCTATTTCGCACCATGCGTATTTATTGTCTGAAGCGTATTTTGGTCCTTTTTCTTTGAGGGCTTCAACGTAGGTGGCCATTTCATCGGCATTTACTTCCGGGTGGCCCGATGTCGGCAGTATTCTAAACTCCAGTACGCCGGTCCCTTTTAACATTCGCTGGAGGTCCTTGGGGTCGTCGAGCCGGCCCCTGAAGGGGCGGTACTCATCGAACGCCTTGGCCAGGTTGACAATCTTATCTCCCCGGTCAGGAAAGTCGGTTTTGAGCTTTTCAATGGCCTCTTTGCGGCTGGGGGACTTGGGAGGCGTTTCGAGGCAGGAATCTATCTGGTCGGTAGTCAGGTTTAATTTGTCGATAGTTTTTAGTGCATTTTTGTACTGGATATTTTTGCCGGTTTCCGGGTCGGTTAGCTGCTCAACAACCTTCGACCATTGAGCGTAAGTTTCTACGTATTTGGTTAACATTTCGAGATTACTTTCAGAGCCAAGAAACTGCGTAAGCTTTTCTGTCAGGGGCTTTCCGTTGAGCTTGAGCCAATCGCCGATGCGAAGCTTTACCTGCTCAAGGTCAATTGAAGCTTTTAATATCGTATTCTCTTGGGTTTGGAGTTCGGCATAGAGGGTATCTCTTTTATTTTGCAGCTCTTTATATTCGTCGTAGATTTTGGCGAGTTCGTTGAGGATTGTCAGCCGATCGGGTGAATTTTTAGCGAATTTTTCAAAGTCTTTTGCCCTGTCTTCTGCCGGTTTTTTAAGAGAGCGCATAATAAGGGCGCGGCTTATGTTTTCTGCCAACAGCTCATCGAGGGCTGTTTCGTAATTCTGTCGTTTTTGACGTGCCTCTACGCTTGACAGCGGCATTTGTATTTCAAAGCGGGTGTTGCCCTGCGGTCGCCATACGAGGTTTTGGATGTTGGCGGGGTCTATTCGCCTTCGTAGAACAATTATCATTCTCTCAGCTAATTTCTCTGTTTCGGGCTCACTGAGACCATGGGTGTCAATCTCATAGATAAGACTTGTTCCACCTGCCAGGTCTATTCCGGGCTTTAGGGTTTTGGTTGGCGGGTATAAAGTCCATCCTGCCACGACCACCAGGACAACAATTAAGACGATTTTCCAAACCAGATTCTTGTTCATAACTTTCCTCGTTCGTAGTTCGTTGTTCATAGTTCATAGTCTATGAACCACGAACTCACAACTACGAACTCATCTAACTCATAACAAAGAACTAATTATTATCTTTCGACAATTTCTTACCAATTGCTGAAGCGACAACTTTTATTTTCGTGTTGGTTGACTCATCGACCTTCAAAGTAACTTCATCATCCTTAATATCGACCACAGTTCCGATAATTCCGCCGATTGTTCGCACCCTGTCATTTTTTTGCAGCGACTGGACCATTTGCTTGTGCTCCTGCTGCTTTTTCCGGGGCGATCTGAAGAGCACAAGGTACATCACTGCAACCATCAAGACAAGAATAAGCAGGTTCCAATTATCGAAGAGCCCTTTTCTCTGTCCTGCTGTTCCAGAAGTGTTGGGGTCGGAGGCAACAACCGTTTTTGTTGTAGTTTCCGCGGCAGTAATCGGCTCCGATACAATGTCGGATGGTGTCTGGTTGGGTTCTGTTTGAGCTAATATGAATGTGTTGTTCATTTCCATTTTCCTTTCAGCATTGAGCGGATAAAAAATCAAACTGGTTAAATGGTGAGTGGTTAATTGGCCCCGAATGTTTCTGTTGGGGCTACTCACCACTCACTACTCACTTTTTTAATGAGCCAAAGGTTTCATATTTTTTTAACTGCCTCGCTGCCCAGTCGGCAAATTCATTTTTTTTCAGCCGTTCTCTTATGTTTGCCATCAGCCGCTGGTAAAACCTTAAATTATGCAGGGACACCAGTATTGGGCCGAGCATTTCGTCCGAATTAAAGAAATGTCTGACGGCGCCGCGGCTAAAGTTGGTGCAGCAGTAGCAATCACAGCCATGCTCAATCGGTTCGGCAGCGTTTATATGTGCGTTGTTTCTTAGCCGCACAGGACCATCTTCAGTAAAAGCAAAGGCGTTTCGCCCGTTTCTTGTTGGAAGGACGCAATCGAACATATCGATACCCGCCCTGACGGCGGCGATGATGTCAGCCGGCATCCCGACACCCATAAGATAGCGGGGCTTATCCGGCGGCAAAAGCCCTGTTGTATGAGCAACAGTTTTTATCATATTGTCGTGCCCTTCACCTACACTTAATCCGCCGATAGCATACCCGTCAAAACCTGATTTGACAAGCTCCAAAGCGCAGTAAGTTCGCAACTGGAGATTTATTCCGCCCTGGACGATGGCAAACAGCAGCTGCTCGGGATTGGAATGGGCTTGTTTGGCGTCCCTTGCCCATAGGATGGTTCTTTCGACAGCTTTTTTTAGCTCGTCTGTGCCGACAGGAAAGGGCGTGCATTGGTCTAAACAGGTTATTATGTCGGCGCCGAGTCGGTTCTGGGCATTTATTGCGGTTTTAGCAGTTAAAGATATTTTTGCCCCGTCTATATGGCTGGCAAATTCGATACCATCGTCTTTCACCTTGGATAGTGGACTGAGGGAGAAGATTTGGTATCCGCCGCTATCGGTGATTATCGGGCGGTTCCAGGCCATAAATTTGTGCAGACCGCCAAGCTTTTCGACCACATCAACACCGGGCCTGAGTACCAGATGGTAGGTATTGGCCAGAACGATATCGGCGCCGGTTTCCTTGAGCTGCTGGGGTGTGATTCCCTTTACGGTGCCGGCGGTGCCGACCGGCATAAAGGTCGGCGTCTCGACCTTTCCGTGGGTTGTTGTCAGCACGCCCTGTCTGGCTGCAGAATGGCAGTCTGTACTAAGAATTTCGAATTTCGGATTTCGGATTTCGGATTTTTTGCGAGAGATGGTCATCTCAATAGATTTTCACAATTTTAGAACCGGGATAGTAGTAGGAAAGTATTTGGTCTGCGGTTTTGCCCTGTCTTGCCATCCCCTGGGCGCCGCATTGGCACATTCCAACGCCGTGCCCATAGCCCCTGCCTGATAGGAATGCCCATTTATCGTCTAATTTGAGGATTTGGCAGGTTGTGCTTTTGATTTTGCTGCCGGTCGGGTCTATTGCCAGCCGCAGGTCTTCGGCTTTCAAAAAATTACTTTTGCCGGTTGAGCCAAGTAGTTTGACCTCTGTTATTCTTGAAAAATTTTCGTAGTCGCTTTGCTTGGCCGCAGTAATGTCTATGATTTCTCCGAGCTGCGCCAGACCCGGATATCTTTGCAATAGTTTGGCTGTAATGTTGGTGTTGTCGAATAGAACTGTGGGCCAGAAAAAAAAGATGGGTTTAGCTACATCCTTACAATAAGGACAGGGAACGCTGACGAGTGGTTCAAAGGAATCGCCGAAAACGTTGGAGCTATTTTCGGTGTGGCCGCCGCAGATGGAGCTGTAGTAGGCAGGGAAAACATCTTCGGTGCCATCGGTTTGGTGACAGACCAAAACCTGGCCTTGTGTTTGATTGACGGCTTCCCAGACCTGGGCTGATTCACCTCTGATTCCGAGGTAAACCTGATGGGCCTGTGTTTTGGTCACATCCCAGTCGCGGCTGCCGCCGAACCGTTTTTTTGTGTGCAGAAAATAAGTTCTTGAAGCGATTGCCTGTGCCTTCAGAGCCTCTGGTTCCCAGTAAGCTGGCATCTCTGCTCCCACTACACCGGCTAAATACGGCTCCATCGGGACGATATTCACCACATCGAAGGAATTGCAGTCGGAATTTACAATCAGTTTCAATTTGCCGCGGTAGTTGTCGCCATTCAAGTTAAAGATGTATGGGTCATCAGGCCAGATAGTTATCTGATTACTCGCAAAGAGCAGGTTGTCGATAGTAATTCTACCGGCAGTTAACTGGATGCTTACGCTGGATTCCAAATTTGAAATTTCAAATTTCAGATTTTTTATGGCAGAATCTTCATAGGTAACAGTGCACAGCGAGGTAGTCTTAAATGTGCAGGATGTAACGTTGTTAAGGAGCAGAACTCGAACCTGAAATTGTGGCTCGGTATCCATCTGGGGAGTAGGGATAACAGGTCGCCTTGCCTTGCAGCCCGCCAGTAGCATCAGAGAATCAAAAGTCAAAATGCAAAATGCAAAATGTAAATCCGCCATACGTCTGGCGGATTTATTTTTAATTTTTGAGTTTCCCATCAGTCCAGGCTTCGCAGAGATAACCCGAGGTTGTTTAGCGTTCTTTTGATTTCGTTTAAGCTTGTCACCCCGAAATTTTTACAGCCGAGTAGTTCCGCTTCTGTTTTATGTGTCAGGTCGCCGATAGTGCGAACATTGAGCCGCTGGAGGCACTTTCTCGCACGCACCGACAGTTGGAGGTCATCCACAAGTTTGTTCATAATTTCTTCTTCTTCCGTTTCTGTCTCGACAAGGTCGGAATGGTCGAGGGTTTCCGCCCCGACAAGGTCGGGGGCGGGCTCCAAAGCCTGGCCAAGTCGCAATCCTTTTGGTTCGAGGATGGCCTTGATTTCCCGCAGCGAGGTTTCGCCAAAGTTTTTGTAGGATAGAAGCTGTGCTTCTGTGGTTCTAACAAGGTCGCCGAGCGTTACAATGTTCATTCTCTTGAGGCAGTTTCTGCTGCGGACCGATAGCTCAAAATCGGAGATTGGCGTTTCCATGATTTGGTTTTTGCGGGTTTTTTTCTTTTCCTTTTCCTCATCGTAGAACATTGTTTTTGAGCTTTCGATGTCTTTTTTGAATAGGATTGCTCTTTGATGGTTAGGATGGTGCTGCAGAACCATATCGATACATTGGCATGCATTGTCGAACTCGCCTTTATCTTCATAAAGCACAGCTAAATTCAATAGGGCACTTACATAAACCGGCCCGCCCCCGGCTTGT
>Ga0315291_10004014_pt1 | contig 18872 bp, 10 predicted proteins | sample YL17G12_20_MG_FD_203070 | JGI IMG/M metagenome (GOLD analysis project Ga0315291, IMG submission 203070) | Sediment microbial communities from Yellowstone Lake, YNP, Wyoming, USA - YL17G12_20 | ecosystem: Environmental > Aquatic > Freshwater > Lake > Sediment | place: USA: Wyoming | collected...
AGATATCGAGGTTCTTCGCGTCGAGGGCGTTCTCCTGGATGAACTGGCGGCGGGGTTCGACGGCGTCGCCCATGAGCACGGTGAAGATCGAATCCGCCTCCACCTGGTCCTCAACCCGCACCTGGAGCAGCGTGCGCTGCTCGGCGTCCATGGTGGTTTCCCAGAGCTGGGTAGGATTCATTTCTCCCAGTCCTTTGAAGCGCTGCACGGTGAACGCCTTTTTACCGACCGCCATGACGTGCTCCAGCAGCTGCTCGCGAGTCTCGATGGTGAGCTGGTTGCCGTTCGCCGAGAGTGTAAACGGCGGCTTGTCGAAGTTTCGCACGCGGCGGTGCAGGTCGAGCAAGCGTCGGTAGTCGGCGCTGGAAACGAGTTCCCAGTCGATGGTCCGCTCGCCCAAGGTCTCGGCGGAACAGGCCAGGGTGTAGAGGTTGTGTTCTTCATCAAGTTTGAGTGCCGTCTTGAAGCCCTCCGCCTTCAGCTCCTTGGCCACCAGCTCGAGCTTGGCCTTGTCTTCCAATTCCATTTTCTTGCCCAGCTCGGCTTTCAGCATGGCGTTGGTGACGCGCGCGTCGCCGATCCGCTTCTCCAGCTTATCGAAGATCTCAATGTACTCGGCCAGGGCCATAAGGAAATTGGTCAACTCGCCGCCCTGGAGCCGGACCTTATTTGCTCCAGTTCCGATCTCCACGGCATGGTCCTCCGTGGCGCGCCGCATGACCTCGCGCCGAAATTCCTTCTCGTCCCGGACGTAGCGGAGGCTCCGGCCCTTCTTGATGAGATAGAGCGGCGGCTGGGCGATATAGACGTGGCCGCGCTCGACCAGCTCCGGCATCTGGCGATAGAAGAAGGTGAGCAGCAGCGTCCGGATGTGGGAGCCATCCACATCGGCGTCGGTCATGATGATGATCTTCCCGTAGCGTAGCCGGGCGATGTCGAAATCATCTTTGCCGATGCCGGTGCCAAGCGCGGTGATCAGGGCGCGGATCTCCTCGTGGGAAAGCATCTTGTCGGGGCGTGCCTTCTCCACGTTCAGTATCTTGCCCCGCAAGGGCAGGATGGCCTGGTAGCGCCGGTCGCGTCCCTGCTTGGCTGAGCCGCCGGCCGAATCGCCCTCCACAATGAACAGTTCGCAGCGCTGCGGATCCTTCTCCTGGCAGTCGGCCAACTTGCCGGGCAGGCCGCCGGAATACAGCGCCCCTTTCCGCCGGGTTAGCTCGCGGGCCTTGCGGGCGGCCTCGCGGGCGCGAGACGCGTCGACGGCCTTACCGCAGATCTTGCGCCCTACGGTCGGATTCTTCTCGAAACACTCCATCAACTTCTCGTACACGAAGCTCGCGACGGTGCTTTGGATATCGCTGTTAAGCTTCCCCTTGGTTTGCCCCTCAAATTGCGGCTGCGGCAACTTGACGCTGATGACCGCCACCAGCCCCTCACGTACATCCTCACCCTGGAGGTTTTCTTTCACGTCCTTGAAAAGGCCCTGGTTCTGCCCGAACTGATTGATGGCGCGCGTCAGCGCCGAGCGGAAGCCCGAAAGGTGTGTGCCGCCATCCACCGTGTTGATGTTGTTGGCGAAGGAGAAGACCGTCTCCGCGTAGCCGTCGTTGTATTGGAGGGCAAACTCGATGTTGACCTCCTCCCGCTGGGCCTCCGCGAAGATGGGCGTCGAGTGGAGGACGTCCTTATTCTTGTTCAGGTGCTTGACAAATTCGGAGATGCCACCCGTGTAGTGGAATTCACTCTGCTTGCTGGTCCGCTCGTCTTTCAAGCGGATGGTCAGGCCCTTGTTCAGGAAGGAGAGCTCGCGGAGACGCTGCGCGAGGGTATCGTAGTTGAATTCGATTGAATCTAAAATCTTGGCATCAGGCAGGAACGTGACTTTGGTTCCCCGCCGCTCGGTCTTGCCGGCCTTCTTAAGCGGAGCCTGCGGTTTCCCCCGCTCGTAGGACTGTTCCCAAGTGTAGCGCGTGGCGTCTTTCCCCTCTTCGCGCCAGATTTCGAGATCCAGCCATTCGGAAAGGGCGTTCACCACCGACACGCCCACGCCGTGCAGGCCGCCCGAGATTTTGTAGCTGTTCGTGTCGAACTTGCCGCCCGCATGCAGCACCGTCATTACCACTTCGGCGGCCGAGCGGCCCTCGTCTTTGTGCAGATCGACGGGAATCCCGCGCCCGTTGTCAATAACGGTAACCGAATTGTCGGTGTGGACGGTGACGTCTACACGGTCGCAAAACCCTGCCAGCGCTTCGTCCACCGCATTGTCCACGACTTCCCATACCAAGTGGTGCAGGCCCGTCTGGCCCGTGGAACCGATGTACATGGCCGGCCGCTTACGCACCGCCTCCAGGTCACCCAGAACCTGAATACTCGCGGCATCGTATGTTTCGCCTGCGCTGTTATTGGCTGCCTTCTGCTTCGCCACTTACCCCCCTAACCTCCTCGCTTCACCCGCCCTACACGAAAAGACCGACAGAGAAGCAAGTTCCCCGTCGGCCCAAGATTTCCCCGAAACCTGACTCGCAGTAAATCTTTCGCGGGCGTTCCACCCCTCGACCGCCTGCGCTCCGGACCCTTGCCATGCCCCTGCGCGTCAAGGGCCAGCACCAAGTCCGCAACTGCCTTGGTGCTCCCACCCGCACTAAATGCGCATGGGCATCACGACGTAGCGATAGCGGTATGTCTCCTCATCGCCGGGACGCAACTGCCCTGCGCTCTGCTCGTCCTTGAGCTCCAAGCGAACCTTCCCGCCCTCGCCCAACACATTGAAGAAGTCCAGGAGGTATTGATAGTTGAACCCAATCTGCAAGGCCTCCCCTTCATATTGCGCGTCCAGCGTCTCGTAGGCCTCGCCGTACTCTCCGCTCGAAGAGAAGACCTCCAGCCGTTCCTTGTCCACCTGAACCCGGATCGCGCGCGACCGCTCGTCGGCGAGCAGGGCCACACGCCGTACCGCGGCGGTAATCCGATCCTTGTCCAACTCGACAATCTTAGTGTTCTCCCGCGGCAGGACCGCCTCGTAATTCGGGAATTGCCCGGTCAGCATGCGAGAAATGAGCACGCGTTCGCCAACGGAGAAGAATAGGTGGCTCTCATCTTTGGAAAACTGCACCGGGGTTTCCTCTTCGCTTTCAGGCAGCAAGCGGAGGAGTTCCCCCATCGCCTTCTTGGGGACCAAGGCGCGCAGTTCGTTGGATATACCCCCAACCGGCGTCCCTCGCTCCACAAGGGCAAGCCGGTGCCCGTCTGTCGCCACCATCGAGATGCTGTCCGGCTTAAGCAGTAAAAGGGCCCCATTCAAGGTATACCGCGACTCCTCACTGGAGATCGCAAAAATGGTCCTATGGATCAAACCTATGAGGGTACTCGCCGGGATGGTGGCCAGCGCCTTGGGAATCGGTGGCAGAACCGGAAAGTTGTCTTTGGCCATCCCCACCAGCTTGAACGAGGACCGCTCACAGGTAACCTGGACCCAGTGGTTCTCAAGAATCTTGAAACGAATATCAGCTTCCGGCAGAGACCGCACGATCTCAAGAAGCCGCTTCGCCGGAACGGTTGCCGCTCCTTCCTTCTTCACCTTGGCAGGACAGCCGCAGCGCACCCCTAGTTCCAAATCTGTGGCGCTAATTCGCACACTTGCGCCCTCAAATTCCAGGAGCACATTGGAAAGAATGGGAATGGTCGTCTTTCTCTCAACCACCCCCTGCGTTAGGTTAAGCTCTCTCAGGAGGTCTGACTTCTTGGTAGAGAATTCCATAAGGTCAAATCCCCGTATTTAGTATTTTAGCAGTAGAACCTGTGTATTTGTGGAAAATATGCAAAGACCCTACTCCCGAAGGGCTTGCAATCTGCACCCCTGTGAACGCGGCAAGCAGTCTTGCGAGGCACTGCGTAAAAGTCCGGTCGCCTGCGTGGCTCACCGATTTTCCACCGTGCAGATTTGTCGAGAACAGGCTAAGTCTAATTCAGGCTGTCGCTAAGCTTGTTGATAAGTCTGTTTAAATCCCGGTCCGTCTTGCGCAAACCCGCAATTTTACTGACGGAGTGCAAGACCGTGGTGTGGTGTTTGCCCCCAAACTCTCTCCCGATCTGCGGCAGGGATGCTGGGGTTAGTTCCTTGGCCAAGTACATGGCAATCTGTCTCGGGTAGGCGATGCCCCGGCTGTTGTTCTTCGCCTTCAGCTGCGCCAGGCTCAAGCCAAATTCCTGGCAGACGACTCGTTGAATGTTCTCGATGGAGACGTGGCGCTCGTCAAGGTCAATGAGGTTTTTCAGGTGCAGCTGGGCCATCGGCAAGTTGATCTCGTCGCCAGTGAGCGAAGAGTACGCGACCAGGCGGGTGAGCGCGCCCTCGAGGTCGCGAACGCTAGACTTGATATTCGTGGCGATATAGAGCGCGACGTTGTCGGGCAGCGTGACGCCCTGCGCCTCAGCTTTCTTGGCCAGAATGGCCAACTTGGTCTCCAAGTCGGGCGTCTGCAGGTCCGCAGTCAACCCCCAAGCGAACCGCGAGCGGAGACGTTCCTCTAATCCGGGGATTTCCTTCGGGGCGCAATCGCTCGAAATCACCACCTGCTTCTGTGCCTCATAGAGCGTGTTGAAGGTGTGGAAGAACTCCTCCTGCGTGCGCTCCTTCCCTGCCAGGAACTCGATGTCGTCCATCAGCAGCACGTCAACGTTACGGTACTTCTCCCTGAACGACAGCATGCGGTCGTAGCGGATCGAGTTGATCACCTCGTTGGTGAACCTTTCGGAGGAGACGTAGGCCAACCGCATTTCCCGCCAGTTCTTCTTGACGGCGTGGCCGACCGCCTGCATCAAGTGCGTCTTGCCTAGACCCACGCCGCCATAAAGGAGCAGGGGATTATAAGCCTTGGAGGGCGCCTCCGCTACGGCGCGCGCGGCAGCGTGCGCGAACTGATTGCAGGATCCCACCACGAAGGTTTCGAACGTGTAGCGGGGATTCAGTTGATGATCCGCGGACTCAAAATCCAGTTTCCCCTGCACGGCTTTTGGCTCCCCGTTCTCGGGCACTTTCCGCTCGGTGCTCTCGTCGAATGCGTAAGAGACCTGCTGGAACCCCAGCCGCAGCTGGTCCAAGGCTTCGCGGATGAGCCCGTCGTAGTGCTCCTGGATCCAGTCCTGGAACTCCCGGTTCGGGACGTGAACCACCAGGGTGTCCTTGGCCGTGTGGCTAAAGCGCGTGGGCCGCAGCCAGGTCTGGTAGCTCTGCGTGTTAACGCGCGTCTTGAGAAAAGTCAAGATTTCTTGCCAGGCGTTCATAGAGTTCCCAGAGGAAAGTGAATTTGCATCTGCCGGGCGGTCGCGAGTGCTCAGCGGCGTGCTGGGGGAAGCCGCTTCTCGAAGTCGTCGCTGGCGCCCCCCACGTGCGCGGCCTATTTCCTGGGCTTTCTCCGTTCCATTTGTGATGAATCGTACCGCAGAGGGCGACCAACCGGGCAAACAAATCTCGCGCGAAATCGGTACTATAGCACAAATAGAATTTCAATCCAATTTCCACGGGGACAACCGTGCCGAACGTTGTGGCTCATGGCGCGACAGCTGCGGTTAGGATGTGGCCGCGGCCTCAGACGCCTTCCAGCAGGCGGGCGAGTTCGTCGCGCGCTGGGAGGCGCAGGGGCGTCGTCCTCCAGGCCCCTGGCTCCAGCACCTGAACGCCCGCATCCTTTCGGCAGACCTCGCCAATGACTGCCGCGGCGATTCCCATTCGCGCGAAGGCACGGAGAACGCCCCCGGCTGTCCGGGAGCTCACCACCAAGAGCAGCGTGCCCGAGGCGATGAGGGCGAAGGGATCAAACCCGAGGACTTCGCTGAATGCCTGCGTCTCCGGCAGCACGGGAACCTTTGCCTTCCACACGCGGAGGCCCACACCACCAGCACGCGCCAGCTCGTACAGGCCGGAGAGTAGTCCACCCTCGGTGGGGTCGTGCATGGCGTGGACTTCTCCGTGCCGCACGGCCAGCAAGGCTTCCCGCACTACGCTGATGCCGGGGCGGAAGAGCAGCCGCTGAGCGCGACGCACGATGCCCCTTCCGAGTTTGCGGGCCAGCAGCGTGGCTTTTTCCCGCGCCAGGATGGCCGTTCCCTCCAGCGCGATCCCCTTGGTGAGCAGCACGAGGTCGCCGGGACGCTGGGATTCTTTCCGGACGAGTTTCGACTTGTCCACCTCGCCCAACATGTGTCCCACGACGATGGGCCGGCTAAGGCCCGCGGTGATTTCCGTATGCCCGCCGCAGAGCGTGATCCCCAGCGTGCGGCAGGCGCGCAGGACATCGTCAAAGATGCTCCGCGCCAACGCCGAGCTGGTTCGCGCTTCCGGTAACAGCAGCGTGGCGAGGAACCAGCGCGGACGTGCGCCAAGGGTGGCGATGTCGTTAGCGTTGACGTTGACGGCGTACCAGCCAATGCGCTCGGCGGTGAAGGTAACCGGGTCGGTTTTGGCAACCAGGTATGTCGGCCCCCGGTCGATGACTGCTGCGTCTTCACCGAAACGCGGGCCGAGAATCAGCCGGGCACCTCGCGGAACCGGGCAGCGCGCGAGGAGCGCCTCGAGCACCCGGGGAGGTAATTTGCCCACCGGAAATCGTGCGCCTGTTTCCATAGCCCACCGAGTATAATCCCGTTGGCATTTGCCAGGGGCGGGTCTGAGACCCGTCCCTACGAGCCTAACATGGTGGCCGTATGAGCAGGGTCTTGGGCGTCATCCCGGCGCGACTCGAATCCACGCGCTTGCCCCGCAAGCCACTGCGGCTGATTTGCGGCCGGCCGATGATTGCTTGGGTGTATGAGCACGCCCGCCAGGCGCCGTGCCTTGACGCGCTTGTGGTGGCCACTGATTCCGAGGAGATTGCCGCTTATTGCCGCGCGCATGAAATTCCGGTTGCGATGACCTTGTCCACGCATCGTTCAGGAACCGACCGCGTTATCGAGGTGATGAACAGCGAGGTGGCGGACATCTACGTAAACATCCAGGGCGACGAGCCGATGGTCACGGCGGAGCATGTCGAGCTGCTGCTGCGACCGTTTCGCGAATCTCCGGAAACCCGGGTATCGACGCTCAAGGTGGCCATTACTCCTGAACAAGCGCGGAACCCGCACAATGTGAAGGTCGTGACCGACTTGAGGGGCCGGGCGCTCTACTTCTCGCGCACGCTTATCCCCCACGACCGCGATGGCTCCGGGCGCGTGCAGTATTACAAACACCTCGGACTCTACGCTTACGCGGGCGAGGCCTTGCGGCAGTTCCACGCCCTGCCGCCCTCCCAGCTCGAGCAGCACGAAAAGCTGGAGCAATTGCGGTTCCTGGAAAACGGCATCCCCATCACCGTCGTCGAAACCTCCCAAGATACGATTGGCGTCGATACGGAAGAAGATCTAAAGGGGGTCGAGGAATACTTCCGGCGCGAAGGCATCACCCTGCCTGGCGGCTAAAGGCGGCGGTCACGGGCGCCACAGCTTTACCCCACCGGCTGCGCGAAGTAGGCGGGGTAGGTGCGCTTGTAGGGTTTCTTCTCGCGGTAGGAGCGGGCCAGTTCCAGGTAGATGCCCAGGTCGCGGTCGAGGTCGGACTGGGTGCCGTCGAAGTAGAAGTTGCGCATGGGAATGCCGCCGTAGTCCTTGCTGAGCTTGGGGTAGATGGACTCGCTGACGATGCCGTTCATGCAGGTGAAGGGGCTGATATCGATGATGCCGTCCGCGCCGTGCTTGGCGAGGTAGGCGGCCTTGCCGACACTCAGCACCATTTCGCCCAGCGCCCCGCTGGCCGGCAGGTAAGGCCACGCCAAGTCCAGGATCTCCTGGATGTCCTCTGGCTCCTCGTAACCCACAAAATCTTCGTGAAAGGGCGCCGTCAGGGCGTGTTCGTCGGCGAGCTGGACGTGCGACCGGATCTTGGCCTTGAGCATGTCGAGAGAAATGGTGCGACCGCGCAGGCGCAGCTTGCGTTCCACGTCCGCGTTGGTGTAAGCGACCCACTCGGCGATGTGGCTCAGCCAGGTTTCGGCTCCAAAGCCTTCCAGTCGGCGGACCAAATCTTCATTCGAGAACGTATGCAGCCGGCAGAAGATCTCGCCCACTATGCCGATCAGCGGGGCTTCGGGGTCGTAGTTCGCGGGGACGCGACGGAAGCGCTCCCGCGCCCGCACCAGCGCGGCGACCAGCGAGCGGAGCTGGCAGCCGGGGTCGGCGCAACTGGATTCCAGGGTGTCGCAGAAGTCGCGCAGGCTCTCCTGGTAGGCGCCTTCGGCCGCGCCGGGCGTGGTTTCATAGGGCCGTGTCTTGAGCAGGGCCCGGTGGAGCGTATCCCCACCCACCAGCGCGCGCCAGGCTCCGCGCACAAACAAGCTGCCGATGTCACCTAGGTCCGCGTAACCGTTCTCGCTGGTGGGGGAAAGCACCTCGATGCCGCCCCAGCCCGCGTCGCGTAAGACCTTCCGCAGAAAGTGCGCGTACTGGCCGAAGCGGCAAGGGCCCTCTGCCGTGGGCATGAAGAAAGCGGCACGCTGGGGGTTGAACCCCGGCTTCTCGATAACCCGCATGAAATCGCCCACCGTCACCTTGGCGGGATAGCATTCGTCGCCCGTGGTGAACTTGGCACCCAGTTCTTGCGTCCGCTCGTTCGACGTCGGCGTGGGTTCTGCGTCGATACCCAGCCAGCGGAAACAGGCCGCGAAGCATTCCGGACTCCCCTCGCCCATAGTAGGGATATAGACCTTCTTCCCCGCCAGGGGGTGCTGGGGGTCGATCTTGCGGCTTACGTGGCGATGGCGGAAGGCTGGCATCGCAAGAACCCTTTGCTATCCAGATAAGCTTCGCAGCGCGTGATGAAGCCTGCGTCATTCGAGTGGCCGTCGAACTGGAGCACCAGCGAGGGCCTGCCGGCCGCGTCGTCCAGGAACGACTTGATGTAGGAATCCGGCCCGCACTTGAAATTGGAAATGTAGAGCAGATGCAGATTGCGGTGGCGCTGAGCGATGCGCGCCGCAGCCAGGATTCTCCGTCCCGAGTTCCAGTACATGTTCGGATTCACGTCGGAGATATCTTCCAGGTCCAGGGGCAGGAAATCCATCGGGAGGACATTCGCGCCGTAGATGGCGCGGAGCTTGCGCGGGATGTCGCAGTTCCCACTGCGGTCGTAGATGTTATAAGTGCGGCCCAGCAGCACCAGCGCGGGCTCGCCGGTGGCGCGGAGCTTCTCGAGCGCTTGGGCGCCCGCTTCCAGCAGCGTGTCGGTAAAAGCACCTTGGGCCGCATAGGCCGCCAGGACGGCCCGGTCGCTCGCCCGCCGCGAAATCTTCAGGGTCCGCGCGAACTCCCCCAGCTCTTTTTCGACATGCTTCCTGCCGTAGCGAAAGTGGACAGTGGGCGCCAAGAACTTCCCCCGCACATCCTCCAGTTGTGGCACGGCCCGCACGACAAAGGGGAGAGTCTGGTTCCAGGGGCACATGTGGGAGTCCACCCGGCTCGCCGGGGCCTCGGCGTTGACGGCGTTGGGGATGAGGATGTAGTCCACGCCCCGCTCGCGCAATTCCTGAACGTGCCCGTGGGCCAGTTTGACCGGGAAGCAGGGCTCGGCGATGGTCAACTCCTCACCCAGGGCGGTAATCCTTCGGTCCGTGGGCGACGAGACCACGACATCGAAGCCTAGTTCCTGGAAGTACGCGCACCAGAAGGGGAAGCGGTCGTAGAAATACATGCTGCGGGGAATGCCCACCGTGGGTCGGCCGCCTCCCTGGGGCGGTGCGTAGCCTTCCTCGAGCGCCTTGTCGCGGAATTCGAGCAGGTCCTCGATGACCGGTTGACGGTCGGTGCGGGCGCGCTTGCGGAACTTGTCCGAGCACTTGTCGCCCCAATAACTCCGCTGCCCTTCGATGGTGAACTCCTTCATGTCGCAGTAGTTCGAGCAGGCGCGGCAAACGAACTCGCGGGTGGAAAAGTTCACGCGGTAGAGATCGTAGCCGCGGAAGCGGCTGGGTCGGTTGGTTCCCTGCATCCGCGCTCGCGCAATGAGCGCCATGCCGATAGCGCCCATCACCCCGTTGTGGGGTGGCACGATGATAGGTTTGCCCAGAATCTGCGAGAAGGCGGCAGCAACGGCGTCGTTGTAGGCTGTCCCCCCCTGGAAGAAGATCACCTTGCCGATGCGGCGCCCGCGCACCACACGGTTCAGGTAGTTGAGCGCCACCGAATAGGCCAGGCCAGCGCACAGGTCGCCCACCTCTGCCCCCTTCAGGAGGAGGCCGATGACGTCGCGTTCCATGAAGACCGTGCAGCGCTCCCCCAGCCGTGTGGGAGAGGTGGAGGCCAGCGCCAGCCGCGCAAACTCCTCCTTGATGGCAATGCCCAGCTTCTCCGCCTGCTCCTCCAGGAACGAGCCGGTGCCCGCGGCGCAGGCTTCGTTCATGGTGAAGTCCACTACCACGCCATCGTCGATGGAAATGAACTTCGAATCCTGCCCGCCAACTTCGAAGATGGTGTCGGTGGGCTCGAGGTTCATACGCTGGCAGACGTGCAGGGCGCCGGTCTTATGGGCGGTGATTTCGTCGTTCACCGTGTCGGCGCCCACCAGTTCGCCGATCAACTCCCGCCCGGAGCCGGTGGTTCCCACGCCGCACACGTCCAGGACGGCGCCCAGTTCGGCCTCTATCTCCTTCAGCCCCCGAGACACCACTTCGATGGGGCGGCCTTCGGTGTAAAGATAGATCTCCTTCAGGAGATTGCCGTCTGCGTCGAGAGCCACCAGATTGGTGCTGACTGAGCCGACGTCGATTCCCAGGTAGACTTCGATTTTCTCCCCGGGCGTGACCTTAGGCGGCTCCGGCGGCTTGACCCGGTCGCGCAGCAGGATGACGCTCGCCATGGAGAGTGGTTCGGAGCACGCAAAGGCCTTCTTCGCGGCCTGGTGTTGCTGGAGCTGATGGATGTTCCTGAAGGACCGCTTGCGCCGCTCCTCGGACTCGAGCATGGCCGCGCCGACGGCGCCCAGCCAAGCGTGGAGGTCTGAAACCATGAATTCAGACTCCTCCAGCTTGAACGCCTGGCGGAGGGCCTCGCGTACTGCCTGGTTGAGCGCCACGGCGCCGATGAAAACCACCGGGGGAACTACGGTACGGCCTTTCACGTTGCTCGATTTGAAATTGCGCGCCACCGCGTCGCAAAGGCCGCGCAGAATCTGGTCCGTCGAGTAACCCTTTTGCTGCGCATGGATCATGTCCGTCTTGGCAAAGACGGAACAGCGGCCGGCGACGCGCGCCGCGCAACTGGCGCCGCAGGCCACGGGGCCTACTTCTTCCACCGAGTAGAGCAGGCGCGAAGCCTGCTGCTCGATGAAGGAGCCTGTCCCCGCCGCGCAGTCGCCGCTGGTCTCGTAATCCACAATTCCCAGGTGCTTGGAATGCTCCGTCGGCTCCAGGCGCATGAATTTGGAAGCCTCGCCGCCCATCTCGAAGACCGTGCGCACCTGGGGATGAAAAACCCGCACGGCCTTGGCGATGGCCCGAAACTCGTTTTCAAAGTAGATGCCCAGAATCTTGGCAATCAACTGGCTGCCGGAACCGGTGACGCGAATGCCTTCGACGCTGTGCTCGGGGACGCGATCGTAGAATTCCTTCAGGAGGTCGAACGTCGATTGGATGGGGCTCGCCTGGATCTTGCGATAACGGGAAAGCACCAGCGGGCGACCCGCAAACGGGCCGGAAGCTGGGAATTCGGCGGCAAAGAAGGAATCCGACCGCTCGGTAAGGGAATCAAGAAGGGGCTTGTCCTCTGCCGCCCCAATGGCGGCGAGCTTGAGACTGACCGCCCCGATGTCTAAGCCAATGTTGATACTCATAAGCCCTTAGGGTAAGGCCGTGAAGCCCCCCAACCGCGCTGCGCGCAGTTGAGCCCACGCGGCACAAGCAGCGAACGCCGCTCGTGCGTGCCTTAGGGTCTACTCGACCGCTGGAACACGCCCCCAGGCGAGTTCATCGGCAGCGGGGAGCAGATTGCGTAACGGAGCAGAATAATGCTCCACAAAATGTCTGATGTCAAGGGGCTGGGCAGCTATAAAGACAATTTGTCGTTTTCAGGCGCTCATACTGGAGACCCGTCAGGCCAGGGCTGGACTCCGCCCTGGGGATTCGACCCCGTGCCTGGCAGAGAGGGTGTGTGCGCAGGTGACGGCCACGGAAAGTCCTCAGCTCGCCTTCAGTCCCAATAGCGGGGGGCTGCGGCTGCGTCTCCCCGAACTCCGGTTGTTCTGCGAAACGCGGGGCCAGCGAGATGGGTGTGAAAGCCTCTGTTCCTCCAACACGCGGGCCCAAGACGCCGATTACCAGGTAGTTGCCCGAGGCCTTCCCCGCGGCGTAATCTGGTGGGGCCTCGATTTCGGGCAGGAGGATTGGGGATGGCCTCGGAACTGAAAGGCAAGGTCGCCGTCGTCACCGGCGGCACGCGCGGGATTGGCTATTGCATCGCGCAGGCGTTGCTCGCGGAGGGCGCGAGGGTTTTTCTCTGCGGGCGCGAGGCCGCCAGGTTGCGAGCGGCCTTGGAGAACCTGGCCGCGACTGCCGGCGACCGCGTGGATGGCATGGTCGCCGACGTCCGTCGCTACGAAGATTGTCGCAAGCTCATCCAGGCCGCCGCAGCGCGCTTCGGTGGCCTCGACATCCTGGTGAACAACGCGGGGATTGGAATCATGAAGCCGGTGGATCAACTCACTCCCGAAGAATGGGATGCGACGATCGAAACGAATCTCTCCGGTCCCTTCTATTGCTGCCGCGAGGCCATCCCTCTCATGCGCCAGCGCGGCGGCGGGTACATCTTCAACATTTCGAGTCTGGCGGGCACTAACCCCTTCGCGGGCGGCAGCGCCTACAACGCTTCCAAGTTTGGCGTGAACGGCTTCAGCGAGGCGATGATGCAGGACGTCCGCTACGACGGCATCCGGGTCAGCTACATCATGCCGGGCAGTGTCGATACTGACTTCGCCGCCGCGCCCGGCAGCAGACCGCGCGAGACCTGGAAACTGACCGGCGAGGACATCGCCAAAGCGGTGATCGACCTCTACAAGTTCCCCCGCAGTGCGCTGGCCAGCCGCATTGAAATGCGGCCCTCGCAGCCCCCGCGCAAGAAGTAGCAACCATTTCGCCTCGGCCTCGTCCCAGGGGCATGCACCCACCTCTATTCGAGAGGTACCTCGCTCAGCACATCGTCCCAGTGCGCGATGGTGATTTCCCAGCGGCGGCGTTCTTCGCGCTCGTGGTCTTCTTTGTTCGGGTAAAGCGCGCGGATAATTTCCGGCTCGCGCTGGCGGGCTTCCTCGAGGGCCGCCCAGTCGCGCCAGACCATCACCACCTTGTAGTCCCAGGCGGGCGTCGCCGCATGGAAGCGGCGCTCATAGAGCTTCTCGCTCTTGAGAATGCCCTCCTTCATCAGCTGTTTGAGGATCGGGTTGTGATTCTTCTTATAGAGTTCCAGCCATTCCTTTGCGCCGCCGGGTGCGAGCTTGTAGTAGTACTCAACCGTTACCGGAGTGCTGGCAGGCTGCTCTGCGCCAGCCGACGGACTGACGGCAAACAACGCCCCAAACAAGACGCCTGCATACCTCAGGATCGCGCTCATAAGCTCTCCTTCCGAGTCCGCCTGCTCCTCCACTCAATTTCTCATTCAATGAATCAATCACTCCATGGTTCAATGACCTGATAGCCCAATTCATCGATGCAGTTCCACTACGTCCTTATCGGCCAGCAGGTAGTCGCGGTTCATCATCTGGCCTTCGAATTTTCCGTGGCCCCAGACGCGCGCATATTTGAGCCGGGTAAGGAAATCGTGGTGGACGTGTGCCGCGAGGTCAATCAGGCGGGAGCCACGCTTCAGGACATAAGGCGCGGTGAGTTCCAGCTTTCTGCCGGGGACCTTGGTGTAAACGCGGACGAGTTCAAGCAGCTCAAACACGGCGCGGCGCAACTCGTCCAATCCCGCGCCGGTTTCGGCCGAGAGCGCGAGAATGGGGAAACGCGCGCCGTAGAGTTCCGCGAGAATCTCCAGGTCCTCCGGCGCGCCCGCGGCATCCAGCTTGTTCGCCACCAGAAGCGTCTTCTTCGCCAGCCACCCGGGAGCCTCCGGAAGCGGGCCTTGCCCCAGTTGCACCTTGGCATTGGCCAATTGTCCCAAGGTGGTTTCCAGGTCCTCCAGCAGGTCCGGGTCGCTCAGGTCCACGACCGACAGGCAGGCATCAGCGTTGCGGATGATTTGGTAGAGCCACGACTCGGGGAAGTCCGGATGGACGGGCGGCAGATCCACGAGCTGAATCTGGATGTCCTCAAAGGGCATCATGCCAGGCAGGGGTGCGCGCGTCGTGAAAGGGTAGTCTGCCACCTCCGGCGTAGCATGTGTCAGGTGTCGGACCAGCGAGGACTTGCCACTGTTGGGCGGACCCACCAGAGCCACTTGGCCGGCTCCTTCCCTCTCCACGCGGTGCAGGAGCCCCACGCGGCTGACAGGCCCTTTCGCCTGTTCATTGCGCAGCTTGGACAGCCGCCGCTTGATGTCCGCCTGCATCTTCTCGGTTCCCTTGTGCTTCGGGATGGTGGCGAACATCTCTTCCAGCGCCGCAACCTTCTCTTCCGTGGTTTTGGCGCTCTTGAATCGCTGTTCCGATTCCAGGTATTCGGGGCTGAGGTTCGCGGGCATGGCGTTCGGCGGCGACGAAACGATGAGCCGGAGAGTTATTATGCGACCTAGGGTCTGGGACTCGCAACGGGCGCGTGGCAGCTTGGCCCACGCCATAGGGCTGGCCTTCGGGCCGGCATAGCGGTGCCCAGCTAAAACCGGGGGCTATATCACGCGACGCGGAATCTCCGGACTCCTTCCTCGTCCAGGTCAATCCCCAGGCCGGGAGCGTCAGGGATGCGGAGGTAACCGTCCTCGGCGCGCAGCCGCTGCTGAGTAATCTTCTCGCGCAGCGTGGTCTCTTCTTCCGCGACAAACTCGACGATAAGCGCGTTGGGAATGGAATTGAGGAAATGCAGCGCGGCTGTGACGTTGATGTAGGTGGTGAAGCCGTGGTTGGCCACCACCAGGCCGCGGTCCTGAGCCAGGCTGGCGATCTTCATGGCTTCGGTAAAGCCGCCGCAGCGGGTCAGATCGATCTGCACGACATCTATCTTGCCTTTGTCCATCAGCTCGAGGAAAGAGAGGCGGTTGCTCTCCTCTTCTCCGGCGGCGATGCGAATCGAAGTGGCCTCGGAAAGTTTTCGGTATCCTTCGTAGTCGTCGGGGCTCAGCGGCTCTTCCAGCCAGAAGATGTTGAATTCCTCAAAGGCGCGGGCGCGCTTCAGCGCCGTCTTCGCGTCCCAGACCAGACCAGCGTCGATGAGCAAGTCGGCATCGTCTCCCAGGCCCCTGCGGCCCTGGCGCACCAGGTCGACGTCGGTCTTGGCGTCGCGCCCCATGGGGGCCCAGCCGAACTTGACGGCGCTGAAGCCGCGGTCGCGGAAGCGCCGCGCCAGGTCGTGCGTGGCCTGGGGCGTGGAGCCGAACAACGAGCTGGCGTAGCAGCGGAGCTTCTTGTGGAACCCGCCACCCAACAGTTTCCACACGGGCAATCCCAGCGCTTTGCCTTTGATGTCCCACAGCGCCATGTCGATGCCGCTCATGGCGTGGATGCCGATGCCACGTCGCCCGGCGTAGATGTTGGCGCGATACATCTTGTGCCAGAGGTACTCGGTTTCAAAAGGATCTTCGCCGCGAATGATTTCGCGCAGGCCCGAGGTCACGGTGTGGGAGAACGGGCCCTCGATTGCCCCCTTGACGGCGAGGGGAGACGAATCCACTTCCCCCAGCCCCGTGATGCCGGCATCGGTCGTAACTTTGACGATGAGGGCGTCCTGGCCGCTATCACACTGCTCCTTCACTTGGGGCTGGCGTAGATAGAGGGTCTCAACATCGGTGATTTTCATGCTTGCTCTCCCGGGAAATGAATTGCAGGCACTCGCCGGGTGCTCATTCTAGCACGGCCCGTGCAAAGCGCTCACTCATCCCCAGCGCGGCCGGGGCCTGCGGGCATGCTATGATGGCGCGCGCACAGGCCGTATTCGGTCTAAGGGGGCAAGGGTGACGCAGCGTCTGTTCGTGGTGGGGGCTTTCCTTCTGGTTTTCGCCGGGGATTCTTCCGGGCTGTGGGCCGAGCAGCGCGGAGCACATAGCAGCCTGTTACTCCAAGCGCCCGCGGGCACGCAGCCGGTCAGAATCAATCCAGCCGGCGAGACTGTCTTGCCCAACGGCCGGCTGATCACGCCGCTGGGAAAGCACGTGAAGGTTGCCCCGCATCCGTACGGACTTGCCCTCAGCCCCGATGGCCGGACGCTGGTTACAGCAAACAGCGGCACCGCGCCTTTTTCGTTTTCGATCCTCACCGAACTCGCGAGCCGCGAGCCGCAGGTCGTCCAAATCCCGCCGCGTCCGGGGTCGCCCGATGCCGAGCCCGACAGCGTCTTTCTAGGGGTGGCGATTGCGCCCGATAACCGCACGCTCTATCTCTCCGAGGGAAACAACGGGCGAGTGGGGGTCTTCGACCTGATCACCCGCCAGCGTCTGGGTTCGCTAAGTCTCGATGGGTTATTCCAGGGAAAGACTTACTCCAACAGCCTGAGTGGCGAACTCAAGCTCTCGCCTGACGGCCGCCGCTTGGTGGTTCTGGATCTCGCCCATTTCCGCCTGGTGATCTTCGAGGTGCCGTCGCAGCAAATCCTTTCGAGCCTTCCGGTGGGCCGCATGCCCTTCGGTTTGGCCCTCTCTCCCGATGGGCAGCGGGCCTACGTGTCCAACGTCGGCATGTTCCAGTACACGCTCGTCCCCGGCTATACCCCGAAGGATGCTCGGCACACGGGTCTGGATTTTCCCGCCTTTGGCTTTCCCTCCCAGGAGGCCGAAAAAGGAACCACGGTGAACGGGAAGCAAATCCCCGGCCTCGGCGACCCGAATGTCCCCGAGTCAAATTCTCTCTGGGTGATTGATATTCGGGACGCGGCGCAGCCGCAGGTGATAGCCAAGATCAGGACGGGAATTCCTGTGGGAAAGGAATCTGTCGGCGGCAGCAGCCCGGGCGCGGTGGTGGCGGGCCGCAGAAAGGTTTTCGTCAGCAACGCCAACCAGGACAGCATCACCATCATTAATGCCCGTACGAATCGTGTGGAGAAGACGGTCGTGCTCAGGCCCGCGGCGTCGGTAGAGGGTCTGCGCGGCGTGCTTCCCTTTGGCTTGGCGCTGAGCCCTGACGAAGAGGTGCTGTACGTAGCCTGCGCAGGCCTCAATGCTGTGGCAATGCTCGATGCGAAGACCGGGAGGGTCAGCTCATATCTGCCCACGGCGTGGTTTCCGGTCCGCGTGGCCGTAAGTCCCGACGGCAACACACTCTATGTCGCTAACGCCAAGGGCTTCGGGGCTGGACCCAATGGCGGCCCGGACTTCCACGCCGGGCCGGAAGGCACTTACATCGGGGATATCACAAAGGGAGTCGTCTCCATTCTACGCGTTCGCGACGCCCGCGTCTTGCGGGGGGCGACCGCCCGCGTCTTGCGGAACAATGGCTTCGTAGCTCCTGCTGCGGGTCCGGTGCGGAAGGCGGATTTTCCCATCCCCCCGCCCGGCCAGGCGAGCACCAAGATTCGTCATGTCGTTTTCATTGTGAAAGAGAACCGCACCTTTGACGAACTGTTTGCCGACATGGCCGGCCCTGGCAGCGACATCGCAGGTGAACCGAGTTTGGCCCGTTACGGCGAGGACGCGGAGGTGAAAGGTAAGGGCGAGCCGATCGTGGAGCACGCGCGCGTGACTCCCAATCACCACGCCCTGGCGCGCCGCTTTGCCTTTAGTGACAACTTCTATGTGGACTCCGATGTTTCAGTGGATGGCCATCACTGGCTGGTGGGGAATTACCCAAACGAACTGGTCGAGGCTACCTGGCCGCCGGCTTACGGAGACCGGTTTGAGTTCCGGGCCGATCCGGAAGCTCCCGGGCGCCTGATAATTGGCGGAGCCTCGCCGCGGCCGGAGGATTACCTGGAAGCGGGGTCGCTCTGGGAACATCTGGCGCGTCACCAGGTGGGCTTCCGTAACTACGGCGAGGGATTTGACTTGCCGGGGGGAGAAGGCGGAGAGGGCCTGCAACCTACCGGACTGCGCGAGTCCATCAACGTCCCGATGCCGAAGGCGCTGTTCGAGAACACTTCACGCGCCTATCCTACTTTCAACACGTCGATCTCTGACCAGTACCGCCTGGGGCAGTTTCAGCACGAATTCCAGGTTCGGTATTTGAGCGGCAAGGAGCCGCTGCCCCAATTCCTTTACATCTGGCTGCCGAATGACCACACGGCTGAGCCTCGGCCGGAGGATGGATTCCGCTACTACGCCTCTTACGTCGCCGATAACGACTTGGCGCTGGGGAAGTTGGTGGAACTGTTCTCCCACAGCCCGTTCTGGAAGGACATGGCGATCTTCGTCACCGAGGACGATGCGCAGGACGGCCGCGACCACGTGGACGCCCACCGCAGCCTGCTGCTGGTCGCGAGCCCTTACGCACGCCGGGGCGTCTCGCACGTCCACACCAGCGTGGCCAGCATTCTGAAGACCTTTGACCTGATTTTCGGCTTGCCGCCCTTGAACCAATATGACGCGGCGGCTAGCGATTTGGCCGACATGTTCGCAGACCAGCCGGACTTCACACCTTACACGGCGCTGCCCTCTGACTCGCGCATCTTCGATCCGGAAAAAGTGGTTGAGCCGGGGCTGGAGTTGCGCGCCCGTCCCGCGCCGCCTTCCGAACCGCTCGACGACCCGGCCACCATCCGCCGCCGCATGCGCGAGCGGCT
>Ga0315291_10004015_pt1 | contig 18867 bp, 16 predicted proteins | sample YL17G12_20_MG_FD_203070 | JGI IMG/M metagenome (GOLD analysis project Ga0315291, IMG submission 203070) | Sediment microbial communities from Yellowstone Lake, YNP, Wyoming, USA - YL17G12_20 | ecosystem: Environmental > Aquatic > Freshwater > Lake > Sediment | place: USA: Wyoming | collected...
ATTGTCAGGACTTTTTACACCCTCCATTAAGTTGAGACAAAGATGCGGCTCCATCCCAATACCATAAATTACGTGCATTTTTTAAAGTGGCTATTTGGTCTTTTATTTCTCCGACTAATTCCCCTACCCAAACACCGGCTGAATAAGTTCTAACTAATATTTTATCTGACATTTTTTCTCCTAAATTTTAATGTTGTTAGTTTAAATTACCAACTAAAATTATAATATCATACTTAAATTTTATTGACAAATTAAAGTTTACTGATAATATTGTATTTAGAGAGATAAATTTTCAGGAGGTTTAAAAATGCAACAATGTTACAATTGTAAATATTTCAGATCTTGTTCCAGAGATAAAAACGGCTCGTTATGCAGCTCTTACAAGAAGGGGTAGTAGCAATGAAAATAAGATGGTCTTTAGATAGAGTTAATCAAGATTTAAAAGCTTGGACTTGTTTTATTGTTTGCTTAATTTGCTGGTTAATTGTGGCTAATATATTATGAATAAAAATGAAATTTTTGAAGAAATAAAAAAAGAAAATGAGTTAGCCTTGATGTCAGCTTTAAACTATGATTTGGATGATACTATTGAGCATTTGAAAAATCAACATTCATTATTCGAAAAACTATCAAAGGGAAATCCTTTGAAAAAATGGGAGGAAAACAATGCCTAAATCATTAAACTCTATAATTAGAGTAGAGAACCGCTTAAATGCTCGTAGAAAAGCATTGTTGATTAGAGATGCGTTAGTTGTGGCTAGCGCATCAATGTTTATGATTATGGTGTTTCTGGTAGCCTTACACATCGGATATGTGAAGATATGTTTCTAATCGGTCAAGATGTCCGTTGGAAACTAGATCCATATGCAACAATGAAGATTGTTGAAAAACAAGATTTGCACTATAAATGCGAGTCTAAAAGTTATGATGGAATATTAAATTTTGTAGAAAGTGAATTGAGAAAGATATGAGCGATAAATTGATTTTAGATGTGGTGATTGCTTATCTGAATAACGGTAAAAAAATTACAGATATTGCAAAGTATCACAAATGCACGGTGCAGAACGTATATCAATTCTTAGAAGGTAGAGCACAGAGGATAACTATATGGGAAAAACTTTAAGTTACTGAAATATCAATAGAAAAAATGAACGAGTTTTTAAAAAGCTACGGATTAATAATAACAACAATAGAAAATCTATGTACTTGTTAATGAAAATTGATTCGTGAAGATACAAAAAAGCCCACCGTTAGAAAGTGGGCTTTTCCGTGCATAATGCTATTTATTTGTATCAACACTCCATACGGAGATGTTTTTTAGGGACAGGGGACGAATCCCCTGATAATGTTTCTGTAACCAAGTACAGCCTACATTAAGTAAAAGTTTTAAAGATTGGGAGATAAAAGTTTTACATAATTAAGTTTAACATATACTTTTTAAGAAAAAAAATAGTTTTTTAATTATTGAAAATAGGCTGGTATTAATTTTTGGATAAGCAAATCTAGCGTTTTTGGTGCTAGCAAGTAAATAGTCACGAGCAGTAATAGACCTAAAAAGTACTTTTCTTGACGTTTTTCGATTTTTTTTTTAAACCAGACATAGGAATAAGCAGAAAGACCAACCAGTATCAAATTTATAAAGCGATTGAAAATTTCCTTATCAATCATTGGCACGTACTTGATCATAACCGCAAAAGCAACGAGACCAAAAGACCCATAAATTAACGCATCTTTTTTATCTAAAAGAGCATCAATATCTTTTGCACATATAGCACACCTAGATTCTACTTTTTCGGCAATCATAACCGCTATTTTTTGCAAATCACCATCTTCCAGCATATATTCCATTGTACTGAAATCTTTCAGTTTGTAAAGTTAAAATTATTATAATTAAATAATTATTATATATTAATATTCACGGGCTTGCATATCCTTTTCCTTTGATTTGTATTTATCGTGAATTTTTGAATCTAGCAATTGAACAAAAGTTGTATTGTTGCCAGTATTTGATATCTCTTGAATAGCTCTTGATATGCGAATGCTCTCTTTCATTTCATCACGGATTAAACACTCAAGCGTATGCATTAGAAAATCTTCACTCTCAGCTATTGCCATTTTGGATGCTGATTTTAACCTAGATATTTGCTCTTCTGATTTCTGATATTCGATTTTGAGAGAATCAAGAACAGTAGCCGGTTTAGCAACAGACGAACTGTAAGTTAACTTTAATTCAGGTATTGATTTGTTATACTCAACAATATGATTTACAAGGCAGATAGCGTGCTCTAACCTATCCCGTGCGGAATACCGATGCAAACGCTTGAAGCCCTGCAAACCATTAAATTGAGCCATACCCATTAAATCAATTTCACTTAAGCAATGGATCAATTCATAAGATATAATTTCGTTTAGAAGTGAATTCAACTCGTAAGAAATCATTTTAACCCTAACCTTTAAAGTTATAGCCGGCATCAATAGACACCGGCTTTTTAAATCCTAAAAATCTTTTTAACTATTCTTTGAAGCAAATTCAATTTTCTAGCGGACGATGCTGCTGTTGCCGTTTCCGTTTTGTGTGCCGCAAAGAAATGGTGCTAAGTGGTGCAAAATTGTTGCTGTTTGAGCTGCGTTATTGTCTTTTAGAATGTTAGTTTGAATTAAATTAGAATTAACCGCTTGAACTGCATTGTATTTTTCTAAAAGATCTGAGTACCTACCATTTGCCATTGAATCAAGAATTTTTTGGGTGTTGTTGTTATTTACATCGATAGAATCGCGAACTGTTGATTTTATCGCACAGCAACATTCAGCCATTTCACGTGAAACGCCGTCAATGGATTTCTCGATTTGGCTGAATCCTGTTAAGCTTGTCAAAACTTGGTTATTGAATCCTGTTGTAATCAATCCGTTTGTATTTTGTGATTGATTTATGTTTTGAATTAACTGTTGTGTTCCCTGAGCCGTTAAATCAGACTGCAAAGCACGAATTGATTGAAGTGTAGTTAAATTTGCATTTGCGATATTTGTATTTAAATCACCGATCCCATTAGACAGTTCACGAGTATTTGCATTATTTGTGTTGTTAATGTTTTGACCTGAAGCACAAATTTGACCTGATAAATCTGATATTTTACCAGCTACCGCATCACTACTAATATTTTGTTGTAAATTAGAAATTTGTGATTGAAGATTCTGGAATGCTGGTGCTAGAACTACATCTGTTGCTACTGTTGTAGCTGCTGGTGAGCAACCATTGCCATTGTTCCCGAACAATCCACCGCGATTGCCGTTGTTGCCGCCTAAAAGTAAAAGAATCAATAATGATTCGATACCCATACCTGTACCCATTCCCATACCATATCCTCCGAATCCTGGTGTCATAACTGATTGATATCCGCCATTGCTTGGGGGTGCTGCTGTGAATCCGCTCATTTTAAATTCCTCCTGCTGATATTTTTACAGGAACCCTAAAATGGAAAAACGCAAGAAATCCCATATAGGGTCCTGCGTTTTATTGGATACACGAAGAGCTACTTCGGGTATTTTTCTGATAATTAAACTGCTGTTGTAGTAAGTTTGGTGTATAAGTTATTCAGTATATCTACTGAATTTTTCGACATTGGATGTCCGTGTAAAATATTGTTCTGCCAATCGATCAATGCCTGTGTTCCATCCTGTCCGATTACCTTGAATCGCTCATCGTGACTTGAAAATATAGATTGTACTTGCTTAGGTAACTGAGCAAGTATATCCTGTCTGCTATTAGGGTTACTTAGTTGTGACATTATATTTATTAGCTTTGTTCTATTGTCTATTTCTGCACTCATAGATTTATTTTAGCATAAAAAAACCCCCAGTAAAGGGGCTTTTAAAATCATCCCGTAAATATCACAAATATAAAAATCAATTACAACTGCGCAAATCCTAGTGTGATTGTATGTACAGTTTCAGAGGCAGGTGTATATCCGCCTAATGTTTGAAGTACTCCGTATAATGTGTTGCTTGAAGATGCTAATTTTAAACGTCTATTAATACCGTTTAATTCAGTCCAAAGAATTCCTGTTGACCCAACTTTTTCAGGAACGGAAAAGGTAATATAGGTTAATAATTTTGATTTGTCAGCAGCAATCCAATCGTAAGCCGCATTGTCAGCAATTGCCGTTGGTGCGGAATCATACAGATACAACTTAAAACCAATCATTCCAGATGGCACTGCCGTTAAATCAATCCTCAATGTAGCATCCATAAGCATTATGTGATTACCTTGAATATATGACACATCAGAAAATGTTATATTCTGCGTAGATGTAGTACTAACAACATCGTTAGCTGTGTAAGCGGTCGTGTTGTCCGGTCTTGTTATAGCTGCGGATGGAACCTTCAATCCAGCCTGTATTGCCATCGGTTCTAAAATTGTTCCCCTCATTTTTATAACTCCTATCTAGTTTTAATATTTAGAAATCTACCAAGTAAATTGGTTTTTTCAGTAATTTCTCGTTCGGTTAAAGCATAATTATAAATAGAAATATCTGATGTATACCCACGATAACGATCGCCAGCTACGGATGAACTAGACTCCCAGTTAATACCAATGTATAGGTTTGTTAAAGACTGCAACGTTGTTGATGTCGTCCCTAGTTTAGACTGCGTTATTCTATTGCATCGAATGTACTGCAAAGTATTCGATGCACGAACAGCCGCGAAAATATTAGGCGTATTCAAATATGTACCCAGCAAGAAAGGATTAACTGCATCAGGTTTGCGTTCTCCCGACATAACATATTCCCCGGATTGTGTTTTAATGCCTATTACCGATTTAAAGTTAGAACCCGTTGTGTCACAAATAGCCACGGCATGCATATAAGCCGCTGTAGATAAATTGGGCTCTAGATAACAAAAAATAGAGTGTGCATTATTCACAACTAGTCCAGTTGCTACTAGATAATTTCCTAGAGCAAAATACATTCGCAACTTGCCGTTAATCAGATCTAAAGATCCAGAGTTAACGACTCTTGGCTGTAATGCAGTGGTGACTTGCGTTAAATGCAACCCGCTATTGTTTTTCTCATAGATAGTATCCACATAGCCAGAACCAGAACCCACGAAATACAATATCTGATTCAGGTCTGGGAAACCTTCTTTTGTTAAAAGTATGTCTTGAGTTGCATCATCAGAGGATCTTCTAATTTTAAACGACAAATTAGACCCATAGTTTTTAGATTTGTTAAACGAATAGTTCAAATAAGAACCATCCGTTATTTTAGTGAAGTCAGTTTTATTGAATTTAAAATTTTCAATCATATTGATGGTGTACTCATAACCATTGGTCTTACTAAATTTCCGTCCATTTTTTTTACTCCATTCTATTAAATATGAATTCTATATTGATATTAAATGGAAGTACCACCGCGCCACCCAATATTAACCGTTCCAGCTGCAAGAGTGATATTTCCAGCTGTTGTATTATGAAATTTTATAGTAATTGTGTTTGTAGCTGAAATATAGACATTTAAAATTAAACCCTGCAAATTCTGTGTATAGGAGGCGTGTAGATAGTCCCCTAATGCACAAGTACGGGTAATATCAGTTGTTGTTATTGCGCCAGCATTTATTGTGCTCCCAGTTATAGCCTGCGTGTAATAAATAGGTTTCCATTCCAAATCTTTAATAACTGCTCCATCGGCTATTTTTAAGGATAAGGTGGAATGATCCCACCAAGATACACCTTCTTCATTCGCTGCGGCTGAACCTCTGCCCAACCTTAATTTTGCAGTATCACCTAAATACATATATCCAGATGATTGTGTTATACCTTCGGAAGTTTGCAAAGTTTTGCAAAATAAGCCTTGATACGCGTGAGCGTGATCTAAAAGATGAACTGTTTTATCAAAAAGCAAACTAATATAAGTATTAGTTGTTGTTTCGGTTGATCCAGTAACTTTTATAGCGTCACGACCCGTCACCCCGGCGACCTCTGCACTAAGATCTATCAAAACCTGATTAGCTAAATCAGCGATAGCTCCTGTGCGAATATTTGTACCGTCTGCGTGTTTAATTCTTTTTAACGTATCATCCCACCAAGATACTCCGGATTCATTCGCTGCGCCTGAACTTCTGCCATGCCTTAATTTTGCAGTATCACCTAAATACATATATCCTGCTGCACAGGTAACGCCAGTATTTCCTTGTAAGGCTCCCGTTGCGGTTATGTCCTTAGCCGTAAAATTAACGTATGCTAATGCCGCATTTTTGAGTTGCACTGATAATTCAGAGGATAAAATACCGACCGATCCACCGCTTTGGTCTATAACAAAATCTGTAAATAAAGCTAATGTTCCGACATATCGCCAAGTAATCGTACCATCTGAAGCCGTGCCGCTAGAATGAGTTGGAGCCGTTGCACCTGTAGTCCCAGACCCAAGAGCCACGTAAACCTTAGAAGCATTTTTTCGAACTGTCCCAGCTACAATAGCGGCTTCACCGGTTGTCCAAGCCGTTTTCCCGAAATAACCTATTGAATAGCATACTCGCTCACCTTTAAATTTGCCCGTTCCTGCTTCTGTCTCATTTACAATTGTGTTTAATCTGTAATATCCTCCGTCTACCCAATCTCGAGGCCCCGGTGTAGATGTCGTGCCGTCAATTCGTGCGTTACCTAAATTAATGACTTCTTTAAAAACGTGAGCCCCTACTGAGACATTTGATAAACCTATGTAACTGCATTGATTGCCCATTAAAACTACTGTTTGTAGGTATCCACTAGGATTATCTGCGAGGCTATAGTATGCGTGATCCCAGAAAAATGAAGTATCGCACCCGTGAACAACGTTACCAATAACTTCAATAACTACATTTTGAAGCAATGTCTCAGGAGCTTTTTGCATTGTAAATGCTAGCCTTGTTGATGCAGACACACATTTAACCTCACATGTATTATGAGAAAAAGTTAGACCTCTACCGATATTAATCCTGCTTAAGTAAGCATCGGACTTATTAAATGTAGGATCATAATAAAAAGAATTTCCGGTAATAGTCGTTAAGTTATGATATTCAAGAGATGTATACTTTAAAATATTCATTACTACATTAGTGAACGTGTTGTTTTTAATATGCAAAATTCCAGCATAATGAACCGCAAGCTGATCGTAACTATTTGGTAGAGCTGTCGGAATATCGTAGGAACAAGTATTACCTATAAATGATACAACCTCATTGTTTAAATCTACGCCAGATATTGAATCGCCACAATACATTCCAAATTGCACCTGTCGGCTTCCTAAAGTATTGCCACCATTGTAAATATTGTTCGCTACAAAAGAAATGTCTCTAAATCCGTACATAACTAGCGTCGCCTGATTGCAGAACTGTATTGTGTTTCCAGTTGCGTTTGCGTGAAAACATCCTTCAAAATCTATACCTGTATCCATCCCGTTGTAGCAAGTATTTCCGGTTACAGATATGTTTTCGCACATATCAAACCAGATAGAACCCCAACTTATGTTTTTAATTACGTTGTTACTAACAACAATGTTTTTAGTCTTTCGCTCATTTGTCATGGCACCTTTTAAAGAGAAAGATGATCCACCACCAACTCCCTGTATTCCGTGCGTAAATCCATCAATAGTATTGCCATACACATTTATTTTTTCTGTGTAAGCGAATGAAATAGCCGCAGGATAAGAGCCAACTGCTATTTTTTCACTTGGAAATTGTGTGCCTTTACAAACATTATTATATATATTTATACCTATAGATTTATCACTTTGAGTTATATCTGCCCAAGCATTGGCACTGCCGTATTCGCCTATAGTTGCGTAATTAAAAGGTTGTCTGCTATATGGAGTTGTCATAAAGTTCGATTTAGCCAACGTCAGCACCAAAGCTGCGTCTATAGTCTCACAGTTTCTAATCGTGCAATTAGTACACCCGTATAGAACTATTGCCGTAGCTCTAGGAATTGTATTTGTATCTAAAGAAAAGCCTTCATATTGGATATTCCCAAGCGTTGCAGTCGCCACAAATTTTAAACCGTCTACGACAATCCCCTCTTTTGTAAACGCTTTAAAACCCCAAGCTAAACCAGCGGCATAAGTGATTGTACCTACCCCAAGCAATATGGTATTTGCGTTTGTAATTGTCATAAACGAGCTTATTTTGTAGTTTTTAGAAAAATAAATATTTGTAGCTGTATTTAAACATTTTTGAATAGCGGCATTATCAGAGGTTGTCCCATCGCCAATCGCTCCAAACCATTCAGGGAAACTTTCTTTATTTCCCAGCAACCCAGCGAATGAACCAGCCCCATAAAATAATAATTGGGTTTGTGATGCATCCATAAATTGATTAGTAAAAGTCAAAGTCTTTGTTGTTGGAATGGATAATTGACCCTTAGCTTTATCAAAAATAATCGCTTTAATATTTGCTGGAACCGTCCAAGATGTACCGATTAAAGTTCTTGATGGAATAAATAAAGAACAGTCAGCTGTGTTAGCTGTAAAATACGCATTTAATAAAGCGTAATCGTCTGTTGATCCGTCACAAGCACACCCGATATCAACTTGAGCGTGGATGTAAGGCAATCCTTGAATCGCTACCGCTTCAGCCCTATTTGCCGCTTCAAGCGCTAAAGCTGTGTTTGCCGCAACGTTCGAAATATTAGTAATTAAATCTTCGACTTCAGTACTTGTAGGTACTTCAGATTTTTTCCAATGTGGGACACGGGTCAAATCATTTTTAACGTCCTGAAACATTGCTGTTAATTTATCGTAAGATGTTTCAAGCTGAGTCAATGTGTAGGGCTGTGAATTGTCTAAATCTAAAGTCTGATTTGCTGTAACGTTTCTGTAAACAACAACCTTGTAACCACTCGCAACTGGTGTTAATCCTGAACTGGTTTTGGGATAAGTCACAGTTTTATTAACAGAATCCAAGGTAAAATTAGAAGATGATATCTCACTTTCTACACCGCTATCAGTCGCTAAAATCAAATGAACATCACTGTTTTGAAGTGTAGTAAATGCATAATTCCATTGTGTAGTTGCCCCGTTTGCTGTGTAAATATGTAACGGTGTTTCTGTTGATATTGTCATTTATTTATTTCCCTTCTTTATCCGCAAAATACTGCCGCCCAAGTAGCAGAGCCTGGAGTAGTGCCAGACCCACCACCTAAGAAATCTTCAGCGTCAGTAGTTATTATAGGATCTGTAGATATTTTCCATTTCACACAACGAGAAAGAACCTCTTTTACTTCCTGAATATTCATAATTGTTTTATCAAAAGACTCAGTAATATTCGTTGTATTAAATGCACCGGAAGAAGTAAAATTTATATCCTGTTCATCAGGAACATTTCTACTAATAACCAGCTTATAGGCACTAGTTAAAGGGCTTCCAGATACCGGATAAGTTACCTTTTTTAATGTGTCGTTTACTGAATAGTTCGAGGTTATATTTGTTTCAACACCCGAAGCAATAGTTAATAAGGTTAATACTATGTCAGTTTCATCAAAAATAGTGAAGGTATAGCTAAATTCTGTAGCTGTGCCATTGCCTGTATAGATATGAATTGGTACTTCTTCATTTATTGTCATGATTTACCTCTATAGTATCATAATTTATTTTTATTATAAAATCGTAATTGTTACAAATTAATTATTAATATTGTCGTCTAACCAATGCCATCATTGACGGATCAATTTCCCCTTGTAAAATATCAACCATATTCCAAGCCCAAGAATTAAATTGGTTCGGATATGGAACAGCAACCGCCAAACCCTTTGTCATTTGTTCGTAAGTTTTTTGTTTCTCTAATCCATCCGTAAATGGAGCAACAACACCCCTAACCATTAATTCAGCACCAGATAAACCAGGCGAACTCGCAAATCCTCGGTTCTGTTTTTTTTCTAATAAATTGATTGCTAAATTTACAGTATCACGACCTATCATAATCCCGCCTGAATTATCTCTGGCTATTGCCTTAGCTACCCATTTTAACTCTTCATCATCTTCGGGAGGTCTAATTGCCGCCAATTCAGATACCAGAGGATAAATTACAGCTAAAGCAAATAAGCCAGCTAAGTTTTTGGCAAAATCAATTTTCGTTTCTGAGAATTGAGTTCTTTTAAATGCCATATATTTAAGCTGCCATTGATTTTGAGCATAGCCCATAAATGTAGTGAGTAATTTTTGATACTCGCTACCCTGCATTATTTTTGCTAAGTCTTCAGGTAATCCAGATCCAATTGAATCACGAACAACCATCATTCCATATTGCTGGGCTTTTCGCTCTTGTTGCTTTTCTGATAAATGCCCATACAATTGCAAACCTTTATGATATGCGTTGTAATAGGTGGTCATAACCACTAATCTATCAGTATACCCGTTAACACTAGCTGAAAACTGGATCATTTTGTTATCATTTTTATAAACGTTGTTTGCTACGTCTAAATATTCACGGTCTCTATTGATAAATCTTAATTTTAATTCCGGCTCTTTATTTGTTACAAATTCATACATTTCATTAAAATATCGTTCATCAGTCAATGTTTTGTTGCACATTTGCGCAATGTCATTTCTGATTTGTGAAGCGGTACAATGTAAAGAATCTTTTAAATAGCCTGGAACATTTGCAGCCGCCTTTACAGCATCTAAAGGTGTATAGTTTTTATCAACGTGACCCGTGTTAAAAAAACCCGCCATATTCTGAAAAGTGTTACCAACATTTGCGAAAATAATTGAAACCGTAGCTCTTTTTCTAAGACCACGAACAATTGACTCACCAGCCAATTGATTTTCTGCTCGTCCGTTTCTAGCTATTATTGAAGCCCAATCATTTATTTGTTTTACTGCTTGTGAACCGTAAAATCTAGTAATGTTATCAACAATCGGCTTGCTCCGCATAAGTGAATTTATGTCTATAATTGCTTTTCTAAATGATAAATCGTGAATAACATCGGTTACATGCTTTAATGGTAAATCGAAATCAAGCAATACGGGGTATTGAGCGTGCTCACTACGCTTTTCTATAAATCCGTTTTTAGTTTGTGCCTTTGCAATGTGACCAGCTTCCAAAGCTCGTTCTTTTGCCAGCTCTTGAGCGTTCATAGCTGTGGATCCGTAATCCGCTGCTAAAGGATAATATTTACCCTCAACCCATCCAAACCTAGTTTTAAACTGAACACCTTTAACTCGTTCAGGTGCAAAACCCGTAAGGTCAAGATATAAATTCGTTATATCCTTCCAGTAACCACCTATGAAATCCCAGCTAGCTTTTACAAATTCCCAGTCTTTTTCTGTGAGTTCACGGTCAAGAACAGTCCAAATGTCTTCTTGTGTTCTTTTGGGCTTCTTTTCAAACATTCCCGTTTCGGGATTGAAAACGTCAATATCTCTGCCCTCGGTTAATCGTTGACGATTTGATTCAGTCCCCCAATTTAAAGCCATACAGACTAAATCTTTATGTGTTAGATTATCGCCTAATTCTGGAATATATTTAGATTTTTCCCAGCTCTTGACTTCTTTTTTATCAATTATGTTTGCAATTTCTTGATGTTTAACAATTGCATCATACATCATTTTGCTTTTTTTAGCGGTCGCATCCTTCATAGTCTCGTAGAATGTTTCTCTCCAAGATCCAAGCGGTTTCAAACCATCTAGCAAAGTTAATAACCTGGAAACATTTAAATTTGCACCACGAAAGGAATCAGATAAACTCTGAAATGCTCTGCTTAAAGATTTCTTATTGGATTCATATTGTTTTCTAGGTACATTGTTTTTTGCCGCTGTAGCTTCAACAATTAAATTATTTATAACAACCTCTTTAACACCTTTATCCCAAGCGGTTAAAAAGTTGTACTCTGCGTTTGCTAGCTTCCTAATATTCTTAATAGCATTAACAACCTCGTTTGATTCATCGATAGTTAAATCATTGTGTGAGTCACTTTTGTTTTCAACATTAAGAATGAACGGGCTTAAGTGTAAAATTGTCCAATCTTTGTTCTCATCTGCCCACTCGTTAATAGTTTTTGATGCAATGTATTTATCTTTGAATTTTGGATCAAATCCAAATCTCATAAGTATTTTTGATATTTGACCGGCAATTTCCTGATTCTTAAAGTACTGTTTTTCTTTTGAAGATGGAGTTTTTGCAATTTCGTTCAAATAAGCATAGTTTTTATTGGCTTGTTCTTTTAATTTTATCGCCTGACGTGTAACTGCTGACGCTCTGATCTGTTTTATTTTCCATTCAGCGGCTTTTTGTACATCTTTTTTAGTTGCATATTCAGCGGATTTTATAGCGGCATTTCGCTCAATTGTGTAGTAATAGGAAGGGTTTTTTAAATCACTAATTTTAGTGTTAGCAAAGTACTTTTCTGCAATTAGTTTTGCTTTTTGCTTTTCAAGATGTGCTTTTGCTAAATTGATGTTTTTAGTATCTTCATTTAAAGCTGTGTACTCTGCCGATAAAAAGTTAAGCATTTCATTGTTATGCAATGCACCGGTAGCAATATCAAGGAAATTAACTGATTTTCTAATATCACCATACTCACCATATTTTTCAACCATTTCATTTTGAACTCTATTCTCAAGTTCAACATCGTGAGACTCTAATTCTAAAATATCAAAAAACATTTCACCGTCTGATTCATAACCCATTGAACGGGCTTCAAAATCTGTTCTAACGGGATCTAAATCACCGCTTAATATTTTTGATTTCAATTCCTCTAAGCTGTAGCCGTAATCATCACTAAACTTTTTAGCAACAACTCTTAAAGGTTCTTGATCAATTTCTAACCTCTTTTTTTCTTCAATAGATTTACGAATACTTTCTTTTCTGGAAACATATTCAGCATCTATTTCTTTTAATTGCTGTTCGATTAATTTCTGTACTGCATATTCATCACCGGATTCCTGTAAACGTTTTAAATTCTCAATAACGTTATCTGCAAATCCCAAAGATTCAATTTTATTAATTATTTTATCTAGCCCGATATTTTTTTTAGCTTGAACAATTTCAATGTCAGAAGCAAGCATCCTATCAAATACATCTCGAACTTCAGGAGAAACTTTTACCCCGTCCTGAATTCTAGGCTCTATAATCCATCCTGCTCGCTCTAAAATACGCATATCCGCAGGAAGAATAATCGCTTTATAAACATCAGTGAACCATTTTCTTAGTTGTCCAAAAATACGCTTTAACTGAATGCTAGGAGCTTCACCACGTTTTAAATAAGCTTCAAAGCCTTTTGCAAACTGCTCTTCTTGCTCTGTAGTTAATGTGCTTTGATCTTCTTTAATTTGAAGCCATTCGGATAAATAGCCCCAGTCCTTCAAATATTCTTCACCGGCTAAGTTTTTCTTAACAACTTCAAATTTATGCCTTAAAAATATATGTGCAGTCTCGTGAAGAAACGTTGTTGCATTTCTTTTAGAAGTTAAGCCGATAACTTTAGGTACTGAATTAAAATCAAGGAAGCCTAAAATATCTTCACGCTGTAATTGTTCTGTGTATTTAAAGCCTTGTAATTCAGCTTCGGATTCCTGATTTATACGATAATCAATTTCTTCCTGAATCTTTTTGTTAGTCCATTTTTTGGAGTTTTCAACCGCTGCAACAAAATCATTCATTGATATACCATCAGGAAAAATTTCTTGTGCTATAGAATCCGCTGAAATGCCTTCCTTTGCTGTAGTAGTAAATGGGATATTTGATTGCCCTAATGCTTCTCGCCAATCACTAAGAGTTTTAGGTTCAATATATAACTTGCTTGTTTTACCAAGTGATTTTTTTATCTTTATGACCACATCTTCATCAATTTCAAGCTGCAATTCTTTTGCTACCTGAGCTTTAGTTTTTTTAATAAAAACAGTCTTTGGCGTGTAGATATCAGGTATCAATTGTTCTGCAATTTGCTTAATAGGTAAACCTGATCTAGCAGATTCTTGAATTATCATCGATTGAAATATTTTAGCGTTAACACGTGATTTCTGTTCGTGTTGCTTTTCTGATACTGTTTTTTTAGTTTTTTGATTTACTTCTCGATCAAGGTTTATCAACCTATCATAAATATTATTATAAACTTCCTGTTCATCACTAACTTGCTGTTTAATAGCTAGTTCTTGATCTTTATATTTATTAATTTCATCAAGCCATTCATTATGAAATTGCTCGTCAATGTCCATAGCCTGGCGAACAGTCGGCTGTGACGGATCATTTGTAACATCATCTTGAAATTGACTATATATATCTATACCGGATGTTTCTTTTATTGATTTAGCAGATTCTTTTAAGTCTGACAAATTAAATTCAAGATGGTCTGAATTTTCATCAGCTTCATTGATTTTCTGGAAAAGTAAATCTAAGCCTAATTGATTTGAAGCTGTAGTTCTATCAATTTCCTGTCCTGTAGTCTCAATATGATCATCAATCAATTTATTTATAGTTTGAGCAACTTGTTCCTTATCAAAATAAACTTTTCCAGCGCCGTTATTATTTGCTATGTCTTGAAATATTTTTCCTGCGATAACTGGATCTCGTTTATCAGTAGTTGATTTATTTATCGCTTCAACGGTATTTAAAAAAGATTCTTTATACTGTTTAGCTTTGTTTAATTCAGCTCGAACATTCATAACGTGAACACCAGCAGACCCAGCCCCTAAAATAGAAACTGCAGAGATTATTTGTGGTATACCAGCAATAACTCCGCCAGCTCTGGATAATGTTGACGGTTGATCAATAGTCTCATTTGTTTGAGATTGCAAAACATCTTTTGCTACAACATCTGAAACAACACTTTGAACTATTTCCGGGACGGTTTCAGAAGCAACCACCTTTAAATACATTTTGCCAGCTTCAAGCAAAACTTTATCTTTAGGCAATTCAGCCAGTTTATTAGCGTTCTTGTCTATAACATCAACTAAGCCCTTGAAGGATGGATTTTTTGCCAATACATTACGCATTGCCTTTAATCCAACTTTACCAACAATAAAGCCTGTTAGAATATCGCCAGCGGTCTCCAATGCCCCAACGGCATCACCTTGCAAAGCGGCAGTATTAGCAACTAACATCGGGTCAATAGGTTTACCTGATTTTGTTTTTAAATTAATATTGTCTATGTAGAACTGCCCAGATGATTGCATTGCCGTAGTATTAAACGCACCTAACGCACCGCCAACTTTTGAACCAGCACCAAATCCGATTCTTGCGGCTTGCATTGCTGTTTGTGGGCTTCTAGTTCCGATAAGAGCACCAGTTCCAGCAGCTAAACCGAAAGCAGTTCCTTTAATGCCACCTTGTACTAACGCTTCTTTTCCTGCTTCAATCATAGGCGATAATATCGAAGCTGTATTATAAATTGGGTTTAAGGTATTCCTTGAATTTTTACGAATAGTATCTTGTAATTGCTGAATATCATAATTATAGGAATTATTAACCTTACCAGTTAATTGAACTTCGGTCATTAATTTATGACCTAATTGACTGAGTTTTTGCTGTGCCTTGCTGACTTCCCATCCATTTTTAAATTGTTGCCATTGACTTTCATTTTTAGATAACCGTTCTAAATCATCACTCATTAAAGTCATCTTTGTAGGATCTGTAATATGACTAGTCAAAGCCGGATAATCAATTGAAGCCTGATACCAATCGTTACGGCTTGCAAGTTGTTCACGGTGTAATTCTTCGGATTGTTTTGTAAGCTCGTCATTGTCCCAATATAAAGGCAATGGAATACCTGTTTTATGTGATAAATTTGTGTTTATAGCCGCTTTGCTAGGTGTGATATTTTTAGACAATGTGGCAGAAGCACCCAAGGCATTTGCTTTTAAATATTGCTGTTCTAGTATTGGTGTAATTGGTGTTCTGACTTCCGGACTAACTACCCCAGTAATAGGTAGTTGTGGCTTTATTTTATTCTTAGCGTTTAATTCTCCAACTATACGCGTTCTTTCTTCATCATCTAAATCTACCGGATCAACTAATTTGAAATCACTCATTATTTAGAGCCCTTTTTTGTTTCATCTTTAATCCATAGCTTGAGGTTTCCGTTTTTATCCAATATGTAAGCATTACCATCTTTGCCATATACAAACTTGCTAGATATATTTGCATGAACATCAGCCTCATAGATAGAAACTTGATTTTTATTTGTACCCCAAAACTTGCCTACAGTTTCAACTGCTATTTTATTTTTAGCGGAAAGAATGGCATCGTTAAAAACAGTATTGGTTAATTTTTTTCCAGGGTTTTCAGCTTGCCAATTTTCTTGATATTTACCTACGTAATCCCTAAGTTTTAAGTGTTTATCTAAAGTATTAGAACCAGTTAACTCATAGGCTTGACTCCAAGTCATAGCAATAACAGCATCTTGCAATGCTTTTTCATTTTGCGATTCCGGTATGAATTTTTTATTTTCATCAAAATTTGCAAATATAAAAGAACTTCTTTGTGATTCAGTCATAAAAGGAGAAAATACATTGTCCCAATAAGCATAAGTTAATTTGCCAGTTTTCATCAAGGCGTTTAACTTTGTTAACTGGTCATTCGTCATATCCGGCTGTTTTTCTGGTTTTAGGTTTGAATTTAATCTAGCGTTCATTGAATCTCTAAAATCAATCATATTATTAGGAATACTATTAATTAGTTGTTTAACCTTTTTTATATTTCCAGATTTTAAAAGATCTTCATATTTGTTCTTAACAATTGTTTGATAATTATCTATTTTTTCACGCTCAACTGATTTGTTTCTGTTAATATTTGATACCAAAATATCTTCAGCTTTATCATATAAATCAGCTGGTAATTTTACAGTTTTTAATTCTGCTATAGCATCAGAAAGATTCGTGCCGTGTTTATCTGATATTTGGTAAGCAATAGTATTAGTTATTTTAAAATCCTTTGATTTACTTGTTTGATTCTCATAAGTAATGAATTTAACTGGATCAATAAATGGTTTATTATCTTTTAATAATCGCTCCGCTTCCTTTGGTTGATCTTCAATCAAAGGCTCAACAATTAAACCAAACATCCTTGTTGCTTCGGTTACACGCTTAACCTCAATTTCTCCGTCAGTCCATCCGTTCTTCTTACCGTATTCATAAATTTCATTTCTGGATCGATTCAGCATACCGTAATAATGTGGCTCGTTTCTGTATTGTGCTAGTTCCTGATAATTCATATCTAAGGATGAATTGAACGCATTTTTATAGGCTGATTTTTGTTCTTTGGCTTCGTGTTCTGATACCTGTTTTTGATAAGTATTTAAATCAGAATCAAATTTAGCCAGCTCATAAAGTTTCGTATCTTCATCTATACCGGATGATTTTAATTTTCGTTCGAACTCTGGACGAAGTTTTTCATATGCTTCTTTGGTAAATTCATTTGTAGCACCAAAAGCATTTACACCAGACTTGGTTAACAAGCCCTTATCAGGATCGTATAAATAAGAATTAAAATTTTGTTTGATTTCATTTTGCAGATAAACAGATTTAATTTTGTCCTGCTCTTCTTTTTGCTTTTTTTGTAACGCATCAATCTTTTCCTGCTGTGCTTGGAATTGCTGACCAATTTGTTCAACAACCTTGCCGGTTTGATATTGGGCTTGTGCTATATTGCCGCCAAAAGTAGCCTGTAACGGTTGTACTGACTGCTCTTGAGTAGGTTGAAATTGTTGTGTCTGAATAGGTATTCTAGGCATATTTAGGGATACTCCCTTTAGTAATCAAGTTGGAAATTTGTGGGGCGACTTGTGTTGCTGTCCCAAGCAGGGTATTAAATTGTTGAATTTTACCAGCCTCAAGACCAGTTTGAGCGGCGTTCCTGTATTGTTCTGCTTTTTTTAACTGGTTGTATCTCTGCATATCCGCGTCATAACGCAATAACATCTCATCAGTCATTTGCGATTCAAGAGAAGTTGTTGCGATGTCTTCAGCGGTAACACTGGACAAGGAAGCCCCAGAACCGACAACGGCGGCTTTTTGAGTTTCGTACAAAGAAGTGCTTTGTTTTCTAAGCTGTGATTGTTTTTGACCAGCTGATTTACCGTAAAATTTAATCTCTTTTTCAGCTTCTTCAGCTAAAGCATTATAGTATGAAGCGTCTGCTTCAGATGATTTTTTCTGGGCTTCGCCTTGTTGAAATCCAGAATAAAGAGTTAATCCAATTTGAAATAATGTAAACGGATCCAATTTAATTCCCTCCGAGCGTTATCAATGGGTTGATATTTAATATCCTCATTGGATAAGGTTTAGTTTGTTTAACAATAACGCTAGTACTCTTATCATAACCTGAATTTAAAGTTTCCACAAATTTACCTGTAAAAGGCTGTATTGGCGTTCCTAAAATAGCCGGTGTAGATTGAATCATTTCAATTAAATCTGTAGAGTTAGCCCCGATATAACCGCCTATCGTATTCATAAGATAAAACATAACCTGTGATATTTTTTTCTGTTTATCGTTTGTTGATACCGAATCAACGTTTAAGGTCTCGATTGTGCTGATAAACGGTAATCCAGCGTGTACTTTGGTTGAAGCGATCGGGAGCGTTATATCTCCACTTGTAACAAGTAAATTTTCAACAACGAACCCATTACATACAGCCGTTACCGTTTCGCCGTCTAAATGATCTAAACCGGACAAGGTAGTTATTGCAGTACCGGAATAAGTAACCCCAGAATCCAAAAAATATGAATCTTCAGCGGTTGTTTCAACTCGTGTTGCAAATCGCTCTATATATCGCATTGAGCCACGTTTAACTACCATCTTTATTGTCGTTAATCCGTTTGATATTGAACTGGTAATACTCTCAATATCTCCCCCGACATCGTGCTTTGCCCATGCTAAAACTCCCTGCTCTTTTAGGTAAGATAGTAA
>Ga0315291_10004017_pt1 | contig 18860 bp, 12 predicted proteins | sample YL17G12_20_MG_FD_203070 | JGI IMG/M metagenome (GOLD analysis project Ga0315291, IMG submission 203070) | Sediment microbial communities from Yellowstone Lake, YNP, Wyoming, USA - YL17G12_20 | ecosystem: Environmental > Aquatic > Freshwater > Lake > Sediment | place: USA: Wyoming | collected...
GTGATAATCAACAGAACTCAAAGGTGGGTTTAACTCATCAGCTTGAGGAAATAGAAAAGCTAATTAAGGATAATGATTATATAACAGCCTTAGCTCAGATCAGGGAGGTTCAGAGCACAGGTAAGTTAGGTTCTTTTGCTTTGCCAGAAGAACCGTTTACAGAAGAGGTGGGGCAGTTTTATTATTCTGCTGCTAAAGTTTTACGACATTTCGGGAGTTATGAGGAGGCATTAGAAACAGGTCAAAGAGCCATTTCCATATTCATTGAGCTACACGATGAGCTAAAGATAGCCCAGGCTCAGTTTCTCCTGGGCTTAATTTCTATAGCTCTTGGCAATCTCAAATCTGCAGAGACAGAGATAAGAGATGCCTTGACTAGTTATAAGAGGTTAAATGACCTTGAGGGGGTCATTAGTTGTCTTAGCCGACTTTCTAACATAGAGGCTATTAGAGGAAACTATTCTAAATCGATAGAATATCTCCAGGATGCACTCCTCTATGCAAACAAATTAGGAGATTCCAAAAGAAAAGCTTTTCTTTACGGGAATTTAGGGGATAGATTTTTGATGGTAGGTAAATGGAAGGAGGCAGAGAGGAAATTACTTTTAAATACAGGATTAAATCGACAGGCAGGAAATGAGATTAATTTATGCAAAGGGCTTCTTTCTTTAGGGTATGTATATTTCCTTAAAAGGGAATTTACAAAAGCTACAGATACCTATGAGGAGTCTTTATCACTAATTCAGAAAAATAATTGTGTGCGTGAGCTAACTATATATCATGAATTTTCAGGTGAGCTTGCTTTTGTTAAGGGGGATTACCAGTCAGCGGAAAATCATTATAAAAAAGTCTTTGAAGTAATGGGAGAGAGAGCACCGGAAGGGGATATGATAAGCCAGACTTATCGTCTTTTGGCTGATTTGCAGTTAGCCAAGAAAGAATATGACCAGGCATTTAACTCCTGTAAGAAAGCCCTTAAGGTTAGTAAATCTTTAGGAGAAAGGATTGAGGAGTCTGCCTGCTATCGTATTCTTGGTCAGATTTATACAGTCAGGAATGATAAGGAAAAAGCACAGGAGAATTTCAGCAGGAGTCTGAATATCTTTCAGGAGATAAACACCAAATATGAATTAGCCAAAACCTATTTAGAAGCAGGGAAATCTGACTGTTATGATTATTATGAGCGGATGAAATACCTGGGACTGGCTGAGGACATCTTCAAAAATTTAGAATCGAAATACCATCTTGGATTAATCAAATTAGCCCAATTTAATCTATTTTTCGAGAAGCAGGAATACGTGAGTGCGGGTCTTTATCTTAAAGATGCAGAGAAGGTATTTTTTGAATTAAAAGAGGAAAGAGATTTGAGTCTGGTTAAGGAGTTCAGAAATAAGCTAACAAAGTTTAGCGGAGAGTTTGAGGTAACTGATTCCGAAAAGAGATATACCTTTTCTCAGATTATAACTCAGAACAAAAAGATGCTGGATATACTGGAAGAAGCAAAGAGGATAAAAGATACAGATATAACCATTTTGATAGAGGGAGAGACCGGAACTGGTAAGGATTTACTGGCAAAGTGCATTCATTGTGAGAGCAAAAGGAAAAATAAAGAGTTTGTAATGGTCAGTAGTGCCGCTATTCCTAAGGATTTGTTAGAGAGCGAGCTATTCGGATTCAAAAGAGGAGCATTTACTGGAGCTTCTTATGACAAGAAAGGGCTATTAGAGGAAGCAGATGGTGGGACTTTATTTCTAAATGAAGTAGCAGACCTGCCTTTATTTTTACAGGCGAAGATATTAGGGGTAATCGAGAACAAGGAATTAACCAGAATAGGAGAAACTAAACCTCGAAAAGTAGATTTCAGGATAATAGCTGCAAGCAATAAGAATTTAGAAGAGGCGGTAAAATCTGGAAGATTCAGAGATGATTTGTATTTTCGGTTGAAGGTAATGGAGTTTGTTTTACCACCTCTAAGGGAGAGGAAAGAGGATATACTATTATTGATAGAGTATTTTCTGAAGAAAACTGGAATAGCTGAAGATAATATGAAACTTTCAGAATATCCGGAATTAATAGAAAAGCTCCAGGAATATGATTGGTCTGGGAATATAAGGGAGTTGAAAAATGAGATTGATAAGCTTATAATATCTACCACCAATGGAGAGAAAATAGATCCTCCATATTTACTAAAAATTATTACCAGCTTTAAAAAAGTAGAGATTAAAAAGGAGAACACCACTCTTTATGATGAAATGGATGAGATTGAAAAAGAGAAGATTAAAGAGGTATTAGAGCAAACCAATTATGTAAAAGTTAAGGCTGCAGAATTACTGGGAATACCAGTTAGCAGTTTAAAATCTAAGATAAAGAAATACAATATATTGACTCCAGACTAAATCGACGAATTCCCGTCGTTTAAGCGACGAATTTTCGTCGTTCGGATAAGTAAAACATTATTTTAGAGTTAAGAGAAAACAGGTTTAGATATTAGATTTTCTATCGTCGAAATTTCGCCGATTTTCTATTTATAGATATAGACTTCCTTCTTTTATAATTCCTAAATAGTAAATTTTAATTTCTTATTCTTCAATCAGTTAAGCTCATCGTTAATAAAATATTTTCATCTTTTTCTGCTCTGGCATATTTTTTGATATACACCTTAGCAGGTTTTTACCTCTTTTAGTCCTTTCTTGGTTAGGAAAACTCCGCCCGGGTAGCGTGGACCTGGGCGGAGGATGAAAGAAGGAAAAGGAGATGAAATAAGATAAAATGTTAGTTATAGTGAAAGTTAAGGAACTACTTGATAATCAAAAACATTATACTTATACTTGATTCAGTTCTTATTTAAAACCTTCTGGTCTTTGATCATCAAACAACTTATGTAGGAGAGATTACCTATGAATAGTTCAGTTTTCGAAAAGGGGCTTTTGGTTCTGTTGTTGGCTTCCTTTCTGGGATGTGGAAACGGAACTCCACCACCTGAGTTAAAGGATAAAATCCTATATCTCTCAGATGAAGGCATTTGCACTATTAATCCAGATGGAACAGACCGTAAGGTGATAGTGCCTTCAGATAAAGGTGGTCCCTTCTCTAATCCCAAATGGTCTCCTGACAAGCGAAAAATTGCCTTTACTGGACGCGTTGAAGGAAACGCTAGGATTATGTTGGTTTATTCTGATGGTTCTCACAGAAAGGTAATTGGTTTGCCAGGAGGTGTAAAGAAAAGACCAAAACGAGGTGAGCCATATGTAGTCAGGGTATACTATGATCTGGAATTTTTAGGATGGTCAACCTCTGGTAAATACGTTTTATATAGATACGGACCTATCTTCGATGCAAGTATTTTTGGTGTAATAAGCACAAAGGGTAAAGTTATTGCTCAATTAGGAGGCTCTTATCCAAGCTTTGGAGGAGAAGATAATCTAGTTTATGTAGTTCACTATGGTGATATCATTACTTTGAAAGAAGATATTTTTAGTTACGATCTTAGGAAAAGAGAAAAGAAAAATCTTACTAATTCAAAAGGAGATACTCTGATATTGTACAGAGCCCTCCTATCTCCTGATGGTAAAATGATTGTCTTCAAATCTTCTGGTCCCTTTACTAGTGAATTATGGGTGATGCATTCTGATGGTTTGGGAAAGAAGAAACTGATCACACCAGGGAAGGAGTTTCAAGGTGTAGTTTTATGGTCTCTCAGTTTCTCGCCAGACGGAAAGAAGATTATGTTTATTGCCGACCAAGGAGACAGAAGCCAGATTTATGCTATTAATACAGATGGAACCGGTCTACGCCCTATAACAGACAAGATTGTTTTAGCAACCGCTGGCGCCAGCTGGTCTCCAGATGGTAAAAGGATTGTCTTCACCTCGGATAAAGATGGAAATTATGAGCTGTATATAGCGAACATTGATGGGATTGGTCTGAAAAGATTAACCAATAATTCTATTATGGACTGTTGCCCGGACTGGTGAACAGAGTGAATTATCATGTAGATAACTTGTGGCATTGATTTTTAATCGGATGATAATTGGACTAACCAAATGCGGGTATTATGTAACAAACCGCAAATTTTAACCCTTAATCTAAGGAGGTTTTATGTGCAAAGTTTCATCTGTTTTTCTAATGGTGGGGCTTTTTATTTTGCTCATCTTCCAGACTGCTTTCACTACACAGCCAACCATTCCCAGCAAGAAAATTGACATGAACATAACTTTTTCCAGTGAGCCAGATTCGGGGAAGGAGTGTGCCGTCACTTTCTCTTTCACTCCTTTGGAGGAGATAGAACACAAAAATGAGCTTAACGATGAAGCCAGTATATACTTTTACCCTGAAGATGGGATAGAGATTATCAGTGGAGTCCCTAAATGGGAAGGAAGGTTGAGTAAGGGAAAGACTGAGATAATTCAGATTGTTTTTAAGGTGACTAAGCCTGGTTCTTTCCAGTTTGATGGAGTGGTTAAATCCTGCCGGGTGAATCCACAATTCATTCGTAGGAATCCAAAAGTGAGTGAGAAAATAGCTAAGAAAGCCTACGAAAAAATATTCCTTTATCGCAATGTTGTTTCAAAAAGATTTCAGATTGGAGAGTTAGAGGAAACGGCAGAGATGTGGTCAATAGATGCGAGCACAGGTGAGGCGAAGAAAATTAAAGTAAAAGTTAAGGATGAATTGCTCGGTGTTCCTCCTTCAATAGCTCCCGGTGAAGCAGCAATACGAGAAACCGGGTCGTCTCAAAATGAATTATCTAACACGGGCCAGACCCAAAGTAAATCCACCATTAAAGAATATGCATTTCAAGTGAACAGAGATAGTGAATGGGTAGAGGAGGAACGCGCCTACCTCATAGGAACTGTTAAACTCAGAAAAGGAGAATCTGCAGTTATCTTTCTCTTTAACCAGAATGAGCAAGATGTAATTCAAACCAACTTTGAGTTAAGCGGAGACTACTGCACCTTGAGAAGGTTACCAGGGAATAAATTAGAATTAACTGCGGTAAAAGATCGAGGAGATTGCAAAATCATTGGGTTTTACGGAGTAGTGAAGTATCTGATTAAGGTACTGATTGAAGATATCTCATTCAAAAAAACTTCATCTGGCTCGGATTTATATTACACAATAAACGGCACTTTTCGATATGTTGACAACGATAATGATACTCTTCCAATGCTCAATACAGAAGTAGTATGCTATTATTGGGATGAGTGGGGACAACAGTGGGTATGGGAAGATTCTACCCATACTAATGCCAATGGCTATTTTACAGTTACAACTACTCATAGCAAAGTTAAAGTTTCGGCGTGGTCCACGAATCCTGATTGCGTTGTCTTTCGCCAGGATGGTTATCTCCATGCTGGACCTATGTATCTCTATGGCTGGAGCGTTATAATTTCAAACTTAAGTTGTAACTTAACAATTCCATTGTCTTATACCACTGTAACAAATCCTGACTGGGCAGGTGCATTTGGAATACTTCCTGTTATTAGCAAAGGCAGGAAGTTCATCGAAAATGTGGTAGGATGGTTCTACAGGCCCCCACAAAATGCCGTATATTGGGATAATATATCCTATCAAGATTCAGTAACGGGTTTTGCTCCTGGCTTGCAGTGGAATGGGGTCGGTATAATTGTGATAAAGGGTCGTCTAATTCGGGACGACAGAGACCAATGGGACCCAGATGTCATTTTACATGAGTATGGTCATCTTTGTATGCAGGTATATGCGCAGTTTCCCCCCAAAAGTAGCGGACCCCATTACTATTATCGTTTGCCTGCTTTGCCTCCTGGAGATACTTCGGTGATTTTTCCCAACTTAGCTTGGTCAGAGGGTTGGGCATATTTTCTTGCTTGTGCAATTGATTCAACTACACCTGAGGAGATTTGGAATTTGGACAACAACAATGAGGTGAGATCCATATTAGACTTGGAGACACCTTTACCGGATGTACCATATTATAACACATATTGGGACCAAACTGGTCCTTCAAGCACTATCCCATTCTATAATGGTTATGATATTGAAGGAGCAATAGCTGAGGCATTATGGGACATTTATGACGTAACTAATGATGGCAATTTTTATATAGGTTATCAAATCTGGGGGCATAACAATGATTACAACCAAAATGACTACTGGAGAGGAATAAATGCTATCTGGGATGTGTTCGAGAACTATGACCCTTCTCCCTCAGACCCAAATCATAACCATTGTTTTACTTTTTATGAGTTTAAAAAGGGGTGGAAAGAGAAGTGGTATCCCTTTGAAGGTCATTTCTCAGATATCTTATGTGCCCACAATATAGATCCGACAGCAAATAACGTTCCGAATATCGCAGGAGATGCCAATAGCGATGGCAATGTCTCTATCTCAGATGTGGTATATATGATAAATTACATTTTTAAATCTGGACCTGGGATTGAACCTTTCTGGAAAGGTGATACCAATGGCGATTGTAAAGTAAGTGTCTCAGATATAGTCTATCTGATAAATTACCTTACAAAAGGTGGTCCAGATCCAACCTGCGATGATAGTTGCTGGGCCTGTAAATGTTCACGGTAATGAAAGATTCTAAGCTTAAGTTCAAAATATGACTATTCTTCACTTTCTTTCTTGAAAATCTGGCTATCAATTTTGAGAATCGGTTATCCTTTTAGATATTAAGAAGTTATAATAAATCATAATTTAGAGTCTCTCATTTTTGAGAAACTTTTTATTTTAATGAGAACCTTTGCAATTAATCCCAAACTAAAAATAAATTGTTATGTTATTGATATACCATAAGTTAAAAATTAATTTATCTATCTAAATTATCTAGCGCACTTTTTGTTATATCCTCAACAGGTTTTTACTCCTTCTCTACGAGCCATAAAGCTTTTATCGGCTTGTGCTTCTTTCTTGGTTAGGAAAACTCCGCCCGGGTAACGTGGGCCCGGGCGGAGGAAGAAAGAAAATTATGAGAAGGAGATTGAAAATGAATAACTATCCAAGCAGATTAGATAAAAAATATAACGACCTGAATCTTACCTCTTTGAAAGGAGGGTTTGAATGAAATTTAAAAAAATAATCTTGATTTTCTTATTCTTTTACAGTTTCTTGTATTTATCTGCTTTAAAAGAAATCCAGAGCAAGGAAGGATTAGCCGGTTCAGGAGATAAACTTGAAATCGAGCTTGACATAAAAACTGAAAAAGACCTTCTGTTGTTAGATGAATTAGGATTAGACTGTTCTCGATTAGGTATATGCACCTGTTTTGCAGACAGCCTGCAGTTGCTGAGACTGAAAAAGGTAAATTATCCCTTTAGACTATCAGGAAGATCATATACTGCTGACCAGAGCCAGAATATAAAACAGAGCAGAGTGTTCCAGTTGAAGCTGGAGATAAAAAATGAGGTGGAGTTAAACCTCATAAAGAGTCTGGGGTTGAATTGTGCAAAGATAGGTGAATGCACCACTGAAGTAGATATAGAACAAATGAAGCGACTAAAACAAAAAAGGATAAATTTCTCTGGCATAAGAGAAGGAATAAGGGTTGAAGGAACTTCTTCTCCAGAAGGTGTCCATTCGGAAACCTTCAAGCCGGCAGGCTCAATCTATGGAGAAAACAACTCAGCTTATTTAGTACCCTGGCAGAGCTGGACTTGTAGTCCGATTACTATTAATAATGCATCTTATGAAGCAACGGTCGAAGAATTGGAGGTATATTACAGTGTTTATGATTTTGATGGTGAAATATACAATCTATGTGTAGAACTGTCCAATGAAAATGTAACCAAAGAGCTTTCATTATGGTATTATCAAGGAGTTGGTTACCAGATCTCTGAAACAGAGAGAGATACAACTGTTTTTGTTGGTGAGAATGTAAATCAGACCTGGAAATTGTGGGTCTGGGATCTTTCTTACCCTGACAGGAGCGTCATATTACCCTGGCACATAACCATCTGGTTTTCAGGACCACCAGTTAGCAGGGCAAATTCATATGATTATTATATCCCGGATATATGGGACTCTGTTTGCAGCCCTATAACAATAAACACAGCACCGTCAAATGCAAGGGTTACCAGCTTAGACATCCATTATGATATAATTCATCCCTATATAGGTGATCTTCTTGTCTGGGCTACAGATGCAGACAATTCCTCCAGATATGTTTTATGCTGTTACGGCAGTGGCAGTGATGTACATGAGACTGTTAATGGGATCACAGATTTTAACGGTGAATTGGTTAACCAGACCTGGAAACTGTGTGCTAATGACTGGGTTGAAGGTGATTATGGTTATATCGATTTCTGGTCTATAACCCTCTGGTATCAGGATTTGCCAGACCTGATAATAAAAAGCATGACCCCGAGTAATACTAATCCGTTGAAGGATAGTACAATCAGTGTAGATATGGTAATAAAAAACCAGGGCTCCAGAGAGGCAAGCTCTTTTTATGTTGGGCTTTATTATAACCTTTCTTACCCTCCGGACATCTATACTTATGAAAATCAATATGAATATATAAGTGGTTTAGACCCTGGAGATACTCAGGTTGTTACCTTCACTGGAGTGACTTCAGCAGACACAGGCACCTGGAATATGTATGGATTAGTTGACTGCGACGGATGGATACAGGAGAGTAATGATACCAATAACTATATTGGTCCTAAAAGAGTTAAATGGTGGGGAGTTGACCCTAAACCAGATTTAGTAGTAGCAGAAGCCTGGGTGAGTAACGACTGTAACCCAACCTTAGATGAGTCGGTCTATGTGGATGTGGTGATAAAAAATATTGGAGGGTCTCCTGCAGACCATAACTTTGGGTTTTACACGGATATTTTCTACAATAGACCCACAGCTCCAGTCCCGCCAGCTACCGGGGATTATTACCATCTTAGCACTGACGCATTAAAACCAGATTCTGTCGAGACTTTCACTTTTGTTCTACCAAACCCTTCTTATGCAGAGACCTGGATAATGTGGCTTTTAGTTGACTCAGACCCCCTGAGGATAGTTGAGGGGAATGAGAACAATAACGTTTTCGGACCGATTTATGTCTATTGGGAAGCACCTGCTTTTAAAAGTGGCACTATTACCAGAGCTCAGATAATCGAGAATGCTATGAAGTTTGTAAACGTTGACTGGACCTGCCCTCCAATAAATGGGATAAGTAAGCCGTGTACAACGCCAGGTGTAAACGAACCAGCTTGGACTTCAGACTATATTGTTGGTGTAGGATATACAGGCGAGCCTTATGAATGGGGTGGTTGGGACCCACCCGGTGACCCTACAAATAACAAATGCTTTCTTTATTATGTTGACAATAATCAAAAACGGGCAGGCTCGCACAGTGACAATGACTGTATTAAAAATCCCTATGGTGACCCACCCTGGGCAACCGGAGCAGACTGCTCAGGCTTAGTCTCCAGAGCCTGGGAGTTACCTCGTAAATTAGGCGCTTGCACATTAGATTCAGTTGGATTATCAACTGAGATTATGGGGAGCTTTGAGTATCTTTTGAGAGGCGATATGTTGCTCAGAGATTGTCATCATACCTTTATTTTCGATAGCTGGTTTGATAATGATTCAATATGGGCTATCGAAGCAGATGATTTTAGACGTATATATCCATATACCTCACAAGCTAGAAAGACCACGAGATGGTCAATAACAAAGTTAAGCAGTGAGGGTTATAAGCCTTATAGATACAATAACGTTCAGGAATTATCCTGGTATTCCCCGGACTCAACTGGGGATGTCAACAGTGATGGAAATATCAGTGTTGCTGATATCGTTTATTACATTAATTTTCTTTTCAAAGGAGGTCCAAGAATTCATCCAACTTGGAGAGGAGATGTTAATTGGGACTGCAAAGTCTCTCTTTCAGATGTAGTCTATTTGATCAATTATCTTTTAAAATCAGGACCTGGACTTCCAGGGTGTAAAAGCAGTTGTTGGAATTGTGAGAATTATCCTGTTAGGTGAAGAAAGTAATTGTTAGGGAAAGTTTTTATTATTATTATTAATTAAAACCTTTTAATGTAGTTAATCTTAAAGCGAGGTGTTAGATGAAAATGTTGAAAAGATTTTCAGTTCCTTTGTTACTCTTTGGAGTAATGCTGTGTTATATAACTATCCTCAAATTAAGAGGAGATGGAGCTGAAGCTCAGCAGAGCAAATATGTTCCTCAAGTCTTAATAAGTGCTCCCTGGGGGGGGAATATTTAAATCCAGATGGGACGGGAGAAGCTTCGAAGCCGGGTGAATTTGGACTATTCATTTCTCCTGAAGGCATAGAGGATGCAGGTACAGATAAGGGACCTGCTAATTTTACTATTTCTCCAAGCGGTGAAATCTATATCGAGGATAATCTTAATCGACGTGTTCAGAAATTTAGCCCTGACGGTAGCTTTATAGGGGTTGTGCCAAAAGTTCAAGGAGGAGATGATATGATAATTGATAAAGAAAATAATATCTATACTGGCCTTTTTGATTGGACCTTTTACCCTTCAGTTGAAAAATATGACCAGAATGGTAATCTTTTAAAGACTTATCACTTAGGTAAATGGGAGCAGGTTAGAGAAGGGAAATATGGTTATAGGTCTGTCTCTCACTGGGGGGGGACCGGTTGTATTTATAGTGACAACTCTGGGAAATTATTTATCAAATATGTAAAGGCGCCTAGAAATGAACCTTTGTTCCCCGGTGACAGTATCCCTGGTAACACTGAATTTAGCTTTCAATTTGGTACGACCATCCAAGCTTTCACTTTCGAACAGCAGATGATCACTTTGAGGATAGAGGGTTCTTGGGGAATAACTCCAAATATACCAGATGGGGATAAGTTCTTTCAACAGGAGGTTGTTCAGGGAAGACGAGGCAGAAGTTTAGTCAAGCTTTCTTTTGTAGATTCAAAAGAAGGTGCCCAGAAGGGGCTTTTGAAGGAGTACATGTCTAGAGGAGAAAAACCATTTGGTATAGATGAGGAGGGAATCTATACCTCTGCTAAGGATGAGAAAAATTCTAAGATTAACATAATAAGAAAATATACTTACTCAGGTGATTTAGTTTCCACTTATACTTTAAATTGGGAAGAAGGCGAATGCGAAGCTTTTCAAACTGAATATCAGCCTTCAGGTGGAGTAAAGAAAAAGATGGTCTTTGATAAAGGAAACATCTATACTTATATCCACTGCAAAGATGGTTTAAAGATAATCAAATGGTCGCCGATTGAGGGGAAGAAATAGTTGTAAAACCGTAGGGGTAGGTTTGAAACCTACCCCTATCTGAAAAAAGTAATCCCACCTTGCCCACAGGGTGGGATTACTTTTTAAACAAGAATGGTTTTATCTAAAAGCTTTTTAGCCTAATTTCTTTTGAAAACGAAGGACACTGAAGATAAGAACCGAAATCCCAATACCAGCCAGGGGCAAGAGCTTATCCCAGAGGACAGAAAGATTACTTCCTTTAAGAAAAATCCCCCGGACGATAATCAAAAAATACCTGAGTGGATTGATATAGGTAAGATACTGAATCGGTTCCGGCATGTTGGAGATCGGGAACATAAAGCCGGAGAGGATAATCGCCGGCATCAGAAAGAAAAAGGTAATCATCATTGCCTGTTGCTGGGTCCTGGATAAAGTGGAGATGAAAAGCCCTATCCCAATAGTAGTTAGAAGATATGCACCCACGCATAAAAGCAAGAAAAGAAAGTCTCCCCTAAAGGGGATTTTAAACCAAAGGATAGCCACTGAAGTTACCAGCACAACATCAATAAAACCAATAAGAGCAAAAGGGACGACTTTACCCAGGATTAACTCAAAGGTTTTAATAGGAGTAACCATCAACTGCTCTATAGTCCCGATCTCTTTTTCCCTGACTATTGCCATTGAGGTAAGCATCATCGTGGTAATCATTAAAATCAAAGCTAAAACCCCTGGCAGATTGTAATCTCTGCTTTTCAATTCCAGGTTATACCAGGCTCTTGCTTGATTTTCCAGATTTAGGAATTTTATCTCTGGAATAATTCCAGAGGATAAAGCTTGGGCGACTTTTTTCTGTATATTTTCCTGCATAAACTTTTTATTATATGAAAAAATAAGCTGATTTATATAACCTGAAGATACTCCTGCGGTGTTGGAATTGGTCCCATCGATTATAATCTGAATCGAGGCGGTTTTCCCGGTTTTCAGGTCCTGAGCAAAATTTACTCCTATTTCCATCCCCACCCAGACTTCTCCTTGATCTAAGAGCTTGACTAACTCCTCGGGATTATCAACAAAATAGTTGATCTGAAACTTGCCTGAGTTCTGAAATAACTGGATAAGCTCCCTGCTCTCCTGAGTTTTTGAAAAATCTAAGATGGCTGTCGGAATCCGGTTAACATCTGTAGTTACCGCATACCCCAATAGAATAAGCTGTATGACAGGTGCCACAAATATAATCATCAGCATCCTTCTGTCCCTTCTGATCTGGACTGTCTCCTTAAGAAATATATGTTTAATCCTCTCCCACATATCAGTCTGGTAACCTCTTTTTAAAAATTAAATTAGCAACCAGTAACATTAAAAAGGCAAATATTGATAAAAGTAATACCTCCAGACCCATTATTTTGAGACCATTCCCTTTCAAAAAGACCCCTTGAAGTATTTTGATATAATATCTGGCTGGCACAATATGGGTGATGATCCTTAGAAAAATGGGCATACTGAATATCGGGAAGATGAAACCTGAAAGGATATATCCGGGCAAAAAAGAGGTCAACATCGCCATCTGATAGGCTAATTGCTGTGATTTTGTCAGGATCGAAATGAACATCCCGATCCCTAAAGCTCCAACCAGGAATATACCTGATACTAAGAACATAAAAATAAAATTCCCTCGAAAGGGGACCTTGAAGATTAACCGGCTTAAAAGGACTGCTACCAGCAGGTCGATAATTCCGATCAAAAAATAAGGAACTAACTTGCCGAAGATTAACTCAGAATTCTTTATCGGAGTAGCGATCAACTGCTCCATTGTTCCTCTTTCCCATTCACGGGCAATCACCAAAGAGGTCAGCAGTGCCCCGATGATCATCATAATTACTGCAATCAGTCCGGGGATGATAAAATTCTTACTTTTAAGCTCCTGGTTATACCAGATCCTAATTCTGCCTTCGATTAAAGGTCTGTAACTTGACCGAGTAAATTTTTGAGAGAAAAGCTGCAAGATCCCTGTAAGATAACCAGAGCCAATAGTGGCAGTGTTAGCATCGCTGCCATCCAGGAGTGTTTGAATTTCTACTTTACCCCCTGACTTTATCTTTCTGGAAAAATCTTCAGGAATTACCAGGGCAATCTTAATTTTTCCTTTTTCAATCAGACCTTGAAGTTCTCGGTAACTTCCCGCATAACTTTGTATTGAAAAGTAACCTGATTCAACTAAGCTTGCGATTAACTCCCTGCTTTCCTGAGAATTACTCTGGTCATAGACTCCCAAGGGTAGATTATTAATATCTAAGGTTACAGCATACCCAAATAGTATTAGAAGTATAAGAGGGATAGCAAAAGCCATAATCAAAACCCGAACATCCCGGAATATCTGAAGAAATTCCTTATAGGCAACTGCTGTCAATCTCTTAAACTTCATCTATTAAGCCACCTCTCTAATCAAAGAAACAAATACATCCTCTAATGACGGAACTATCTTCTCTAATTTTATAATCTCAATCCCTTTCTCTTTTAGAAGTTGCCATGCAAAAGCAGGTTCTTCTCCTCTTGAAAGAAGGAAATGGATATTTATTCCGAAAAGAGTAGCTTCAATCACCCTTTTATCATTTTGCAAGGACTCTAGAACCTCAATCGGATTTTTGCATTCCAATTCCCATATTGAGTTAGCCATGGTCTTATCTTTCAGCTCTTCCGGAGTTCCGATCTGCACCAGCTTCCCTTTAAAAATAAGTCCTAACCTGTGGCAATATTCAGCTTCATCCATATAGTGCGTGGTAACGAAAACCGTTGTCCCTTTGTCTGAAAGAGAATAGATTAAATCCCAGAAATTGCGTCTGGAAACCGGGTCAACTCCAGAAGTGGGTTCATCTAAGAAAAGGACAGGCGGATCATGAAGAAGAGCGCACCCCAGGGCTAATCTCTGCTTCCAGCCTAAGGCTAATTCCTTTGTTTTTCTATTTCTCTTATCCTCAAGATCAGCCATTTTTAAGACCCATTCCTTTTTATCCTTTTTGAGCTCTTTTTTCACCTTGTATATCCCGCTGTAGAAATCTATGTTCTCTTCAACCGTCAGGTCCTCATATAAAGAGAATCTCTGGGACATATAACCTATATTTTCTTTGATCTTCTCTGTTTGGGTGAAAACGTCATATTCACCCACCCTTCCCTTACCTGAAGTAGGAGTCAAAAGCCCGCAGAGTATCTTTATAGTAGTTGTTTTTCCGGCACCATTAGGACCTAAAAATCCGAAAACTTCACCTTTATTTACCTGAAAGCTGATATGGTCCACTGCGGTGAAAGCACCGAACCTTTTCACTAAATTTTCTACTTCTACCGCAATACCGTCATTCCCCATATATTCCTCATTTCAAAAACCAAGGTAGCCGCAGGCTTTAGCCTGCGAAATCGAAACCTCGAAATCTAATAAATTACGCAACCTGAAGGTTGCGGCTACCAATTCTTCTATGGTAATGTCATCATTCCCCATGTAGTCCTCATTTTCTTACTGCTTGAGCAAAATGAAGATATCTTCTAAAGAAGGTTCGATCCTTTTCAAACTAAAAATCACAATGTTGTTTTCTTCAAGCTTGGATTTAATATTATCTATGAGCTTATCATCCTTCACCGTAAAATGAATCTTTTCACCAAAAATGGAGATCCCTGAAACACCTTTCACTTTTTCCAGAAACGTTCTTGCTTCCCTCCTTTTATCACAGCTTAGCTCAAAAAGAGCTCTTTCCATTATCTTTTTAAGCCTGAGAGGAGTATCATAAGCAATCAATTTCCCCTTATCCAAAAAGGCGACTTTCTGGCACCTTTCCGCCTCATCCATATAGGAGGTGGAGATGAAAATGGTCATCCCCCTTTTTTGCTGTTCATAAAGAATTCCCCAGAAATCTCTTCTGGAAAGAGGATCCACGCCACGGGTAGGCTCATCTAAGAGTAATACCTCAGGAGTATGCAAAAGAACGCAGGATAAAGCTAATTTCTGTTTCATCCCACCGGAAAGATTCCCAGCCAGAAAATCTTTAAACGGCTCAAGCCGACTGAATCCAAAAACCTCCTTGTATTTTTCTTTTCTTTTCTCTCTGGTAAGCTGATAGAGCTCGGAAAAAAAGTTGAGATTCTCCATCACAGTCAAATCCTCATACAAACCAAACCTCTGGGGCATATATCCGATTCTCTCTTTGAGTTTTTCTGATTCTTTATTTATATCATTCCCGGCTACTGATGCAGTTCCAGAAGAAGGCGGTAAAATCGCACATAGAATTCTCATCAGGGTAGTTTTTCCGGCACCGTCCGGACCCACCAATCCCACCATCTCCCCTTTTTCTATTTTTAGATTTAGATTCTCAATGGCTATTACTGAATCGAATTTTTTCTGTAGATTTAATATCTCCAGCATAAGATTTTAAAAGTATGGGTGAATTTTAGGTCTCTGAAAAAGTCAATTTTAGGCAAAGCAGTACTGGAATGTAAAGCTTTAGCTTTACCGGATTGAAAAGCGATAGAATTCATTTTCAGCTTGAGTCGTTAACGTAGGGACAGCCCTTGTGGCTGTCTGTATTGAGGTTAGGACAGGGACAAGCCCTGTCCCTACATAAGATTTCGTCCAAAATAGACTTCGGTAACAGCCTCTAAAGGTTCGCACTCCAATCATCCTTTTTATTCTTTCAATAAACTCACATCTGCAGGCATGCCCGGCTTTAAAATCTGCAAGGGATTATCCAGGCTGACCTTTATCCCGAAAACAAGCTTCACCCTTTCCTCTTTGGTCTGAATATTCTTAGGGGTGAATTCAGCCTGATTAGAGATATATGTTACTCTCCCTTCAAAAACTTTATCCGGGTAAGTATCTATTTTGACCTCTGCCTTTTGTCCAAGCTTAACTTTGCCTAAATCTGTTTCTTTGATATAGATTTTTACCCAGGGCTTGGAGAGATCCCCTAAGGTTAAAAGAGAGCTGCCGGGCAAGACCACTTCACCCATCTCTGTGTTTTTACTTAATACCAGACCATCAATCGGTGATTTTATTATGGAATTATCTATGTTGGTTTTGATTAACTCGATAGTTGCCTTATTCTGCTCAGTCAAATGAGAGGATAAATTGAACTGGTCCTTTGCTATGTCGTATTTTGTCTCCATATCATCCAATTGCTGCTGGGTAGCGCTTCCGGCATTGAAAAGCTCTTTTATTCTATCTAAATTAGTCTTGAGATTATCTAAACTGGACCTGGATTGGGAGAGTTGAGCCAAAGAAACCTGATAAGCTGCCTCTACCTGTTTAAGCTGAGCCTGAAGCTCTTTATCTTCTAACCTGATTAAAACCTGGTCTTTTACAACGCTGTCTCCTTCATCCGCCAGTAAGCTTTCAATCCTTCCGGAAACCTTTGAGCTTACCTCCACCTCAGTAATCTCAATTGTGCCTGAAGCAGATATCTGGTTTTTATTATTTCCCCCTTTGGTCTTGAGCAAAAAATAAAGGACTAATCCCAAGACTATTATAAATAGAAACAAAATCCTGAGCCTTTTCATTATTTTCTCCTTTACCTTATTATCATATCATTCTTAAATGAAGAATATAAGAACCTCCTCCCTTTTTCACAAATGAAATTAATCTTTCTTTTTTGTAGTTGCCCATTTTATTGGGCGTTTGATTTTTCAGTTCGTAGCGTCCGAATCTGTGTCGGACGTTTTTTCAGTTTTTGTCGGGCAGTCACTGGCAGGGCGACGTACGAAATTTGAAACAAAATCAAAAATTTTTGTTGCAAAGATTTTTTGGGTTTAGTATAATAGTGAATATAGGAGTCCGAATTTGAATCCATTGGGAGGTATGATAGGCATAGTCGCTTATGCGTCCAAAATCGGAATAAACGCAACGGGTTCGTCTATAACCCCAATTTTGAGGGGATAAACGAACTTATTACGCTTGTAACCAAGTTATCGTTTTAATTAAGTATTTTTACAATCAAATTTTATAATCAAATATGGCGACAGGCAGAACAATCAGTGCAAGTTTTCTAACAGATTTAGATAAGAAAACCATTGCTCTATGCGAGCAAATATCTAAATCATTAGAGGAGAAAATTCCCGACAATGACTTGAAAAAGGAATACAAAAAAGAGTTTGGAAAAATAAGTTTTACAAGAGACGGAGGATTAGGACTTGGAGGAGGGAAATTACAACGAGACGCTATCTGCACAAGAGGCAGAGGAGGTAAAGCACCTTTTTCAAACAGAAATTTGCGTTGGCATAATTTAGTTGTAGCAGCAGAAAAACCATCCTTCGCAAAGGAAATTGAAAGAATTGAAATTGAAGACGACACGCTTGTTTTCATTATAAAAGACAAGAGAGGAAAAGAAGTTGAGTATCCATCCGACAAAGTCCACGAACTCCCAGAAAGATATGCAGCGATTACAAAACACTGGCAACCGCATATTGACACAGTTAAAAATTGGAATGATACACAATGGACACAAAACTCTTGCGTCATTCCTGCTTTGGAAGCTTGCGAATGGTGGGACAGTGTTGAAACCTATGCTGTATTAGGAATTGCGGTTGCAGTTGAACTTTACAAAGCAGATTTTTCAAAAGCATATTCAGAGGTTGTAAAAATTTTGAAAGCCCAAACCATTGACCCGAATATAAAATTACCTACCAAACTTTTCCCAACAAAGAAGGAGGAAATTATAAACTGTCCTATTTCTAAAATTTCAATCTCTGGTAATCTTGACCAATTTCGTAAAGAAGTCCGCACAGAAACTTGGCAACCAAATTGGAGAGGTTCAAAAAAAGATGAAGGCGATGACGCAAGTATTCAAGTAATGCATCTCAATCCTCTTATTGAAAAAGAAATCAGACACAATGCAGAGAATGTTCGCTACGGTTTTCGTTGGTGCAATGTAGCAATGACAGACCACTCATTAGAGGAAACACTGGACTTTATGGAACATATCGTAAAAGCACACGGAAGATGAAAACAAACAGCAACATAGATTTATTTCTTTCGGCTAAAATTGATAAGCCAAGGAAACTCATTCATAAAAAAGATTTACTTCCGATTAATAATTTAAAAATTATTTTTCGGGATGTAAGGGATTATTTTGCTGGAAATGTAACAGGCATTACAAGAGATGAAAAAATTGCACAAAATATAATGCGATTGTTATTCTGTAAAATTTATGATGAAAAATTCAAGCATCCCAATGAACTTATTGATTTTGCAAATAGATCGAACGAAGATGTAAATGAATTTGCGAAACGAATTAAAAATTTATTTGACAGAGTAAAAGCAAAATACAGCGACATTTTTGAACAGGATGAAGAAATTGAAATTCTTCCCACTGACTTATCTTTCATAGTTTCAAAACTTGAAGAATTTTATTTGCTTGACGCAAACAGAGATATAATTGCAGACGCATTTGAAGAACTGATAGGAACTGCTTTTCGTGGTGGAGAAGGACAATTTTTTACGCCCCGCAATGTAGTTCAAATGATGATTGATGTAATGCAACCGCAATCAGGTGAAAAAATTATTGACCCCGCTTGTGGTAGTGGTGGTTTTTTAGCTCACATTCTCCAACATCTTTTACTCAACAAAATTGACAATCATTATATCGCTGGAATTGATAAAGATTTATTTCTTTCAAGATTGGCAAAAATTTATTTAACA
>Ga0315291_10004018_pt1 | contig 18856 bp, 13 predicted proteins | sample YL17G12_20_MG_FD_203070 | JGI IMG/M metagenome (GOLD analysis project Ga0315291, IMG submission 203070) | Sediment microbial communities from Yellowstone Lake, YNP, Wyoming, USA - YL17G12_20 | ecosystem: Environmental > Aquatic > Freshwater > Lake > Sediment | place: USA: Wyoming | collected...
CCGAGCAAGCACAAATAGTGTTTATCGGCGAGGCTCCAGGATTCCACGAAGACCAGCAGGGACGACCTTTTGTAGGTCAGGCAGGGCAATTCCTGGAGCAACTGCTAAGCTCCATCGGCATGAAACGCAGCGATGTCTACATATGCAATGTGATAAAATGCCGACCGCCTGGGAACCGCGACCCGCTCCCCACAGAGATCGAAAACTGCCAAAAGTGGCTGGACCGCCAACTCGAGTTGCTCTCACCCAAGATGATTGTCACCCTGGGACGCTACTCACTGGCTAAGTTCTTCCCCGGCGATACTATCGGCAAGATTCACGGCAAGGCGAAGAAACAGGGCAACACAATCTACTTCGCCATGTATCATCCTGCCGCCGCCTTGCACCAGCCTGGCTACCGCCAAACCATCGAAGAGGACATGCGCAAGATACCGTCCCTTCTAGCCCAGGCTGAGGAAGTAAAAGAGGCAAAAGGAGAGGACAAGCCCCAGCAATTATCCATGTTCTAGTTAGAAGGCATAACTATGGCAAAGACAGGTTCGAAGAAACAAGGAGGCAAATCCATCCTTCCCTCTCAGGGCAAGATGCTTGGAGCCTTCGTAGTTGTAATAGCGGTAGCAGCGATAGTCTTCTTCCTGGGCAACGTAATACTCGAGGCCGTAGGATTCGGCGTCTTCCTGTTTGTATTGTGGTTTGTGGCCTTCGCCTGGATATTCTGGCGACACAGTCTAAAAAGCATGACCAAATGGTGGAACATCTGGCTGGGCGCTATCCTGTTCAGCCTTGCCCTCTGGGGGATATTCGCCCTGTTCCACCCCCAGGGGCTGGTAATCGCAGATGCCGACTTCGCAGAGGTGAGCCTGGGAGGAAATGCAGGCAAGAGCTTCATAGGCAACCAGGGAGTTGGTGCCCCGCCAGCAGCAAGACTCGCCATCCTCATACTTTGCAGCATCGGATTGATTCTTCCCGGTCCGAGTTTCAAGTCCATCAAGCTCCTGCTCCGTGGAACGAAGTCCACAGGAACCGCGACCCTATCCGGCGCCCGCTGGTCTGCCCCGCGAATAGGGCAGATGCTATCTGGATTGTATCGAAGGCTCGCCCTGGCTCAGTTACTTGCCACCCTGCAAAGAAAGCTGCTTCGCCGACACACAGCCGAACCAGAAGCTGAAGAGGATACCGGCGAGGGATTAGCATTGCCCCCGGAGCACGCCGATGAGAAGGCAGTTGCCACAGCAGGCACAGAGAAGCAGCCAGCCGCCACAGGCGGAAAGAAGAAAAAACCAGCCACCGCTGAGCATAAGGAGGCAGGAGTACAGCCAGCCTTCTCAGCAAAGCATCGGTTGCCTCCCCTAGACCTGCTGGATAAAGCTACCGAAACAGAGCTCACCGAGGCTGGCAATGAACAGCGTGCCAGAATCATCGAGGAAGCCTTAAGAAGCTATGGGGTAGAGGGTAAAGTGGTACAGATAAACCCGGGACCCTCCGTTACCCAATTCGGCGTCGAGCCAGGATGGGACCGAAAGTACAAACGAGTGGTGGAGCGCGACAATCAGGGCAAGATTAAACTGGATAGAGACGGTCATACCATCGAGAGGTCGGAGGAGATATCGAAGACCAGAGTGAAGGTAGAGCGCATCACTGCCCTTGCCAATAACCTAACCCTGGCTCTCGCCACGTCCCATATCAGAATCGAAGCCCCGGTCCCCGGGAAATCGATGGTGGGCATCGAAGTCCCCAATACCACCACATCCATAGTCAGGCTCAAGGGGGTCATCGAGAGCCCCTCCTTTCAGAAACTGAAGACAAAAACCAAGCTCGCTATCGCGCTGGGCAAGGGCACCGCCGGCGAGGCTGTATCCGCTGATTTGTGCAAGATGCCTCATCTGCTCATAGCAGGAGCCACCGGAAGCGGCAAAACGGTGTTCATGAACTCAACCATAGCCTGTTTGCTGATGCATAACTCCCCACGAGATTTGCGGTTGCTCCTCATAGACCCCAAGAGGGTAGAGCTTGTGAGCTTCGAGGGAGTGCCTCACCTCATAACACCAGTGGTAACTGAATCGGAGAAGGCTATAGACTCTCTGCGCCGCGTCATAAAGGAGATGGACACCCGCTACAGCAAGTTCTCGGCGGTGGGAGCGCGCAATATGGAAGGCTATAACCACAGCCCTCTCGTCACCGAGCCCTTGCCATATCTGGTGGTTATCATAGATGAGCTGGCTCACCTGATGATGAGCGCAGCCGAAGTGGTTGAGCCCGCGATTTGCCGTCTGGCACAGATGTCGCGAGCCACTGGCATCCACCTCATCGTAGCCACCCAGCGTCCCTCGGTGGACGTTGTTACCGGACTGATCAAAGCCAATTTCCCCAGCAGGATAAGCTTCGCTGTTGCCTCCGGCGTGGACTCACGCACCATCCTTGATACCGTAGGTGCCGAAAGCCTGCTGGGAGGAGGCGATATGCTCTACTTGCCACCGGATGCCCCTAAACCCAAACGCCTGAGGGGGTGCTTTGTTTCCGACCAGGAGATAGATAAGGTAGCGAGCTTCTGGAAACAGCAAAGGATACCGACTCCCACAGAGGATGCCGTGGCACAAGCCTTCGCTTCCCTCACCCCAGAGGTGATAAAAGAGGGAGACCCACTGCTGGAAGCAGGAAGGCGGCTGGCGAAAGAGTACTCCCGCCTCTCCACCTCCTTGCTGCAACGCCGACTCCATATAGGCTACCCCCGCGCAGCCAGGATTATGGACCTCCTGGAGGAAGAGGGGACCGTGGTGCGCCGTGAGGCTGATAAGCACGATGCCTATGAGCACAACGAAGAGGGAGAGACAGAAGGAGAAAAAGAGGAGCCACTTTAATCATGAAGTTGGTTAACTTGACAGGAAGTGTTAAAGTGGTACTGGTTAGGATAATAACCATTACTTCAATTCAGATTCCTGAGCATAAGTAAAGGAGAACAGCCTGGCGATGATTTTGAAGCGGCTAAAATTCTTTGTGCTGATGATAAAAGAGGCTGTTCAAGAGTTCCTCACCGATAACTGCACGCACTTAGCAGCAGCGATCTCCTACTACATGCTGCTTTCTCTATTCCCTCTGGCCTTGGCGGCTATATCCATATTGAGTTTGGTTTCCAGGTCACCGAATGTGGAAGCTAGAGTCGTCGATGCCATTACTGCTGTGCTGCCACTATCGAGAGACCTCGTATTAGCTGCTATAGCAGATTTCTCTCCGGGCGTGGGTGCAGCAGGAGCCATAGCAACTATCGGTCTAATCTGGGCAGGCATGGCTGTATTCAATGCCATCAGGAAATCGTTAAACACAGCATGGGGTATAAAGACACCCCGTCCCTTCCTTCGTGAGAGACTCATAGAACTGGTTATGATGCTTGGGTTTGCTGCTTTCTTATTTGTATCAGTGGGTGTGACCACAGCATTCACAATTATCCGAGATGCCAGCATCCACGTCTTCGGAGAACGATTCCTCAGCGATGGCTTGCTCTGGCATGCAGTGGTAATTGCAGCCAGCACAGTGCTCGCCTTCGTGGGTTTTCTTTTCCTCTACAAGTTCGTTCCTAACACTAAGGTGCGCTGGAGACACGTCTGGGTCGGATCCATCATAGCAGCGGTGCTGTTTGAGATTACCAAGAACATATTCGTCTGGTTCGTGGGCGAGTTCGCCACCTACAACCTCGTCTACGGCTCGATAGGCACACTAATCGCGTTGATGTCCTGGACATATATCTCTGCGGTAATAATGCTCTTCTGCGCCAAGGTCATCTCTATATACACCGGTATGAAATCATCACGGCTGGAGGATGCGCCCGTAGTACCCAGCAGCATAGATAAAAGCCCCCGGAGCTCTCCGAAACTTCACGGAGGGTGGCTGGGCAGGAGGTGGCCCAGAATATGATACGCAGGCTCCTGTTCTTGCTCCTATCTGTTCTGCTGCTATTTGCGATGACGGGGTGCCGAGATAGTTCCGTACCAACAAGCACTCCCACAATTACGCCGACACCCACCAACCAACCCACACCAACACCGATTCAATCCCCCCTCTCAGCCCTCCCCTCCATCGCCGATGTCGTGGCAAAGGTGAGACCTGCAGTAGTCTATATCTCAGTCGAATACCTGGATAACTCCTTTTTCTTCCAGACTTTAAACACAAAAACCGGCTCCGGGGTGATTCTCAGTCCCAACGGATACATATTGACCAACAACCATGTGGTATCAGACGCACGAAAAATCGAAGTGGTGCTTCCGGACAGCGACCAGACCTATGAGGCTAAAATAATAGGCTCGGACCCAACCAGCGACCTCGCCGTGATTAAGATAGATGGCAAGAACTTCCCCATCGCCGAATTCGGCGACCCCGCAAGGTTGCGCATCGGAGACTGGGTGATAGCCCTGGGCAGCGCCCTGGGGTTAGAAGGCGGTCCTACAGTAACCCTGGGCATCGTGAGCAATCTGGAGCGCTCTTTCAACATAAATGAGAGCTCTTATTACGATGTAATCCAGACCGACGCCGCCATCAATCCGGGGAACAGCGGCGGACCCCTGGTTGACCTCGCGGGGAAAGTGGTGGGCGTCAATACCTTCATAATCTCGGAGGCGGAGAATATCGGATTCGCCGTGGGCGCCCACACCGCCAGCCGCGTGTATGAGGACCTGGTCGAGCATGGTCGCGTAGTCAGACCTTATCTCGGCATTACCCTGCGAACAGTTACCCCCGATGTAGCCTCTGGGCTTGGGCTATCCATAAATAAGGGCGTCCTTGTTTCATACATTGCGGCGGATAGTCCCGCAGCTAAGGCTGGCATCAAGGTAAACGATGTTATCACCAGCTTCCAGAACCAGAAGGTCAGCGAGGCATCTCAGCTAATAAAGATGCTGTGGGAATACAAGGTTGGCGATAACGTAAAGCTAACCTTCCAGCGAGGGGACGATGGGCAGGAAGTTTGGGTCACCTTGACCGAAAGACCTTAAGGTCTTACTCGTTCTCCTTGAGCCTGTCGAAGGGCAGACAAGAAAAGTAGGGGCAGATCATTGTGTCTGCCCCTCATCCATAACTGAACGTTCTATCTGCGACCAGGCTTACTTCAACCTCTTCACCGCCAGCGTCACCTTCTCGCCCTCTATCACCTGAGTCTTGCTGAAGGCGCCTTCAGGTGCGCTTCCCTCAGCCAATAACTTTGACAGTGTCTCCTGCTTGATATAAGCAGCGTATTTTCCCATGACGCGCTTCACCGCAGCACCACCCTGATAATGAGTCTCTATATAGTCAGCGATATCGAAACCGGCGTTTTTGCGCAGGGTTTGCAATCGATGCACCAGCTCGCGAGCCAGACCTTCGTCGGCAAGCTCCTGGTTTATGTCAGTATCTACCATCACCATCAAGCCACCCTCTTCCACCACAGGGGAACCAGGGTGTTTGTCCGCAGGCAGACTATCCACAACCTGCAATTCCTTGACATTCAGCTCTTCCAGCACCTGGGAAGCCATGCGCTCCAGGCTGGCTTTCTCAGCCTCTGTCCTTACCCTGACCAGAACCCTCGCCAATGGCTGACGCACCTTTATGTTCGCCTTGGCGCGGGCGGAGCGCCCCATGCTCGACACTGTCATCACCAGATGGGTGCTGGCAGCCAGCTTCTCATCCACCAGGCTCAGGTCAGCCTTCGGATAATCGGTAAGATGAACGCTCTCCGGAGCACCTTCATCGAACGGTCTCACCAGGTTTTGATAAAGCTCCTCGGCGACAAACGGCGTGAACGGAGCCAGCAGCTTAGTCAGAGTGACCAGGCACTGATACAGTGTGGTATAAGCCGATTGCTTGTCGGCATCGCTCTCGCTCTTCCAGAACCGCCTCCTGCTCCGTCTCACATACCAGTTCGATAGACTGTCCACGAACTCCTCAATCTTGCGTCCTGCCCCTGTGGGGTCGTATTCCTCGAGAGCGCGGGTAACCTCATCGATGAGCCGGTTGAGCTCGGAGAGTATCCAGCGGTCAAGTTCAGGGCGCTGTCCTGTGTAAACTACGTTGCGCGGGTCGAACTTATCTATGTTGGCATAGGTCACGAAGAAGGAGTACGTATTCCACAGCGTGAGCAGGAATTTGCGCACTACCTCATCAACCAGGTCTTTGGAAAAGCGGCGCACGTTGCCCGGAGGCGAGGAGGTGTACATGTACCAGCGCACCGCATCGGCACCGCAGGTGGAGAGCACGTCCTCGGGCTTGACCACGTTTCCCTTGGACTTGCTCATCTTCTCGCCAGCCTGGTCGAGGATATGCCCCAGGCAAATCACGTTCTTAAAGCAGGGCTGCCCCGTAATCAGAATAGAGAGCGCATGCAGACTGTAGAACCAACCACGAGTCTGGTCCACCGCCTCGCAGATATAGTCAGCGGGGAAATTATCCTTGAAAGTAGCTTCGTTTTCGAAAGGATAATGCCACTGGGCGAAAGGCATGGCTCCCGAATCGAACCAGCAGTCTATTACCTCGGGCACACGGCGCATCTCTCCACCGCACTTAGGGCAACTATATGTAACCTCATCCACATAGGGACGGTGCAAGTCCGAGAGCTTGTCCGCACCTTTTATGCCAGATTTCTTTTTAAGTTCCTCGACGCTTCCAATACATTCTCCGTGGTTGCAAGCCTGGCAGCGCCAGATGGGCAGCGGTGTGCCCCAGTAACGTTCGCGGGAGAACGCCCAGTCCACATTATTATTCAGCCAGTCGCCGAAGCGCCCGTACTTTATATACTCGGGATACCAGTTTGTCTCAGCGTTGCCCGAGATAAGTCTGTCCTTCATAGCGGTGGTCTTTATATACCACGAGGGCTTGGCGTAGTAGAGCAGCGGCGTACTGCAGCGCCAGCAGAAGGGATAGGTATGGCGTATGCGCTCGCTGCGGTAGAGCAGCCCTCTGGATTTCAGGTCTTCGAGAATAAGGGGGTCAGCATCTTTGACAAATTTCCCTGCAAAGGGGTAGGTGCCCTGAATCATTCCCTGCAAATCGACATAATCACGAACAAAATCAAGGTCGTTGTCCCCACCAGCTTCAAAATCAACCTCTCCAAACGAGGGTGCGGTATGGACAATGCCCGTGCCGTCCTCCATAGATACAAAGTCAGCACCAATCACAGGATATTCAAGGCTGCCATCTGCCTCCTGAACTACCAAAAGACCATTCTTAAAGCGTCTTCTCTCCACCCTGAACTCATGTGGATTGAACAGTGGCTTGTATCTCAACCCTTTCTGAACACCTGCGATGTCTGAACCTTTGACCCTGAGCACCTCTCGATAGCCTTCAAGTACCACCCTATCCACAAGAGCAGAAGCCATGATAAGGTAATCGTCTGGCCCCTCCATAATCGAGTACTCAGCATCCGGTGCCACAGCCAAAGCGGTGTTTCCTGGCAATGTCCATGGCGTGGTAGTCCACGCCAGCAAGTAAGCTGGCTTTTCCTTGAGTCGAGGCAAATGACGTGCAAGCCCTGTTCTTTCTAAAGAATCATGCTTCAACTCAAACTTTATGTAAATAGACGGGTCGTCTGCCTCATCGTAGCCCAGAGCGACCTCATGGGAGGACAGCGAGGTGCCGCAGCGAGGACAGTGCGGGGTAACCTTATAGCCTTGGTAGACGAGTCCCTTATCCCACAGGTTCTTGATTATCCACCAGCAGGTCTCGATATAGCCGTTCTCGTAGGTGACGTAGGGTTGCTTCATGTCAATCCAGAAGCCTATGCGGTCGGTGAGGTCCTCCCACTCCTTGACATACCTGAGCACGCTCTTTTTGCAACGCTTGTTGAACTCAGCGATGCCGTAGCTCTCAATCTCGCGCTTGCTCTTCAGCCCCAGTTCGTTCTCTACCGAAAGCTCCACTGGCAAGCCGTGCGTATCCCAGCCCGCCCTGCGGGGAACATAATAGCCCTTCATCGCCTTGTAGCGGGGGAATAGGTCCTTAAACACCCTCGCCAGCACGTGGTGAATGCCGGGGCTGGCGTTTGCGGTAGGAGGACCATCGTAAAGCACATACAGAGGTCCGCCCTTGCGCTGCTCCACGCTTCGCTCGTATATCCGCTTCTCCAGCCATACCTTGAGTATCCTCTGCTCAAGCTCAGGGAAATTCACCCTGCTCGACACCGGCTGAAACATGAAACCCTCCTAGTACAACAAAGAGTCCCGCCCCATAGGGACGGGACTTGATTTCCCGCGGTACCACCCTACTTCCCTGATATATCAGGGCTCTCCTCAGGGCACGCTATAATGCCCCGTCACTGATAACGGTTAACGACACCGTCCAAGCCTACTCTCCTTCTCAAAGAAGGATTTCGGTTGGCAGCTCAGGAGTGATTTTCGTCAGGGTTAGCCACATCTGCTCCCACTGTACCAGACTCGCTGCGCGACCGCCCCGGCTACTCGTCTCCGTCACAGCCTTTGCTAATTGAACTTAACATACAAGAACTGAATTGTCAAAAGCCCAACCGGGTAGGGTGGAACACCCGCTGCTACCTTCCCGGGAACTGGGGCTGTCTGCCCTCGAGAAACGACTTCACGCCCTCGGCAAAGTCCTCGGTCGTGCCGTGCGCGGTCATAGCGACCATCTCCATCTCCAGACCGGTTTCGAGACTGCCTTCCATCCCGAGGTTGACCAGTTTCTTGACAGCCCTCATAGCCATGGGGCTCTTGGTCAATAGCTTGTTCACCAGCTCGTTGGTAGCTTCCTCCAGCTTGTCTGCGGGGACTGCCTTATTGATAAGCCCCAGCCTCTCCGCCTCGGCTGCTGTGATGCGGTCACCGGTATAGAGAAGCTCCTTAGCCTTTCTGATGCCGATAAGTCTGGGCAGCCTCTGGCTAGCGCCCCCGCCCGGGGTCAACCCCCTGTTGGCATGCTGGTCTGACATCTTAACGTTATCGCCGGCGATAGCGAGGTCGCAAACCATAACAAGCTCCAGCCCGCCAGCCAGAGCTATGCCGTTCACAGCCGCTATCACGGGCACGCTCAAATTCTCTATAGCGCTGAAAGCCTTATTCCAGAGTCGGAGGAAATAATCACGTGGCTTATCAGGAGGGATAGATGCTATGCCTGTGAGGTCAGCGCCGGTGCAAAACGCCCTGCCAGTGGCTGTGACCACAGCGACCCTCACCGAGATGTCATTCTCGATATCCTGACACGCATCGCACATCTCCTCAAGCGTTTTGGCATCGAGGGCATTCATGACATCGGGGCGATTCAGGGTTATCTTCGCCACCCCGTTCTTCTTCTCATAAATTATGTTCTTGAACTGCATTTCTCCTCCTGATTGGTTTATCTAAATTTCTTAAATTTCAATCAGGCTACGTACTCTTGCTCGCACCCTTGGACAGGATAGCTATCTTGCGCTCGTCGCCTTGCCCCATGCTTTGAGTGGTTACATCCGGGTTGTCTTTCAACTCCAGATGAATAATCCTGCGCTCACTGGCTGGCATGGGCTCCAGAGTAACCGACCTGCCTGAGGATTTCACCTGCTCCGCCAGCCTCCGCGCCAGCATGCGCAACGAGTCATAGCGCCGCTGCCGATACCCCTCAACATCAACAACCACCCCAACACGGCTCTTCAGCTTCCTGCTGACAATCAGATTGACCAGATACTGCAACGCCGAAAGCGTCTCGCCACGCCTCCCGATGAGGATGCCTAAATCAGCACCCTTGATATCGAGCACAATGTGGTTTTCTGTATCACCTTCCAGCCTCTTCTCGGTTTCAACACTGGCAGGCACTTCCACCAGAGAGAGAAGGCTCTCCAGAACTGACTTGGACATGCCCGAAACGTCTTCCTCAGCCGGTTGTGCAAGCGGAGTTACCCTGACCCGAACCTCCTCGGAGCCAAAACCGAATATGCCGGTTTTGCCCTTTTTGACAATAGTTATCTCCACTTCGGAACGGCTTAACCTCAGTTGAGACAGGGCGAGCGCTATTGCTTCTTCCTCAGTTTTTGCGCTTACCTCTATGCTTTCCATGGCTACCCTTCTTTCGTTGAGAGCTTATATCACCACCAGCAGCCTCCTTGCGTTCAGCACTCACACCCTTCACATTCCCTTTACCTGATGCTTCCCCTGCATTCGCTGAAGCGTCGGCAGGCTGTGGGGATTTTCTTCCTAGACCAAAAGAGGACAGAGAGGGCTTACTCAAAGTGCCCCAGCCGGTCAAGCGATATTGCAGCAGAATACCTATGATGTTGTTGACCACCCAATAAACGGAAAGACCGCTGGGGAGCGTTATGCTAAAGAAACCGAACATCAATGGCATCATCCAGAGCATAATGCGGTTCATGGACTGCTGCTGAGCTTCCACAGCGGGCTGGGCAGACATCTTTTGCAGCACCCACATGCTTGCTGCTACCAAAATAGCAATCCAGATGTCACCACGGGCGAGGTCGAGCCAGAGAAAATGGTGAGATAGAGGCAAAGTCTCCTGAATTAGCGACGAGGAGTACAGTTGTTTGGACAGACCCAAAAGATTCTCAGGGGTGTACGCCAGAGCCTGTATAACAGCCTGATAGAGAGCTATCCAGATGGGAAACTGAATCAGCATAGGAAGGGCGCAGCCCAGGGGATTGACTCCAGTTTCTTTGTAGAGCTTCATAACCTCCCTGTTGAGCTGCTCCTTGTCCTTGGCATACTTCTTCTGCAGCTCTTTCATCTTGGGCTGCAATACCTGCATAGCCTTGGTGGAGTGCAATTGTCTGAGGGTAAGAGGCAATGTAATTATTCGGATGATGATAGTGAGGACGATGATAGCGATACCGAAGTTGCCCAACATATACTTCGATAGCAGAACCAGAAAGTTAATCATGGGCTCCATGAGGATAGTGTTCCAGACCCCGGTCAAGGAGAGGACACCGCTAACAAAGAGGAGCAGCAGTACAGCTACAACAGCGAAGATAGCGATCCTGCGTATATTCAGAGGGGATCTAACTCCTGGCTTAGCTTGCGCCATATCTCTATCTATCTCACTTGGCTAATGACACGCTCCAGGCTTGACGACCGTTATCAGCGTTCAAAGCATAGAGCCTGTTGTCCTGCGCATTTATGTAAATCTTCTCCCCGTCAGCACCAATAGGAGAGAGAACCTTGGCTTCAATCTCATCGAACTGCCACTTCTTCTCACCATTCTGCAAATCCAGACCGTATACCATGCCCTGCTCGGAAACTACAACCAACACATTCTTCACAACAACCGGCGATGCTTTCACAGGGCTACCCGTATCAAATGGTTCAGACCAGGCAGATGTACCGTTACCCGCATTTATGGCATAAACCTTGTTATCCAGGGAGCCAGCGTAAATTACACCATTTTCATAAACGGCTTGCGACCAGTACCAGTTTCCCGCCTCGTCAAAGACCCACTTCAGATTGCCGCTATCAGCATATACAGCGTAGAATTTACTATCGAACGAGCCAACGTAAACCACACCATCGACAACCACAGGCGTGGAAGCGATGCTGCCATTGGTCGGGAACATCCATTTCTCAGTACCATCAGCGGCATTCAATGCATAGAGGTTGTGGTCTATGGAGCCAAAATAGACAATCCCATCAGCAACCACAGGCGTTGACCAGACATCGTTCTCAGCAGGGAACTCCCATTTCAGAGTTCCATTGCCGGCATCCAGCGCGATGAGCTTCCCCTTGGCCGAGCCCACGAAAAGGGTGCCCTCGGCAACAGCTACACCCCCGGCGATAGAGCTTTCGACATCGTAATCCCATGTCGTCACCCCTCTAACAGCATCAATAGCATAAACTACTCCAGTATAAGACCCGATGAAAACAGAATCATTCGCAACTACCGGTGAGCCGTAGAACATCCCCGCCTTAAGCGAGCCGGCACCTGCCCCGCAGGAAAGGAAACCGCTTACTTGTTCCGACTCCTTTGGTTCAGGCTTCAACTCCCATTTCCTGGCGCCACTTTCGGGATTCAAAACGAGAAGCCTGCCATCCATGGTGCCCACATATAGCACACCATTTTCCAATGCGGCTCCAGGCCAGCCGCGAGGACCAGCGCAGGCAGTGAGGACTAAACCCGCAAGGAGTATAGCTATGATGATGGTTTTTTGAGGTCTATTTCGTCTGGTATCAAACATAAGGGATAAACCGCTAATTGATAGGCAGAAAAGAGGTCAGGGCACAGGGTCCAAACCGCCCTTCGCCAGAGGATGACAGCTACAGAAGCGCTTCGCTGTCAGCCAACCACCCCTCAACACGCCATGCTTCTCAATCGCCTCGTAGCCATACCGGGAACAGGAGGGGACATAACGACACGAGGTGAGCCTGCCGGGAGAAATAGCCACCTGATAAAAACGGATTAGTCCTAAAGCTATTCTCTTCACTCTAGATTTACCCCCGCTCCCTTAGCTCCATCCTTATCTGCCAAAATTCGTGCCCGGTGCAGTAATCCTGACACCGCTGTTTTCAATTCACTATAGCTCGCTGTGGCTGCCCGACCGCGAGCCACAATCACTATATCCCAACCCAAATTTGTCGGAGTTGCCTTTGTCACCTCTCGCAGCAATCGCTTTACCCGGTTACGCACAACCGCCTTGCCCACCCGCTTGCCAGTTACAAAACCGTATCGGTTCCACTCCAACCCATTGGGCAAAGCCTTGAGCACTAAGAAGTCACCAGCCCAGTTCTTTCCCCGCTCATAGACAGCGTCGAACTCCGAGTTCTTCCTGAGCCTCTGCTTTTCGCCCATTCCACCACAGCAGCTAGCTTAGACCGCAATCCGCTGGCGTCCCCTGAGCCGCCTTCGCTTCAAAACTAACCGCCCGCCACGGGTCGCCATGCGTGCCAGAAAACCGTGCTTGCGCTTTCTGCGTATCTTCTTCGGTTGATAAGTTCGCTTCGGCATCCCTCTCCTGCCTTATCCCAAATCCCAAGGCTTCTAATTATACTTTATTCAGTTCTACGATGTCAATTTGAATGAGACGCAGACAAGGGGCTTAAGCCCCTCGCCCGATTTCTTCCTTCTCCTACAAAGCATGCTTCAGCACAACAATCTCTGTCGCCAGAGGAAGCTGTCCTGCCTTCAACTCCAGGTCGGTGGTGTTTAGTTTCTTCACATTGCCCTTGCCCTTCAAAAAATCTTCCACGCCCGTGATAGAAAAGGCACAGCCATCGTTTCTATAGTGCATGGGGATTATCACCCTGGGCTTTACCTGCTCGCAGACCTTGCTGGCGGTGACAGCATCTATAGTGTAGAAGCCACCCACAGGTATCATCAGGACATCCACCTCTCCTATCTCGGCAACCTCCGACGCCGATAAAACATGACCCAGGTCACCCATGTGGCAGAGCCTTATCCCATCCACAGTGAAGCAGAACACCGTGTTAGAGCCCCTCTGACTCCCCTTCGAGGTATCATGATAGGTATCGACGCCCTTGAACTCGATGTTCCCCACCTTCTTCTTGCCCCCGCCGGCGACCTGCTTGGGATTCCCCTTCACCTTGCCCCCGCAGTGGTCGCCGTGCTTATGGCTGACCACCACGATCTCCGCGGTCTCCTCTATCTGCGTGTAGTGAAGGTCGGGATAGACCCCATAGGGGTCGGTTATGATTCTGGTGCCGTCTGCGGCGGTTATCAGGAAGCACGAATGACCGAGCCATCTTATCTTCATGATACACCTCCCTCTATGAGTATTCCCCGTTCGCCCCGAGCCTGTCTAAAGGCGAATCCGCTATTTCTTCTGTTCCCCGGCAAGAGTCATGGCGACATTGACCAGCGTCCTCACAACAGCGCCTGTAGCCCCCTTGATAAGGTAAGCCTTCTCCTTGGTAGCATAGGAAGTGCCAGCGATGTCCAGATGCGTCCAGGGCGTGTCCTGACTGAACTCAGCCAGGAACTGCGCAGCGGTGATAGCCCCGCCGTACCTGCCACCGGAGTTCTTAATATCGGCAACCTCGCTCTTATTCTGCTCCTTGTACTCCTCGAACATGGGGAGCTGCCATATCTTCTCCCCCGCCTCCTCGCCAGCCTTAATCACTTTGGAAATCAGCTCCTGATTATTGCCGAAGGCGCCGGTACAGATATCACCCAACGCCACCCTGCATGCGCCGGTGAGGGTAGCCACATCAATCAGCGGGGTCAGCCCCTGCTTCCTGCCATAGGAGAGGGCATCGGCAAGTATCAACCTGCCCTCCGCATCGGTGTTCACCACTTCTATAGTCTTGCCGCTCATCGCCTTCAATACATCCCCTGGCTTGAGCGCAGCGCCTCCGGGGAGGTTCTCAGTCGCAGGTATAAGCCCCATAACGTTAATCTTCAACTTCAGTTCAGCGATAGCCTTTATAGCTGCAATTACCGTAGCGCCGCCCGCCATATCGCCCTTCATCTCGTCCATAGCCTCCGATGGCTTCAGCGAGATGCCTCCGGAATCGAAAGTCAGCCCCTTGCCCACCAGACCCAGCGTGCTCGCCGAAGGGTCGCCACCGCGATAGCTCAGGATGATAAACTTGGGAGGCTGCTTGCTGCCCTGAGCCACGCCCAGGAGCGCCCCCATGCCCAGATTCTTCATCTCCTCTCGCTCCAGAACCGTGCACTCCAGACCGTATTTCGCAGCCACATCCCGCGCCACCTGCGCCATATCGGAGGGGGTCATATGATTGGCAGGCTCGTTAATCATGTTGCGGGCGAAGTTGGTAGCTTCCGCCATTATGCGTCCCCGCTTCAAGCCGCGCTCCAGCCCCGCAACCTTGCTCTCATCTCGCTCCACAATGAGCAACTCCTCTATCTCGCCGTGCTCCGACTCCTTGGTGATATGCCTGCGGAAGGTGTAAAGCCCCAGGATGCTGCCCTCAGCGATAGCCTGCACAGCCTTCTCCGCATCCAAGCCGCCTATACCTGCGCCGTGAACTATAGTCGCCGCCCTTTTGACGCCCAGCTTCCTCAGATACTTGCAAGCCTCCGCCATCAGCCCCCGTATGGAGTCCAGGGTGAACTTCTCCTGCTTGCCCAAACCTGCCACCAGCACCCGCCCCGCCTCCAGTTTGCCCAGCGTATGAATAAGGGTTAGCTCATTGAGCTTGCCCTTAACCTCATTTTCAGCGATAAGTTTCGTTATAGCCCCACCCAGCGCCTGGTCCACCGCGCCAGTGGCTCCACCCGGCTGCTTGACCCCCTCGAAAAGGTTAACTATCACAGCATCAGCCTTTATCCTGGTTATATCCCCGGCTACAACCTTTATCTCCAACTCGCCCTCCTTATAGAAAACCGGAACGCTTTTCGTGGTTTATTCCACACGATTCACTTTGTGGATAATATCCAAAAGCCAGCACAATTGCAACAACGAAGCGGGGATAACCGTTCGCCCTGAGCTTGTCGAAGGGCCCAAATCCTTGTAACGTAGGGGCGCAATGCCTTGCGCCCTCGTACAATCTCAAAGTCCCCGCTCGTTCCCATTCCGTAGGGGCGACCCAGTGGGTCGCCCCTACCTTGTCATTGCGAGTCCATCCGCCTCAGGCGAAGCGAAGCAATTTCACTGACCGCTGAAGCTGACCCGAAACCCTGAAAACAGCGCTGAAAAACAACTGAATATTTGAAAAATGCGGGAGCCTGAACTCTGCTCGTACTATGCCCAAAAAACCGTTTTGTGTAGCTGTGGGCCTTCCCTTAAGACGTGCAGCCACAACCCTTCAGAAGAGGCTTTTAGTACTAAAAAGGAGGGCGAAATCGTATCCGCAGCAGACCCCTTATGTCCTCCCAGGCGGTTTTGGCAACCTTGACTGTAGTTCCGGGGTCCTCCACCCATTCCACAGGGACATCCTTGATGCGATAGCCCCTCCTTCGAGCCAGCAGCAAAAGCTCTGTGTCGAAGAACCAGGCATTGTCCTCGATATAAGGAACGATATCCTGCACCGCATCTCGCCTCACTGCCTTGAAGCCGCACTGGGCATCGGTGAAGCCCGGACAGAACATCAGTCTAATAAGCAGGTTATAGGCACGCGAGGTGAACTCGCGCTTCGGGCTGCGCGTCGTTTTTGAGCCTCGCATCAGCCTCGACCCTATGGAGACGCCGTAGCCCTCGTCCAATGCTTTGATTAAGGTAGGGAAGGCATCCAGCTTGGTAGAGAGGTCGACATCCATATAGGATACGGCATCAGCCTTGCTCTCCAGCCAAGCCCGGCGCAAGGCGCGCCCTCGCCCCTTCTGGTCAAGGTGAATACAGGCTACCCCAGGATACTGCTGCGAGAGCGCCTGAGCCACGTTCAGCGTCTTGTCGGTGGAGCCGTTATCGGCAATTACAATCTGCCAGCGGTACGATAGATGCTCATTGAGAAAATCCCAGAGGACAGCTATGCAGCGAGGCAGGTCCTTTTCCTCGTTATACGCAGGGATAACAATGTCAACGCTGTTCACCAACCTGCCTCTCCACTATGAAATCCTAAACCCTAATGCCTGAAGTGTCTGACGCCTGTGAACACCATCGCCATCTTGTACTTGTTCGCCATCTGTATCGCCTCTTCGTCCCTCACCGAGCCACCGGGCTGGATGATGGCGGTGACGCCACCCTTGGCAGCCAGCTCAACTCCATCGGGGAAGGGGAAGAAGGCATCCGAGCCGAGCACGCTTCCCCTGGCGCGCTCCCCAGCCTTCTTCAAAGCAATCTCCACACTGACCACCCTGCTGGGCTGCCCCGCACCCATGCCCACCACCGTGGAGTCCTTTACCAGCATGATGGCGTTCGACTTCACGTGCTTGACCGCCTTCCAGGCGAAGAGCAGGTCCTGTAGCTCCTTTTGGGTAGGCTCACGCTCGGTAACAGTGCGCAGGGTCAGCTTCTCTTCCGGATAGAAGTCAGGTGTCTGCATTAGGAAGCCGCCGCTGACGCGGCGGAAATCCATTCCGGAGGGTGCCGCAGCCTTCTGTTGTCCCATTTCGAGGATACGCACGTCTTTCTTCTGCTTGAGCAGCTCCAGCGCCTTCTCATCGTAACCGGGCGCAACGATTACCTCGTAGAATACCTTGCCTACCTCCTGGGCGGTGGCGAGGTCTACAGGTCGGTTCAGAGCGACTATCCCGCCAAAGGCAGCCACAGTGTCGCCGGAATAGGCGCGGCGATAGGCTTCGACAAGGTCCTTATGCGACGCCAGCCCGCAGGGGTTGGTGTGCTTGATTACGCTTACCGCAGGCATCTCGAAGTCGTTGGCTGCGTTCCAGGCTGCATCGGCATCGAGGATGTTGTTGAAGGAAAGCTCCTTGCCCCAGAGCTGCTTCGCCGAGCTTATGCCGATGCTCCCCCCGCCGGCGACCACCTCCGTATAGAAAGCAGCCCTCTGATGAGGGTTCTCGCCATAGCGCAGGTCATATTTCTTCTGCAAGGCGATGGTAAGCTCGCTGGCAAAGCCTTCGGCATCGCTGCGCAGGTATTGAGCGATGGCGGTATCGTAGGCAGCCACATGCTGGAATGCCTTCTGAGCCAGCTTCTTGCGCTCCTCCAATTCCACCTTGCCGCGACCAAGTTGCTCCAGAACCACCTTGTAATCGGCGGGGTCAACCACCACCAGAACATGGGGGAAGTTCTTAGCAGCAGCCCGTATCATGGTGGGTCCGCCGATGTCTATGTTCTCCAGAGCCTCATCCAGCCCCACATCCGGCTTGGCTACGGTTTCTCTGAAGGGATAAAGGTTGACCGCCACCAGGTCGATAAGCCCTATCTTGTTCTTATCGAGCTCGGCGAGGTGGGCGGGCAGATTCCGCTTCGCCAGGATGCCGCCATGCACCGCAGGATGCAGCGTCTTCACCCGACCATCCAGAATCTCGGGGAAGCCGGTTATATCGCTCACGCTTTTCACCTTCACACCTGCATCCACCAGCGCCTTCTTGGTGCCACCGGTGCTGAATAGCTCGAAGCCGAGTTTCTGCAAGCCTTTTGCAAAATCTGCTAAACCAGTCTTATCTGAGACACTCAATATAGCACGCAAGGTCACTCCTTCTTAAAAATTCAAAATACCCAAGATTAGTAGTCACATCGGGCAGGTGCTCCAGGCTACCCGAAACTAATCCTATATTATGCTTACCCGCTCCTCACCGCGCTGCCTCACCATCTCACCGATGACCCACGACTTGGGGACGGCAGCCAGGAGCTTATCGACATTGGACGGAGCGCAAATCACCAGCATGCCCACACCCATGTTGAACACGCGGTACATCTCCTTTTCGTCTATACTCCCCCTCTTTTGAATCAAGGTGAATATTGCGGGAGCTTTCCACGAACTCTTATCGATTTGCGCCGCCAGCCCTCTGGGGAAGATGCGGGGCAGGTTGCCGGGTATGCCCCCTCCTGTGATATGCGCCATCCCCTTAACCATGGGTAGAGACGATTTGAGAATCGGGTAATAGCAACGATGAGGCTCCAGCAACGCCTCACCCAGAGTGCGCCCCAGCTCAGTGTAATAGGTTTCCAGCTTGGCACGGTCAGTGCCGAAAACCCTGCGCGCCAGCGAGTAGCCGTTGGTGTGAAGACCTGTCGAGGGCAACGCCAGGATAGCATCGCCAGACTCAATGGTTCTGCCATTGATGATCTTCTTCCTCTCCACCACCCCCACGATGAATCCCGCCAGGTCGTAATCGCCCACAGCGTACACGCCAGGCATCTCGGCAGTCTCACCGCCTATGAGCGAACAGCCTGCATCAATGCAAGCCCTCGCCAGACCGCTGATTATGCTCTCCACCAGCTCCGGCACCAGCTTGCCCAGGGCTATGTAATCGAGGAAGAACAGGGGCTCGGCACCGCAGGTGAAAATATCGTTTATGCAGTGATTGACCAGGTCTATGCCCACGGTATCGTGCTTATCGAGGGCGGTGGCGAGCTTCAGCTTGGTGC
>Ga0315291_10004022_pt1 | contig 18840 bp, 21 predicted proteins | sample YL17G12_20_MG_FD_203070 | JGI IMG/M metagenome (GOLD analysis project Ga0315291, IMG submission 203070) | Sediment microbial communities from Yellowstone Lake, YNP, Wyoming, USA - YL17G12_20 | ecosystem: Environmental > Aquatic > Freshwater > Lake > Sediment | place: USA: Wyoming | collected...
ACAATGCTTCGCATTTCCCTTTAGGGTGTTTTTATTTTTATTTACAATCTTCGTTGAGAAAAAAATCTCAGCCAAAACATTTATTTTAGGGAATTCCCCTTTTTCCGCACTATTGCACATTTTTACATGTCATTCGATTACCTGCATTATTTATTTCATTACGATTAACGTCACATTTTGAAAAGTTTCACAAATGAATTTTTGTTGTGTATACCTACACAGCCCTAAGTATGGAAATCACAGAATATTTCATCTAGAAAATAGAAACCTATTTAGGTCCTATTTAGGTCCTATTAGGTTCTATTTAGGTCCTATTTAGAAACCTAATATTTTTCGTTGTTTTTCAATTTCGTTGTTTTTCAATTTCGTTGTTTTTCAATATGTGTTACATGAGGTATAACTTCTTTTTTTGAATCCATTGTTATTTGTGTTTCATACCATAATTTTTCAAGATCATCCTGTATTTTCTTATCTACTGTAAAATCTACAACTATTAAATTTTTATGTTCCATATTAGTAAAAACATACTCGAGAATGCATGACAATAGTCGGCATGGTTCTGCTGATACTTGTTTAAGAGTCTTATAAGGCTTATCACCTTTTTTATATCCTCCTTTGTATACATAAACGAAAACATTCATATACTGAACTTGAACTGCTATTCTGGTAACAAAACCATCAAATGAAAAGCCATAGTTTGTTTTCAAATATTCAGATAACGTGTTTGACTTTTCTTGATTGTTGTTACGTATTATCTCGTTTATTGGCTCACATGGTATTTCGTCTTGTATTTCAATTTTTATACTATTAGTTATTTTTTCAAATACGTCATCTATAATATCACCAACAATCTCATTTATCATTTTTTTATGTGAAATCATTTCAATTGTTTCTTTCATATTTTGCATCCATTTGAAAGAGCATATCATAGGACAATTGTCATAAGTTTGCCAACATTCAAACGAATCATCAATTGGATTATCATTAACAGGCAGAACAACAACTTTATTCATGTTTGAAATTTCTTCCTTGAGTAAATCAATAGTGTTGACACATACATCAATAACATTTTGAAGTTCCTTTAGTTTGTCGTCATTATTAACTTGCTTTATAATTTGATGTTTGAAGTTCTCAATGTGGTTAAGTTTAACAATTGTAATTTTTGTAATTGACAGAATAAACTTCCTTGATGGTTTTATTTTTTTGTTGATCTCTCTTACAAATCCATTTGGAACTTTGGACTTTTTAACATTCTTCTGTTTGGGCTCTTTGACTTCTGCGGCTTGTTTCTTCTCCTTTACAACTTTTGTCTTTTGTGTAACAGTTTGGCAAATAATCGTGTTTTCTAAAGGTTTTTCAGAATTGTCATTAAGTGCTGCCATGTTCTTGATATGAACAGTTCTCTTTCTATGAGCAGAGATGTTTGACTTTGAGAGCAATTTAACGTGTCCGCATTCGCATTGAATTTTATTTTCGGTTGTCATTATTGTTTTAGTGATACTTATATATATTTCTCTAAGTTCTTTTTTTCCTAAAATAAACGAATTATATAATTATGGAAAATTCCTAAAGATTCTTCGATCGTAGTTTTTCATTGAGGATTTTGATATTCTTGTCCATGTCTGGCGTATTCCATAAAATGTAAGCACTGAGCAGAGCAGGGCTCATCACAAGATTTTCAACGTGGCTTTTTTCAACAGGGTTAGCCAAGTGCCTTTTAAAGTAATTATCACGTTTTTCTTTTGTGGCACCTTCAGCGTAAGTATTGCTCACATCAGATCCAAAATGAATCTCTTTACCGTTACTAAGTATTGCGGTCAACTTTTTACCCTTCTTGTTAGATTTTACAACTCTGGTGATCATTTGTATTTACTAAATATTTTCTTCAAATTTTGGCAAGTTCCGTTTACCTTTATATTTTTGCTTTAAGTTAATTTGTTTCAACAAGTTAGATGGTTTGATTTCAGAAGGTGTCAAAGGAGTTTGTTTATTTATTCTTTTTGTAGGTCTGTATGTGGGATAAGACTTATTACCAATATCTTCCCAATCCTCCATAAACCATCTTTTAAGATTCTTAGGATTTTTATCATCTCTGTAAGTTCCACCTAATTCTTTATATTTTTTCACAATGTAACCAGACTTATAAGCAGATGATTTTTCATACACATTATCAGCCATCTTCTTAGCCTTCTTGTAAATTTGGGGGTTCATTATTTCTGGCATGAGTCTATTTTATTAAGGCAAGGATTATAATTTTCAATCCAATACTGCTCACGAATACGAGCCTGTGATTTGCTCATTAAACCATTCTCCAATACTTGAATATCGAAGTTTGAAAACCCTCCGTTAGATCTAATGAAACGATAAAGTCTCTTATTATGATATTTATACTTTTGATTTTCACATGTCTTCATATGGTGATATGTTCTTGTTGTAATTGGTTTCATCGTGTGACCTACATAGCATTCAGGTTTTGATTTGTCTTTACAAGATATGCGATAAATTATTGCTTCTGATTCCATATCTTGAAACTTCTTTTGAAATGATAAGTAATCATTGACTGCATTCTGTATTAACTCTTTATCGTTAGGAGATTTAGTTAAATCAACAAACTTCATGAATCTTGAAAAGTTCATTTTCCTAAATACTTATATATGGATGAGATAAATTAAATTTCATTTTTTTCCTCATCTTCTTGTCCATGATTTTGCATTTCTAAAGCATCTATCTTCTCTTCATTTTCTGTGTCACGTATTAAATGAAATCCACATAAAGATACTTCTTTGCATTTAGATTTATAACAGAATCTTACAGACAATCCAAAAAAGCCAAACACAATTGAGGATATTGTAATAAAAAACACACCATCATAAACTTGTATCCATTCCATTTTGTTATAGTATATGTTGAGACTTTTTAATAATGGCTGTAGTTTTTCCGTTACCGATGTCAACATGCTCATAAGTTAAACCACGCTGTTTAAAAAACTCATCGGTTGCACGACGTTGCCCATCCCAGTGTAAATAATCGTCAAAAATAATCACACCACCATCTACGACATTGTCATACATTTGTTCAAGTTCATACTTGCTTGACTCATACCAGTCTGTATCTAATCTGAGAATAGCAATTTTTTCTGGGATTGTTGACTTATCTTTTAAAGTTTGAAGAACATCACCTTCAACATAATGCAAACGGCTATTATCATAACCAAGTCCCTCTAGATTCTCTTTTACTTTTTCTAAAGGACAATAACACATACCATTGGTATCATCTGTAATTTTGCAATTCTGCCACCAATTATAAGTTTCTTGTTTGGTTAATCTGTATATTGTAGCAGTTTCACATGTGTAATCAAATTCGGTTGGCTCGGTGCATCCCTTAAACGTATCATACAAATAAATGTCTCGGACTTCCTTTTGTTCGAGAAGTTCCTTAATCCATATGTATTCGAATAAACCGTAACATACGCCACATTCTATAACAGCACCCTCAATGTTATTTTTCAAAATATATTTTATTGCGTCGGCTCCGTCCATTTATTTTATTTATTTTGTATTATCTCTAAAGAAAATAATTTTAAGTTTTGATGTAGTAGTATATTCCAACGTTAACAGGTCTGGTCTCTGTGCTACTTATTCTTCCACTTACCATTGCCCCTGTATTATCAAAATTATACTGATTTGGTCGCTGTAGTGGCGAATTTAAATATCCCCCAGAATTTGACGCTGATGTTGAAGTTCCTAAATATGCTCCACTTTGTGGACTATGCTGATGGTCTTGGACTGCGTCTTGTTGTGCATTATTAACAGCAATCCCTGTGTATGTTGTTCCATTTATTACTTGGCCCCCCATACCTCTAAAAAATAACCCTTGATAATTTGGAACGGAAAAAGTTGTTGAACCATCTCCTGCTCCAAAATTTGTTCCAATTTTAGCAAATAATGCTGAATAAGTTGACCTACTAACTGTTTGCCCTGTGCAATGTAAATATTTATTACCTGATGTTGTGTGTATATCACTTAAAGGAGACATTATAATAGTTCCTACTAATTCAAAAGTTGCGATTCTTGTTGATAATGAATTTAATTGGGTTTGAATTGCTGACGTAACACCTGATAAATAACCAAATGTAGTCGCAGAGATAGAATTCAAATTATTTAAAAAGATTAAATCCCCTGCAATAGTTGTCGTAGTATTTGAACCTTCATATGATATAGCAGTTAATTTTGTTGCTAAATTTGATAGTTGTGCTTGTGCGTTTGATGTTAATGAATTAATAAAAGCAAATGTAGCGCTTGGTATTGTGTTTAGATTTCCTGAAAAAGTTATGTTAGACGTTGCTAATGTGTTTGATATTGTTGTTGTTGCTCCATTAAATGTTTGATTTCCTGTGAATGTATTTGCCGAGGAAAGTGAAACCGCATTAATATTGTTAATCTGAGTCTGTGCTGGACTCGTTAAGGTGTTAGTATTATTGATCGCGTTAAAAAAATTAGCATCTGACCATCCATTGATTGAACCGCTAAATTGCAGAAGACCACTAAAAAGAGTTGCATTTGTTAATGCTGTGTATGTCATTGCTGTGGTTTTTACGGATGATGCTGAATAGTTTGGAATCTGCTGGAGTTGTGTATTTGTTATCGTTGTAGTTCCATTATTAACAACCAAGCCACCATCTAACCGGATATTATTTTGAAAAGTTTGTGCTACTGAAAAAGTTTTTGTAGCAGTTATGGTTTGTGTTCCAGATAAGGCCACTGCTGTTCCTGTTATTTTACCTACTGGGATTGAAAGATTTGTTATTGAAGCCCCTGACATGACTGGCGCACTATTAAAGGTTTTCACTCCATCTATGGACTGTGCTCCTGATAGTGCTACGAAACTACTATTGTTTATTGCTATACTACTAATTGAAGAATTTCCAAAAGAAACATTATTACTAAAAATTGTGCTGTTAAGTGCTTGATCGTAATAAAAGTTGGTACATTTGAATTGTGTATCGCTTACGATTGGGGACAGAGTCGCGACGTCGTCAACTAATTGATCTACTTTTTCGGATTGATAGCCAAGATCATACTCAACTGAATTATATGTATTTTTCAACTGCCCCATTACATTCACATTATCAATAAAGTCGGTAAAATGAAAATCTTCGTTGAATTGTATTTGGTTAGCACTTGTGTAAATGCTTGAATTTGGTGCTAAATACAAATTGCCGCTTCTTGAAATGATATCCCCTCCACTAATATCAACATACCCTTTTACGTATGTATCTGTGAATTTGTTTGAACTTGAATCTATATTCCAATTAGGAAGACTCATTTTTTATTATTTGTTATTATACTTATAATTTTTATTAAACGAATTGCTGCATTGCAACGCCAACTGCATTTATAACACCTCCTGGGGAATACAATGACTGAATATAAGTTGAGCCATATAGAATATTGGTGCTTAAAACGTTACCAATATTGACAAAAGTCCCATCGACGTTTACAGTCAAACCGCTTATAGTCGTTGTACCTGTTGAGGTCAAATTATTTGTCACCCCTGTTATTGTGTTTGTGGCAGTCGTTGTTAAAGTTGTATTGGTGCCTGTCAGATTCAATGACGGTGATGATATAGTTGCTGATGTCGAAGCATATGTTGTATAAGTATCGTTATACCCTAAATATGTTTTTCTTACTTCATTCGTTCCCTGTGTAAAATTTGCATTAAGTGTTAAGGGTCTGTTAGCCACCAGTTCCATATTAAAAATGATGTCATAGTTGTTGTATGTACCAGCAGCATCACCAAACATGATGTCATCCAATAAAATGGGTACAATACTTTTTAACCGTAAGTTTTTGTTAGTTAACATAGTAATGTCACCATTACATGTCGTATTACTGTTTATGGTTAAAGTTGACGCTGTGGTTGTTCCTATTTGTGTGTTGGTTGAATTTAGAGAGGTTTGTGCTCCAGATGTTGTAAAATTTCCAGAATTGGATTGATTACCAGAAACGGTTAGAGTTCCTAAAATATTGGTTGGGGCTAAAAATTGATTTTCGGCGTTATTTGGTGGGGCTGCATTGTTCTGGTTTATGATTCCTTCTATAATCATCGAATTGTTATTCTCGAGGTACAGAGTTCCCTCAATATTTACTGCCCTTTTACACGTTAAAATCCCTTCTAATTTTATCCCTTGATTTACGGTCTGGGTAAATCCACTGGTCAATTCCCCTATTTCTAATAATGAAGCGTTTAGGGTTTGGCTTACCGTTGTGCGTGAAGTTGCTGCGTTGTAAGAAATTTGTGTAGTTTTAACTTGAAGTGCTGCGACATCTACCTGTAAATCGTCTATTTCTGTTTGTTGTGTCGTGTTGACTGATACAGCCCCTGCTGCAATCGTCGCTGCTCCGGCTGCAATTGCCGCTGCTCCTCCTGCTGCTCCATTTGCTATTCCTGCTAAAGTTAAGGCACTATCGGCTTTGTTTGAGGCATTTACTGCTTTCTCATCTGCTGAGTCTGCTTTGTTCTGTGCTGAATTTGCTTTATTAACAGCATTGTTTATTTGGTTTTGACAATTTGAATTCAAACTCGTACATTGTGTAATAACATTGTTAAAGTCTATTTTTGTGAAATTATTAAGTGTTCCAGTGAAGACCATATTGGTAAGGTTTAGAGTGTTTGCGATTACGGTGTTTGATGAGGCATAACTTACATCGGTTAATTTTGTTTTTATTGAATTTATGCTGTTCGTGTTAGTTGTGATGTTATTGGTATTAGTTGTGATGTTATTGGTATTAGTTGTGATGTTATTGGTATTAGTTGTGATGTTATTAGTGTTCGTGGTTATGTTGTTAGAGTTTGTTGTGATATCGTTTGCAATGTCGCTTGAAACATTACTTAAAAAATTTATTTTGGTTAATGTTGAGTTTAGAATCGTTGTACCTCCTGATGTACCGCATAGCAAAGAAGCGTCTAGTCTTATATTTACAGTGTGTTGCTTTATTCCAGTGATTACCTGATTACTGTTTAGGTTGACTGCTACCCCTTGAATTTTTGCTATTGGGATGGTCCCATCGCTGATGTTTGCCCCTGACATATTTGGAGCATTAGTAAAAGTACAACTACCACCAAATGATGTGGTTGTTCCAGCAAATGATATATTAGTCGTTTTTAATTTCAAATTATCTATATCGGTTGTATTTGTTGCAATGTCTGGAATAAGAGTCAATTGGCTTTGCGAAATACTTGTATCATCATTCAAAACCAAATTATCACTTAACTTAAGTGATGAAAACTCTTGAGTTGACGGAAACAAAATTGATGAAGCACCAGAAAGGTCTATGCTGTAAATTATTGACGTTGTTAGGGTGTCACCATCATAAGATATAGAAGGATAAGCAGGGATGCCGATACCTGCTGCATATTGTGCCAAAAGTTCAGCGATGTTATACGAAGAACCAGACAAATCGATATATCCAACACCATATATATGAATGTCTTTTAAAATGTTTATGGTTTCATCTGCAAATGATATAGTGTTTAAACCATTCGTTATTGACCCACTCAATTCCAAATCACCATTTACTACAACCTTTTTTGTTTGGACAATACCATTTTGTATAAGACTTCCTAAATTATCGCTGAAAAAGGTAGTGTTTGTCAGGTATTTAGGCATTTTTATTATATTATCTTACAATATATTAAGAAAACAATGCCAGAACAAGTATACAGTTTCGTTATAAATTCGCAAGAGAAGATTGCAGGTACAAATAATTCGGCAACCTACAATCTAATGTTTAGCATTTTGCCTCGAGAATATCAATACTATAAAGTGGGATTTAGCCTTGTAACAGACCCAGCGTTTTTTGTTGATACTTATGACACGGTTAGTAATGTCAACATGACATATACAACTGGGTGTGGTCACATTGAGACAACTTTACTTTTACAGTCAAGTATGAAAACTAATAACAGCCCTTCAAATGTGTTGGGTTTTTTTACACGGTCAACAAGCGTACAAAACACAACAACAACAAACCATATATGTTACATGAACGCAGATAAGTCTATAAATCAGGAAATTGTGGTTTTAAGGCCTGATGTGGATCAAATTTCAATAAACATTTATACTGGGACAGGATCTACTTTATTAGTATCTACAAATAATAACGGTATATTACAGTCTGACATGCCTAATTATTTGCTAATCATGCAATTTACTCCAGTTAAGGATTTCCATGTATCTTAAAAATTCTTTTCTTTAGCAATATCAAAAGAATGCTATCCAAAAAAACATCTGAAGTTATTATTACAAAGAAAGCGAGTAACAATATTCTAGGAAAAAAGGTTGGCTATCAAGTTCATAAAACTAATGGAACACATGATTCTATGATGCCTAAACCTGTTATGAAATCTAATCTTGAAAGATAATTAAGCACGGCTTGATACATATCCTGTCTGATCGATAATAAACAAATTATCGAAACTTGCAAAAAAATCAATAGTAATATCTGCACCTGGATCAGTTGCAATATTTGCTTCGAAATACATGCTTTCAGCAAGACAATTAAGACCATTAATGATGGTGTCTTTAGTGCCGAACAATTCCAAATCAACCGCTGCTGCAAAAGCATTTCTATACGATAGTAAATCTGTAGAAGTTCCAAAAACACCTGTTGCAGTATTAGCAGAAATGGCTACGTTGTAATTAGTTGTCATCAGCAAGTTTGCTTTGTCTGTTGATAATAAAGACGAGAAACATTTGTTCAACTCGATTAGACCCTCGGAAAACCCTCCAGTGGTATTTACACCTTGTAGTGTGATAGGCTTCTGAGGAATCTGTGTTCCAGAAATTTTCAAAACTATATAGTCTAAATTTGGATTGATACGACTGCTTAAACTATAAGAAGTTGCTGAGGATATTTCAGTGTTACGTCTGAAAAGCATGTGAAGTGCTTTTAAAGATGCGAGTTTGCTTGGGACAAGGCAGGAATATTGTCCAACAGTTCCATTTTTAATAGTCTGGACATAGTGTCTAAATGAATTTCCAACAATAAACATTGGAGAATTCGAAGGAGCAGTAGAATTGACGAGTGACATTCCTTCTTCTGACAATTCAATAAATTGTAGTTCAAGTTCTGCGTTGATAACGCTGTAAGAAGGTGTTGGAGAAGCAAAAGTTCCTAATTGAACAAATGCTTGAGTTTGATTTTCGAGTATAATTTCAAGGCGTAACACATCGTTTATTGCGTAGATTGGAACCATTTTACCGCTCGAACCAATGCCTAAAAGCCCACTAAGTAACGGAAGGCAAAATGTATTTTGTTCATTAATTACACTTGTAATTCCTGTTGCACTGGCTGTTGAGGTTGCTACAGATGATAGAAGTGTTCCACGTCTTACCTCAAGAACACTGCTATCAGGAACATACATGCCATATTGTAGTGAATTTGATAAAGCATTTGCGTAAGAAAAATTCGTGTCAAGCAAATATGAATATAATATGTTGCAGCCGTTGATGTATTCGATCATGTTGCTTCCTGAATAAAGAGTTGATGTATTGAAAATTGAATAGGCGTTATGATCTACGAAAAGACCTGCACCAAAATTTACTGTTCCAGCAGTTGAACCTGGTGTAGAGAATTGAGAAAATGGTGCTGATGTAATGGCTGTTGCTGCGGCAGTAGGGGTTGTGGTTGTATTTTTAATAGTGTAACGAATATAACTAGAGTTTGGATCTAATACACAATTACGTCTTGCACAAGGTATGTTGAAAATCATAGTCTGACCTGCAAGGAAAGTAGGAGCGTTAGAACTTGGGACGCTAACACGAAAAGTTCTTCCGTTCACGCTGGACGGCTTGGGAGTGTAATTAAATTCTTGAGAAAGAGCCTTGCGATTGGGAAAAAACTGCGAGTTATCGGTTGCCATTGTATTGTTTATAATATGTCAAAATATAAAAAATTTAACTTCTCGCTAAATACTCATAAAAGGATTTTGTCTTAAATTGTTTCTTTTTCAAAAGTGTGAATTCTAAAGTTATTGTCCAATCTTGATTGTTGAGTTCAAGCAAATTTCCATATGTGTCAGCCAACATTATGTTGATTCTTCCTAAAGTTGGTTCTTTCAATTCAATAAAGAAATCGGATTGTTTTTCATAATAAATGTATTCCATGGGGTTAGAATTACAAACAATATTACACATGATATTATTCCTAAAGAATTGTACTAATGTTGAATTGTTAAAATTAGAATTGACAATACTATCAGCATAACCTATAAATGATTTAAAAGGTTTTACTGATATAGAATTTGTATTGTAATTTTGTAAAATTACATTAATTGACCTAAGTCCTGATAGATTGCTTGGGAATGGTGCTTCAACTACTTTATCTATGTCTGAAAAATAAACATTGGTGTCTTGTCCAAAAGATTCAAATCCACTCACATAAACAATATCATTGGAAAATCCTAAAATAGTACCAAGTTGTGATACACTTGTGTTTGTTATAATATCTTTAGGTCTAAATGATAAGTAAAATTGTTTTATAGTTTCACTTGTTGTTTGCATTAAAAACAAATATGTGTAAGATATTGAATCATATGAAACAGAAAAGGAAGTACCTGCAAACCCTTCAGAATCAACCTCAGTGTTTATTAATGATTGCAATGCTGTTCTTAAACTTTCAGTGTTGTAGTTACCAATTGGCAATCTAATAGGTAACACACCATTATTTATTTGATAACCATTTTCATCTAATAAGCATATTGCAAATAGAGAGTTAGTAGAATTTATTAAATACTGGCTATTGGGTATTATAGCAGATTTTACTGAGCACTTTAGTTGAATATCCTCAATTGATTTCTGTATTGGAGTCTGCAAGTCAAACACTAAATTTGATTTATTAATAAATGACTGTTCTAATGTTGCATTTGAAGCAGATACTTGTGAAGGAATAGCACTATCAAGTACTACTAAAAATTTTTCTTCTATCTGGTAAAAGTCCTCTGATTCTTCAATCATTCTTTATTATTGGGTTAGATGTTTTATTATCTTGAATTGCTTTAGTATTTTTAATAAAGTCTTCTGCTGACATTACAGATGAAGTCTTTTTTATTTTGTCAATTGTTCTGTCATTTTCAAACCTTTGTATTAGACTTTCAAATGGTTCATCTTGGATAAATCTTGAAATATCAAAAGTCTCTGAAAATTTATTTTCTTCCATTATTTTAAACTATGCCAAGAAAAATAAAAATAATTAACGAAAATGTTGAAGAAGTTGAATCTTTAGAAAAAACTCCTGAACCTCCTGTAAAGGTTAAGAAACCTCGCACTGAAAAGCAAATACAGGCATTTAATGCTATGATTGAAAAGAAGAAGTCTAAAAGTGTAGAAGTTCCTAAAGAAGAAGTTCATGTTGAAGTTGATGAACCAGTCAATGTTGTTCCTATTACAGAAATTCCTAAACGAAAGCGTGGACGTCCTCAACTTACACCTGAGAAACTTGAAATGAAGCAAACAATGAAAGAGGTTGAATTACAGAAGCAACTCGAAAAACTTGAAAAGAAAATAGAAATGACTGCTAAACAAGAGGCTAAGAAAAAGGTATTGACTAAAATTAAGCAAAAAATGGAAGAAGTTGATGATGATGGTTATAATTCATACGATAGTGATGACTCGGCAATAAACCAGATTGTTGCACGGCAAAAGAAACCAATTGTAATTGTTAACAAAATTGGAAATCAACCTATTAAGAGAAAGCCAAGAGAAACCAATGAATCGTCTGCGTATTTTGTTTAATCATTCCTCTTTAGGTTTATTTTTACTTCCTGATGGTCTTCCACGTGGTTTTCTTTCTTGTCCTTCTTTTGTTCTTGATTCTTCGTTTATTCTTCCAACACGTGATCTTACTGATTCTCCTCTTTGTGATATTATTTCTTTAGCCATTGAATTCAATATGTCAGGTTCTGTGTAACCTTGTTCTGATAATCTCTGACCAAAATCTGATGATAACGTTGATATATTGGAAACATTTTCTGGTTGTGTATAAATGTTTAGCCCTGCACGTCCTACCTGTGGTGGTTGTTCTGTTCTATAAAAATCCTCGATAGATGTTTGTTTACTACGTGGAGATGATTCTGTATAAAAATCTCTTTCCCTCTCTTTTTTTGTTGGTTTCTTTTCCTTAGGGATTACGTCTTGTTTTTTCTGTTGTATAATTGCAGGTTCTTCTTGTCTTGTTGATTCTTGAATTGGTGCTTCACGAATTATTTCATTTTGTAGATTATAAGGATTAACTTCATTTTGAAAATTATCGGAACTCATGTTTCTATTATGTTCAATAATATCTGTTCTGTTAAAACCAAATAGGTTTGGATTTTGAAATGCGTAGTTTGACCGTTGAAACACTAAATCTTGTCTTTCAAGATCTTGTAGCATTCTCTCCGTTTTAGCAACATCTATTTCTTTCTTTTCCTTTGGTTGACCTCCCCCACTTGATTTTGGTTTAGTCAAATTTATCTTGATGTTGTTTACAATACGGTTTGATGATGGACGTGACTGTTGTTTTTGTTCTCGTTCTTGTTTTGGTTTAAAATTCATATTGGTGCCACCTAAATTTGAAACCCTGCGGCGTGGGTAATGTTTTTCAATATATTTTTGCACCATTACCTCAATATCATCTTCATTAATTTTAGACTTTGAAGTTTTTTTCATGTTATATGATATATGTTGCGAATAAAAAAAACTAACAAATTGAAAATAAAGCCACCTGAGTTTGTTTGTGATTACAATCTCACAGGCCACCTTAACGAATACCCACAATTTAGTTTTCTAAATGTTTTTAATACGACTGCAATTTTGGGAAAACCAGCATCAGGAAAAACAAGCATGTTAATAAGTCTTCTAAGCCAGAAAGGAGACGATAAAATTTATTACAAATGTTTTGATTTTGTTTATATTATCATGCCAGTTCAAAGTCGAAATAGTCTTAAAAATAATATTTTCGAAAAGCATCATCCTGATCGTTTATTTGACGAGTTGACTTATGAAAATCTTCAATCAATATACAACGATATTGAAAAGAATTCATTAAACAAAAAGACGAGCCTCGTTGTTTTCGACGACGTAGGTATTTCTTTGAAAAACAACGATATCCAACAATTACTCAAAAAAATGTCATTCAACCGACGACACCTTAAATTGTGTCAGATTTTTTTAATCCAGTCATGGGTTTCAACACCATTGGCTATACGTAAGTTATACAGCAATATCTTAGTTTTTAAACAAAATAAGATCGAGTGGGAAAAACTTGTAAGTGAGTGTCTGGAGCAAGATAAGGATACTGCTGATAATTTGCTAGAATTATATCAAAATCCACATGACTACTTATTTATAAACATTAATACACAGCGAATATTTTATAATCAAGATGAAGTTATTATAGAAGAATAGTATAAAACAAAAGATGTATGATACGCTGAATCGTGATACACGTTATAGAATTTATGGTGATAGTTTTAGGTATAAGACGTTAACACCATCTGAACTTATTGGGCAACGTAATACACAAATCCAGGCATCTAATAAACAGCCACCAAGAGAACATCCAAAAAATGAATCTGTTTCAGAACAAACATCTGTTCCTTCATCAGTGCCAACACCATCTCCTTATCAACGAATGCCATTACAGGTTGGTTTAGATGTTTCATACGCACAAGATGAAGATGTTGTAATGAATAAACTTGAACCTTATGGGTATACTTATGATAAAGAATTGTCAACTAAAGAAAACAAGGTGTTTTATAATCCAAACGAAAGAAACGTTGTAATGTCAGTTGCTGGAACAGATATGTTTAATATTCGTGATCTTGGAACAGACGCTTATTTAGGACTTCTTGGGCAATCTGGATTAAAGCAAACAAATCGTTACAAGGAGGCAGAAGATGTAATGACAAAGGTACGAGGTAAATACAAGGGTGCAAAAAAAACTCTTATTGGGCATTCACTTGGAAGCGCCATCATAAATACTTTAGCAAATGAAGATGAATATGTAAAGGGGTTTGGAACAGGTTCAGGGATTTTTAAAACCAAACGACAAAGTGATGAAGTTAAACCAAAGGGTAAAAAAGGTAATCTCAGAGGCGTTCAACCTATTATGAAAAAAAATGATAAGACAGAAGTATATAGGACTGCTTTTGATCCTTATAGTTATACATCAAGCGATGTAGTAATTGCAGAATACAAACCTAAGAAAAGGGGAAACCTTAGATCAAGCCAGACGGTTGATTATCCAAAAGGCTTTCCTCCATCTCATAGTTACCAACATTTAAAAAATAAAAATATCTTTGTATAAGAAAAAATAAAATAAAATGTCTACGTTTCTTATTATTACATGTTGTATTGACAATAATGGCGGAGCGACTTGGTCTGACAGGAGACGACAAGAATATTATTTAGGAATTGCCAATGTTCTGAATTTGTGTCCAAAATCTATAAAGCCTATTATTGTAGAAAATAGCAGGGAGAACGCAAGTTATCTTGATGTGTTTAATTGTCCTGTGTTGTATACAAACGATAACAGTAGAATAATTGTTGGTGATAATATATTACATAAAGGTCAACGAGAGATTATTGATATTAGAAAGGTTATTGAAAAATTTGACATACAAGAGGATGACATGATAATCAAGATTACTGGACGTTATCTTTTGTTTAAGGACGACTTTTTTAAGACGGTTTTAGATCATCCTGATAAAGATGTTTTCTTTAGGGATTACAATGTTTGTACTTTTGAAACTGGTTGTAATCATATGGTGCTTGGGTTGTTTGCATTACGATGCAAATATTTTAAAAAGTTTAACTATGATAGATATACCATGGGAGCAGAAGAAGATTTCAGATTATACATAAACCAAACGTCTGAACCTGACAAAATCCTGATTGTGAAAAAACTTTGGCTACGTGTTACTCTTGGGATGAACAACAAAATGGTTGACGTTTAAATTCTGTTTTACTTATCTTGAAAAATAATAAACATGAATCATCCTTGTGTCCATTGTGGAAAATCCTTGCGAAAATGCAAACGAGTCGATATAGTAGGAAGAGAGATTCATTACTATTGTATTGAAAAGATAAGAAAACAAAAATGGCAAGATGATTATGAACTCCTTAGGCTGTTTTTGGCGAGTAAAAATATAAAACTTGTTGGTTCTTGAAAAGTCTTACTTAGCATAGATGAAATAAAGTTTAGAGGTTTTGCTGCAAGATTTCTTTTTTTTACTTTTTAGCAGAATATTAACACGATACTAGTAATAAATATTTATTATTGTCCCAAGAAAAATGAATTGTCCCTGAAAAGGAAGGATTGTCCCTGAAAAGGAAGGATTGTCCCTGAAAAGGAAGGATTGTCCCAGATTGTCCCATTGTCCCACTTTGTCCCACAGTTTTAGAAAGTCTCCGTAGGAGAGTCCCTATTGGAAAAACTTTTGAAAATAGGGGGACAAAGGGGGACAAAGGGACAAAAGGGGGACAAATGTTTATTACATAAGTTTAAAGGTTTTGCTGCAAGATTTCTTTTTTTTTACTTTTTAGCAGAATATTAACACGATACTAGTAATAAATATTTATTATTGTCCCAAGAAAAATGAATTGTCCCTGAAAAGGAAGGATTGTCCCATTGTCCCACTTTGTCCCACAGTTTTAGAAAGTCTCCGTAGGAGAGCCCCTATTGGAAAAACTTTTGAAAATAGGGGGACAAAGTGGGACAAAGGGACAAAGGAGGGACAAATGTTTATTACATAAGTTTAAAGGTTAATAAACTAATATATAGAAAGAGAAAATAACATGTCACAAAAAGAAATTAATCCAGATGTTGCGATTCGTTACTACAAAATGCATCTCAAAACAGTTTCAGAATATCAAAAAAGACACCCTGAAGTAATGCGAATAAAAAATAAGGAATACAACAAGAAACTTAAGGAGACTAATCCTGAAAAATATCAGGAAGTTTTAGGAAAAAAAAGAGAATACTACCACAAAATTCGCAAACCTAAATTAGAGGCAGAGAAAAAATTGAAAGAAGAACAGTCGCACGAAGAACCAGAAAATGAGATAATTGTCTAACTTATACTTTTGCGTAAAATACTTAAAAAGAAAATCTCTGAGAGAAGTATAAACATGACAACAACCAATCAACTCTCTCTCAAAGACTTTATTGAACGCTTCTTCAGTTTCGAAAACCCTGACGGTAATGGTGGCAAACTTTATCTTGTGAATCCGTTGGTCTCGTCAGGAAAACCCAAACCTGAAATTCAATTTTATGGAATGTGTTGTGCTGTTACACGTGATGATATTATTGAACTTAACAAGTCTGGTGTAATATATAATAAAGGGAAGGATAAAAAATCAGAATATAAATGGAAAACTAACATGGACCAAGCACAAGGATATGAGTTACTTTATAGAGAAACTCAAGATAACATTATTTGCATAGATGTTGATGGTCATAAAGAGAGTGCTGATATTAAATCTGTCGACGAGTTTTTAGCACTTGAAACAACACCAGAAATTTTCAAGACTTTTCCATTCACAATATCAAGAACAAAGAATCTACCTCATTTTTTTGTGAAACTTAAAGGGATTGATACAAAAACCCTGAAAAATACTTATAAAGATTGCTTTAATATATGTCATGGAGATTTATTGATAAACCACTCGTGGGAGAGTCCAGACAGAATTTTATACAATTTTCATGATGATCTACCAACATTTCAATGGGAAGAACTCAAAGTATTATTTGATGAAAAAAAAACAACAGGAGCGGATTTGTTAACACGTGAAAAACAAAAAACAACGAAACAAAATGTCAACGAAAAAATAACAGAAGAAACAACGACAACAACTACAGTGACAACAAGTTCTATTCAAAAATATAAAGAGTTGTTTGATGTTATACAGTTGTATGTTAAACCAGAAGTAGGTCAAGATTTAACATCACATAGAGACTTGTGGATAAGATTATGTGATTGCATGAAAAAGAATGGTCTGAATGAAAAATATTGGCTAGAATTTTGCAAAAGAAATAAACTAAATTTGGATCGTGAGAAAGAAGGTTTATTCAATAGAGTTGAAGGTAAAACTGACATTTACTATGCAATGAATACAGCCAAGACCACAAATAGGGATGATTATGTTAGATGGCAACTTAAATGGAAAACCAACATCCCATATGAAATTGTTACAAAGGGAGAAAACGACGTAGCCAAGTTTATTGCTCCAAGTTTGTTTCCTGTGCTTAGATATACAAAACAATGTGTGTGGTGGCAATTCAATCCAAAAACAAAAATGTGGTATTCAAAAAAGCATCCGACTGCTGTTGTCGTTACTGCAATACTAGAATCAATAAATGAGACTATCAATATTACAGCATGGCAATTGTCACAAATAAACATGAAAGACGAAGAAGACAAATATGCAAAGTTGTGTCACATTCTAAAAGTACTTGATATCAGTTATAAACGTTTCTCGTGCTCTTCTGTAAGCAATCAAGTTAACAAACTTTTGGAAGAGTACTTATACGATGAAGATTTTGAAAAATGTCTTGATAAAAATATAGGGTTCTTGGCTTTTAAAAATGGTATGATGAATCTTAAAACAAAGGAGTTTCGTAGTGGTCTACTATACGAAGACTTTTTAACAAGTACAATACCACATGATTATAAAGAAGGTGGATCATCTTACATCAAAAGTGTCCTTAAAAAAATATTGAATAACAACGACGAACATCTTGAATACTTTTTAACACTGATTGGATATTCATTTACAGGAGATGCCGAATTAGAAAAAGACATTTACTTCATGATAGACAAAACCCTTGGTGGACGTGGAGATAATGGGAAGACCTTTTTCTTTGATATTTTAACTGATATAATGCCAAACTATGTTTATCGCAGTGACTCATCATTGCTTGAGGAAAAAAACACAAAGAAACATAAACAGATGGTCATGACAAAAGGTAAACGTTTGGTATGGGTTGAAGAATTTCCAAAGGAATCAAACACAGACGCCAAATTAATAAAGCAGATAGGGGACGGAAAGAGATATGAAAATGAAGTTATGTTTGGCACTTCTGAAACCATTGACATAATGTTTAAATTATTTGCTCTTTCAAATCATATACCAAAAATTGATCCAGGAGAAAGTGCTGTGTTCAACAGATATAAACAGGTTTCTTACAATTCGCATTTTGATAGAACTGGAAAACGAACAGAAGAAAACCCTGAACTTTTGCAATTCATTGCGGACAAGACGTTAGCCTCTAAAATAAAAAATGATCATATTAATGATGTAATCACATTGGTTATAGAATATGCATACAAATTTTATAATTCAGGTATGCCGAAAATACCTGATCAGTTTGTACAAGATACTGTTGAAACACAAAACCATAATGATGTTTTTGGACAGTGGTTTTTGGATAATATTATAATTTCTTCAGATGCTCGTTTACCTGATAGAATATTAGTTGACAAATGTGGAATGCCGCAAAAAGAAGTGAGAGAAGGTATGAAACGAAAGGGATATGTATACAATAAAGAATTGAAAGGCATGGGTAAGGATTCAAACGATATATACTATAAAGGTGGATATAAAGGCGTGGCTTTGAAGCCAGATGAAGATGACGGCGATAATTTCGACCCTGTTCAATCTTTTTGTGTGATTTGAAAAACAACGAAATTGAAAAACAACGAAATTGAAAAACAACGAAAAATATTAGGTTTCTAAATAGGACCTAAATAGAACCTAATAGGACCTAAATAGGACCTAAATAGGTTTCTATTTTCTAG
>Ga0315291_10004023_pt1 | contig 18839 bp, 15 predicted proteins | sample YL17G12_20_MG_FD_203070 | JGI IMG/M metagenome (GOLD analysis project Ga0315291, IMG submission 203070) | Sediment microbial communities from Yellowstone Lake, YNP, Wyoming, USA - YL17G12_20 | ecosystem: Environmental > Aquatic > Freshwater > Lake > Sediment | place: USA: Wyoming | collected...
GAAGCGTAACAGTAGCTCAAACGCACCTATTTGTTGCGCATTTTGTTGCGCACCCGAATGGTTGGGTTGATCCTTTCTTTTTGAAGAATTGTAGTTCTACGGCAGAAATATGCCATAATATCACCTATAGGAAAAAGTCATGGTAAAGACGAAATCAGTTTATGACTTAGTTGAAGAATCTGATGGGGAGAGAATATTAGTCACCCGCTATTGGCCACGCGGTCTTTCGAAAGAGCGGTTGCGCCTCACGGAGTACCGGAAGGAACTGGCGCCCAGCGTCGAACTGCTGAAACATTGGAAATCGCTGCAGATATCCTGGGATGAGTACCAGATGCGCTATCATAAAGAGATGCTTGAACGACACGAGACGGTCAAGCGATTGGCGGAAAGAGCAAAACACGGCACGATCACCTTACTCTGTTTTGAGCGTGAGGACAATCCTTGCTGCCACAGGCATTTGCTCAAGAGATTAATCGAAAACGAAGAACAAAATGTGGAGTAAATACCATCGGATTCGAAGTCCGAAAACAGTGTTTGTAAGTATTTGTCAATAAATGATTAACAATTGTCAAAAAAGAACTTATGATGCTGGCCGAAGCGTAACAGTAGCTCAGACGAGCGTAGTTGTTGCGCATTCTGTTGCGCACCCATGGTTTGGGTTGATCACCTGCCAGAACTGATTGAGCTTCCGACACCTGCCTTTCGGAAATAGTATTATCTGGCATAAGCTCTGAAGGAAACCCAAGATATCTCCTGCCGCCAAAACAGCCTATGGACTCAGCCTCAAAACAGACCGATTCGCCTGAAGTCACTTTAACGAGAAAAACGTCATCCCGAGCGAAGCGAAGTCGAGGGATCTCTTCAACCAATCGCCCCGCCCTGCGGGGCTTCAACAACGCTTAGGCTTCGTCCATTCTGAGTCCGGCGCACTCAAGGCGCTGCCCCGACGACTGACTTAAGAAATGAGACTTCTGTCTTCTGGCTCCTGTCTTCTCTGGTCTCCATACCGACTACAGAACCTTCGTCTTCCCAGGCATCGCAATCGGGTAATCCCCGTTGCCATCAGGCTTCACCGGCGGCTCGGAATCCATCATCATCTCACCCACACCCGGTGCAAGCTCAAGGTTCGACGCCAACGCATCATCCCACTTGATCATCTGCCCCGACTCCGCCGCCATCCGCCCCAGAATCCCCACCATCGCCGCATAAGCGCTCCGCTCTGTCTCATTGTATGGCTTGTTCTTGCGAATCGCGTCGAAAAGCAGCGCATGCTCGTGGTCGTACGCATTCCACCGCTCTCCCTCATGCCGCCAGATCACGTCACCCGCCTCCTGCTTGTGCCCTCTGAATATCCGCGGATCAGACACCCCCTCCCCCAGTACCGCCGACCCCGTTGTGCCGTGAATAATATCGCCGAAGAATCCCCAGCAATTGTCCATATGCCGGCCCTGCGCGAACAGCCGGGTCCCATCTGGAAAATGATACTCCACCGCATAGTGATCGAACAACTGGTCCTTCGCTGTACGCGCCTGCCTGCCGCCCTGCCCCTGTGCCGACACGGGCCACGCATTCTTGCACCAGCAGCAAACATCCAGATTGTGAATCAGCCAGTCCAGAATGAAGCTGCCGTTCACCCAAGTATAGCTCGAATAGTTTCTTATCTGATGCAGTAGCTCGCTCGTCCCCTCGCGCTTTGGTGAGAACCCGACCGGCGTATGCTCGCGATAAGCCCAGCACGTAATCAAGTCCCCGATAATCCCCTTATGCAACTGTTCAACCGCCTGCTCCAGAGGAACATAATGCCGGCTCATCAGCCCGCCCGCGATCTTGAGGTTCTTCTTCTCGGCCTCCTTGCCCGCCTTGAGCACCCGCCGAATCCCAGGCGCATCCACCGCAAACGATTTCTCCATAAAAACGTTCACGCCCTTCTTCACCGCGTACTCAACGTGCAACGGTCGAAACGCCGGCGGCGTTGCTAAAAGCACCACCCCGCCAGGCGCCACAAGGTCTATCGCCTTGCGATACCCGTCGAACCCGACAAACCGGTGCCCCTCCGGCACATCAACCTGCTTTGCGAAGTCCCTCGACATGCTCGCCAGGCTGCTCGCAAGCCGGTCTTCAAAGACATCGGCCATCGCCACCAATTTAGTGGGACCTTCTGTCTTGAGCGCATTGGCTGCCGCCCCCGTCCCTCGTCCGCCGCAGCCGACCAGCGCGATCTTAATCGTATTGTCCTCCCCCGCATACGCCCGAGCTGCAATCGCGCTCGCCAGCGAAGCCCCCGCCAAGATGCACGTCGTGTCCTTCAAGAAATCTCGCCGTGATGTGAATGATGTATCAACTCCTGCCTGTCCCTTCATCGATCAACCCTTTCAATATCGAAGATCGTCAAAAATCGCGTCAAATGGACGCCCACCGGCATCGCAAAGGCCCATTCTAAGCCCCCCACTTCTTACCCCGCAACAACTTTTTCCACTCCTCGGGTGTGAAATTTTTTTCTGGCGCCCTGTAATATCACATTCAGTTAATTACAGCCGATTTTATCCACCGAAATGCCCCACTCGTCTTCATATTTTGAAGCCTCCTCCTAAACACCGTCAAACTGGCTTAAAATCCTAACCCTGATGCCTTCTGGATGGACTTTGGGGGTGCAGAATCGACCAACTGCCAAACAAATCTATCTGAATCCTCTTAAAACTACGCGCGCGTGAAATAGACCGTTAATAGTACCATTACTCAAGGAAAGATATGTCACGGCCATACACAAAAAAAACCCAAGAACTTGGTCAAAGGTCTTGGGTCTTGAGTTTTGAGAGTCTTATGCCTTATGCTTCATCAATTATCTCAAAGCCAAGCAAAGCAGCTATATGCTCAACCGGACGTTTGAGGTCGCCATAGAAAGTAACGCGGTGCCAGCCCCACTGGTCCCAGTATTTAAGCAGCTTGTCAATATCGCCTTTCGGCTCAGCAGCTAACTTGGTTCGGCAGGCCTTATCCTCATCTATATTTGCCACGGCTTTCCCCTGATGGATTATCACCTTGCGCGAATCAGCATTGAATTCGAGCGTTGTGGTCATTTCACCCAGCGGCATTAGCGACCGAATGGCAGCACCCTTTCGGTCTTCTGAGTGGCTGCGGATATGATATGGGTTAGCTGGGCCATCAGGGCCGAAGACCTTACTGGGCGCTACGCAGTGCACATAAATAATTTGGTTCTTGGAGGTATCGATGACCGGGTCGGAGATATAACCGGGTCTGCCGACCAAATAGCTCATAAGCAGCATTGTGATAGTAGATGTAAGGTCGCTTTCGCAGGCCCCGACCAGCCCGTCGTTATTCAGTTGGAAGTGCCCAGGCAGGGATAGGCCTCCATCTTGCCGCTGTAGAACCCGCCGAGGCAGTTGATCGCGATGGCCTGGGCCTCCTGCTGGGTAAGGAGGGTCCGCATGGCGACGTACATGGCCGCGGATTTCTCGATCTCTTGCTGCGACGGCTCGACGACAAGCTGGGCCTCCCGAACCCACTTCTCGGCCCATTGCCGCGCCTGAGCCCGATCAGCCTTGCGGTAGGCCTCGTCGAGCTGCTCGAAGGTGATCGGCATGATCTTGGTTCCGAAGACCTCTTGAATGGCTTTGCCCAAGACGCCGGGATCGGCCCCCACGTCGAGGATCTTCGAGGAGCGGAGCCTCTTGAGGGACTCGAAGCAGCGGACCGCCTGGACCACGTCGTCGAAGCGCGACGAAGTAACGCCGAAGGCCTTCAGCCCGCGGCGCTTAGCATCGGCGATCGCCACGAGGATCTCGCCCGAGGCCCCGAACAGGTCGCCCACATAGACGGTCGGCTTGCCGCTGTTGGCGAACGTGACTCCGGCTTGGGCCCAGCCCCCGAGCATGTAGCTCAGATAGCCGTCGATTTGCTGGTCCTTGTCCTCGGCGAGGATTTTTTGGGCGTCCGCGATGCTGTAAGCCACAGCGGGAAGGAACTCAGAGTCAGGGCAGTGCTTGTGGAGCTTTTCGAGGGTTTCGTTGCGGACCTTGGCCAGATCGTAGCCCAGGTACGGCCAGCCCTGCTCGCTTTGTTTTCCTTGAGCGTCCTCGCGGTGATGCGAGAAGACGAGGCGCACTTTCGCCTTTTCGCTGGGGTATGGTGCTTGACCCTTGGCTGAACTGACGCCCAGAGCCGACAATCCTGCCAGTCCCGCGGCACACGCGGCGCAGCCACTAAGAAATCCACGCCTCGACAATTCACAGCCCATCTGAGCCGCTTTTATAGATTTTTTAGATTGAGCCCATTGACCTTTAGGTTTCATAAAAACCTCCTATTCTTCTATATCGTTCGTTCGGTAATTTTTATCAAACACAGATACGTACCACGTATCGTGCCGGATTGTCATATAAATTTTTTTACAAATTTGATTAACGACATGTTTATGCCAAAATACCTTGCAAAAGCAGAACGTTCCGCTATAAAATAATTAGAAATCTGTTATAAACTGATAGTCCTGTTATACACGGTTTGAAAGGTTGTCATTCCGCACTTGCCTGACCTAGCAATCCATTGACCGGCGATGCGGAATCCAACCCGCCGTAGGCCGGTTAATCGGTATCTAATAAATGACAGTGTAAATCTGTGTCAATCCGTGCAGAAATATTCGTTCTATCGGGTTATTTTTCTATATCTCGAACTGAGTAAGCACGTAATTTCGTGCTGCAGGAACCTCGGGGAGCGTGAGATGCTCGACTGCCAGATATATTTCACGATCCAGTTGCGCCAGCAGTCGCAAATACATCGGGTAATCGAGCACGCCTTCGCCCGAAGCAGGCAGTTCAGTGTCATCGGCATTATCTTTTCACTAAAAAACCGACTCATCTTATCGGATACCCTCTAATCCGCAATGGCACAGTTTTCGTGGGTCAGGTCAGGTTGCAAAACTGGTCAGGCAATGCTTTCGGCTCCTTGCCGGCGATAAGAGATGGCAAGCCTTCATCAAGGACCATTGGCTCTGTCAGAGTGTGCTCGATTTCCGTAAGGAAGCGGCTCGGCTTCATCATTACCATCGTGCGGGAGCGGGTGCGGTAAAGCTGCGGCACAACCAAGTAGAGCTCATCCTTGGTTCTGGTAACAGCTACGTGGAAAACACGTCTTTCTTCTTCCTGGTCTTGCGTTGTGTTGATAGCCAAATCCGTCGGGAACCTGCCATCGGCCAGCCACGGGATGAAAACTACAGGCCATTCGAGTCCCTTTGCCTGGTGAACGGTACTTAGCGTGACAAACTCCTGTTCTATCGGCCCTGTTTCAATAGTTTCACCGGACAACTCATCAGCCAGTGTTACATCGGCAAGGAAAGCTTCCAGTGTCTTGTAATTGGCGGCAAAGTTGGTCAGTCCTCGGATGTCCTCTCTTCGCAGATGTGCTCCATCGTAATGGGATACGAGGAAATCGTCATAGAAGTCTGCTAATATCAGGTCTATCATCTCTGCTGGTGAATTCAACTTAGTGAGCTTGCCGATAAGCCCTGTGAAATCGATGTAAAATTGTCTGGCTGAAGCAGGGAAAAGACGAGCAGCGTCGTTCTTGCAGGCGGAATCCAATGGGTTATCAGCCTGGTCTATATATTGCCATAATCTCTGGGACAAGGCAGAGCCTACGCGAGGCAGCATCTTTAGGACTCTCAGCCAGGCCAACTCATCGTGTGGATTCTGTATTATACGAAGGAAGCAGAGAACATCTTTCATATGAGCCTGCTCGAAGAAACGCAGGCCTCCTCGAACGCGAAAAGGAATATTTCTTCGCTGCAATTCCAATTGAATTTCAAGGCTGTGCCAGTGACTGCGATACAGGATAGCTATGTCGTTTAACTTTCGTCCCTGGTCAAGAAGAGCGAGAATGTATTCAGCGAGGAACTGTGATTGCATAAAATGGTCATAAGTAGTCACGATTGCAGGCTTAAGCCCGGATGGTCGTACTGTCCGAAGGTTTTTCGGCAGTCGCACGGCGTTGCAAGCAATAATGGCATTAGCAAGGGTAAGTATTTCCGGCGTGGAGCGATAGTTAAGTTCAAGGCGATACTCAACAGCATCTGGATACCTGTCCTTAAACGAGATGATATTCTCGAAGCTGGCGCCACGGAAACTATATATTGATTGGGAATCATCACCAACAACCGCGATGTTACGGTGTTTAGAGGCAAGGGTATCAACTATGGCTGCCTGAATTGCGTTTGTGTCCTGATATTCATCAACGAGGATATGCTGGAATTGCTCCGAAAGCACATCTCGGACATCTTTGTGCTCGACAAGGAGACGCAGCCACAGGCTTATTCAGAACTCTGACAGCTAATCGCTGAAAACTAAAATAAAACCGGCACCGAGAAGGCCGGCCCGGTCCTTCTCACGAAGTTCCGCCGAACCCGCCTACTCCTCAGCGATGCCGGTAAGGGAGGGTCAATAAACGGCCCTCCCATTTTTTTTATCAGCAGATTCATTACGTCACATGAACTCCCTGAATAAATATAGGTTAGCACTAATCCACATCCCCTGAAATAGATACCCACGCCTTTACAGGCGTGGTTCTTCAAAATTCAAGCTGCGCTTGTCCTGTGTCTTCCTTTTCTTGCTGCTGAACGTATTTTCGGATAACTGCCTCATTTATTCCAACCGTGGAGACGAAAAATCCTTTTGACCATATACCATCGTTGTCCCAATACACCTGCTTGAGGAAACGAAACTTCTGATTCAACTGCCTGCTCGTGTTCTTCTTTAACGTCTCTACCACTGTACTCACTGCGTATTTCGGCTTAATCACCATGTGTAAATGTACATGGTCTTCTGCGACACCAATCGCAATATATTCCCAATCCGGATAGTATTTCCTTTCCTCCCGAAGTTTCGTTTCCAGATACTCCCGTACGCCAGGATTCAGGATTTTTCGTCTAAACCTCGTCACCCACACAATTTGATATTGTGTTTTGTATACCGAATGTGCTGACTTTATTAATCGCATGCATACAGTATATCATAAGTCCGGAAGACACAGGAAACGGCTCTCACCCCCGCCTTTACAGGCGGGGAACTCCCGCGAAATTAGAATATTCCGGGATATCACCAAAATCTTTTTCAATTTGAGGCCTGATGTTATAGATAGCTGTCAGTCTGTCATGGAGTTTTTGCAGAATTTTCGCAGCCTTTGGCGTTTTGGCATTCCGGCTTTGACATTCAAGGCTGTTTAAGAACATTTCCAGCTGGTATCTTTCGAGGCTTAAGCCGCCCTTGGAACTGCTTATTTTTTCAAGTATCGACGGCTCTATCATCGTCGTATGCTCTAATATAGTCCTTCGCTCTTTAGAGCTTAGCGAAACTATCAGGTAATTTTGCGGATTTATGCTGACCATGGAAATAACCCCTATGTTTAACTGATCTTAGAAGCATAGTTATCCAGACGATCAAGAAAAAAGTCTTTGTTCCAAAGATCGATAGATGCAAGTTCATTCTGCTGGACAAAACGTTTGATATCATTCCTGGCCTCTTGCCAGTTCAAAGAGCAAATCTGCTCTCGAAACATTTTCAAGCACCATTCTTTATCGATTTTCAAATCCTGACCTTGCCATGGACCTTGTTGTTTAATGGCCGACGCAAGGAACTGATAGTTAATCTCTGCACCTCGGCTGGTGTACCAAATAAAGTCATACCAGTCGCGTCCTTTTGCGTATTCTCTGCACAGCAAAGCATGGATTTTACCAGCGAACAGACTCGGCAAATCCTGAACAGTAACAGAGCTTACGAATGGAAAATCCAGGTACTTGATCTCATAGTGACTGCCTGCGGGCGGATTTGTGTCAATTTCGAACTTGATCCTGATTTTATGCATTGACCGGTCTGCTCTAATGTGATTTAGTTGCAGGACCTTGCCAATAGAAGCATCTTTAATAAAAGCTTTTTTAACTGCTGAATCAGCCTTTGAGCGATCTACCGCTTCAAGCTGGTAACCGTAAGCGAGCAGTTCATCGGACAAATCTTTAAGATAAGGTTGCAGGTCGAAATTCTTGTCAGGTTCTTTCAGTAGAAAGTCAAAATCTTCAGAAAAGCGATTTGTGCCATAGAAGATTCGAAGACACGTTCCACCATGAAAGGCGGCGAACTTAAAGAAGTCGCTTCTGGCAAGTGCGGCAAGTGCAACTTCCTGTGTGATTTCCCGTAAAGACTGCTCTTCTTCAAAAGCAGTCTTGCATAGATAAGAATCCAATCTATCCTGAACGATTTTTACGCTCATAGCTTTAAGTCCCTTCTTAAGCCACTGATAAATTTCTGAACTCGCCGACCGGGGTAATTCTCAATCAATAAATTGAGCTCATTGCCCGTGACCGATTCAAACTCCTCTTGTTCAATTCGCAAGTTCTTGATCACCGGCTCAAGTCCGGTCCAGTCTCTTTTATGAACACACACATAGTCAGCCAGTGCTTTCATTGGCCTTGCCATTAAGAAACTGTTCCCAGCTTCATCGGTCAACCTTTCAACACCAGTGTAAAATACCTTTTGAGAAACACGATCGTAGCTGAATACCCCTAAAGGAGTCTTAAACTCTTTGGATTTCTTGAAGGATACGCTCGTTAATGTATATACAGCTTCCGGGATACAACCGTGCCAGCTGAGGGCTGATTCCAGGCTGATATATGAAGGACCATAGACATGTTGAGCCAAGGCGTAGAGGTTGATACTTTTCTTCTGGTATTTTGGGGTAAGGCAGTACAGTCCCCTGCGAATGTGGATAATCTCTCCACTGGCGATTGCACGCTTGACCAGTCCATACCTTTGATCTTCACTCCCGGCAAAGAGATTCGCCACATCCTGGCTGGTAAAGTCGCCAAAAGGAGCATTTTCAAAGATTTTTTCGGTTAATTTGTTCATATCCGCACCAAATAATACCTACTGTACTGTCGAAATATGACAGTTACTGGCAATTATATATTGTATCGGTATATACTGCAAGCAATGTTAAGAAAACTGTCGAAAAATGACAGTATCTGAAATATACTCACGTTCGAAACTTTAATTCACTGAGTGTTAGATACCATGTATTTTCACCAAAATTGTGGTATTTTTTTCGAAAATTTCACTTTTGACGATTTTGCTCCTTTTCCTGGCTTCGTTATACACAGGAAACTGGCAATTTGCTTCATTTTCTTCACATTAGTGCCCAAATCTTAAATTCAGGACATGACATATCCACAATATAATTCTGGAAAAGTGAGAGTTTCGCAGGCATGCGGCAAGACCGGTTTTGCTCAGAAGATGGGATCTTGCGACCTTTTAACTATTTTCTAACAGGTCGGCAACCAACCGGCCCTACTGATGCCAATGTTGCAGACCTCTGAAAGAATATGCGATTAAGATAAGTAAGGAAAGGTATGAGGTGAGGGAGAAGTCCAAAAGGGCGGATTTAGAAATGCCTGTAATCTGCCTTAGAAATTTGACAAGGCCCCATCGCGGATTACTCATTGTTTATCCTTTTAGTCGCTGGACTGGCGTCCCTTTCCCACGCAGAATAACCGGCGTGTTGTACGTATGTATAGCTGACCGTATGCAGCGCTGATTGACGCCCGAACGACTTCTTGACCGCTGGATTTGTCCATGGGAATCACCTTGAGGACATCACCGTTTGCCGCATCAATCACCGCTGCCTGTCCGGAGTGGTTGATGAGATAGATTTTGCCATCTGCAGCAAGCGGCGAAGCTTCGTATTTGGTATCGCCAGGAGTTCGGATTGACCATTTGACCTTGCCTGTCCGGCACTCCACACGTGACAGGCATTTCTGCAGGTCGCTTAAAACGAAGAAATCACCATCGAAAAAGGCTGGAGTAGGAACATCAGAAGAGACTTCGCGAACATTCTGGCTATCCCAGGCAATGGCACCGTCGTCCAGTACACCGGTCCCCTTGGGCTGTATGGCGTAGACGGGAGCATTCTTGGGTGCGCAGACAAGAACGAAGTCTTCGCCGGCAACCGGCGAAGGTACCAGCCGCCAATGACCAATTCGCCTGGGATTCCAGGTGCCCCACCGCCACAATTCTTTACCTGTCTCGAGGTCATGTCCGGTCAGCACATCACCTCCGGCGATTAACAACTGCTGATTGCCATTGAAAGAAAAAGGGATTGGCGTACTGTAAGCTTCACGTGCCTCTGCCTGGGCTTCACTTGGACGAATCTGACGCCACAGTGTCTTGCCAGTATTCGGATCTATGGCCAAAAGGTATGATTCGTTCTTTTGGTTTTGCAGACCACGACCATTTACAGGCACATCCCGCTGCAATATTTGCACATATAATCTCCCACCAAACAGCGTAGGACTGCTACCAAAGGTCCACAGAAACGCGAATGGGCCGTAATCATCCTGAATGTTGCGTCTCCATTGACGATGACCGTTCACATCGAAGCATACGAGCTCGCCGTTACCGTAGAAGAAAACCACGATCTTTCCGTCGGTAACCGGGGAGGAAGCAGCGTAGTTGCTGCTTCTATCTTGGCTGATTCCCTTTGCTATATCGTGCTGCCAAAGCAGTTCTCCGCTTACGCGGTCGAAACACATCGCCAGCAGCATGTCCCTAGCAGAATCGACGCCCGACAGAAAGACGCTGTCTTTCCAGATGATTGGTGTGGCGGCTGAAGAGCCAGCCAACTCGGCGCTCCAGGCAATTCCTTCTGTTTGGCTCCAAACTGAAGGTAAGTTCTTTTCGTCGGTGGATCCGTTGAAGTAAGGACCTCGCCAATGTGGCCAATCGCCAGCACAGGCTACAGATGTGCCCACCAACACAAACGCCACAGAAATATAATGCTTGAGTACGATGATCTCGTTCTTCCCGAGAACTTCGTTCTTTTTATAGAGTAATACCATGCCAAAATATATAAACTCACTATAGAGCACCGTGATGATACTTGATTGAGTATAAGTTCGCAAACAAGAAAGCATCTCTTGAAGCCCGCTGATTCTTTCTCGCTAGTTGACATATCTATCCCTCAAAGCAAGACTACACTTATCCCTTACACTTTTGGCGGTTGTGTTCAACGGTATTTTACGACTTCTGTTGTGTTCTTGGCATCTTTGAGACTTCATACAGCTAATAGAGACGCGGAAGTCTATTTTGAATAGCATCTGTAATTTTTGTAGATGGTCTTTTGGTAGGGCTTGTCCACTGTGCCATGTTGTTACAAGCGATAGAGCAAGCTATAATCAATAAGCTGGACTGGGAGAGTATGTCCGCACGTGTTGGGGGCAAGCGCATCGTTGCACCAGCCCCGCCGGATGCAGCGACAATCTGGTTTCTCACTGTCAGCGACAGTCGGGAAGCGGTCGTATCGAGTGAATTGATATTCTCGATGGAACAGCCGTAAGGATACATTTCTGATCCGCACTGTTTATGGTTGCGTTTGACAGTATTCATCCTGTTTCATTGCGTTAATACTTCTGAGTAGGCGACACGAGGGGCCTGTTCAGAAGGATAGCTGGTTCTTCATCGTCTGTAGTTTATGAGGGTGATCTTACTTCCATTCCTCGCTCATTTTTGACCTACTAACTATTTGGTAATAGGTCGTGAACCAACCGGCCGTATTGATGCTGACTTTGTAGACCTCTGGCAAGAAGGGTAGGAGATCATAGTGAGAAGGCATGAAGCTACCATAGACTGGAAAGACCTATACAATAGCAATGACATGTACTGCTGAGATCGGGTTCCCCGCATTGTATACTACGCAGTACCGTCTTTTTTGACTGCTCGGCTTACAGATTTGGCTTCGCTCTTTCTGTGCAAATGGCCAATCGCTACAGGCAGATACATGGCTTGCTTAATCTTTCTTTTTTGAGATAGCAGAAACCTCAAGGTCCTTCACTTGAATACCTGCGTTGAAGGTGCCGGGAATCTCCCAGCCCAGATTCATATTGACAACAGCATAGTCTTTTGGGTCGGAACTGGACAGATGACCTTTTTGGGTAACGTGCGTTAATCCTTCTTTGATATATGGCAGTAAGTCTTTCTGGATGGTCACCCAGTTGCCTGCCTTCAGCGGTGTCGTATTAAAATCTTTGCCGTCAATCGTATAGATGAATTTACCTGTCGAATTTTTATGGTCTGCATCTTTAGCTGTATAAACAGGCGGAATCTCATATCTGCTGTCGAAAAAAGGAACCCCAAACCAGAAATAATTACCGTAATCTCGGCTCTGCTTGTTAATATTTTTCACAATTAAGAACATCTGGAATTGGGCTGCGTGAAGGTTCGGGTCATATTCATTCGCCTTCATATGATTTTGGAAGTAGACAAGCTTCAGGCTTATCTTAAACTGAACCTTCTCCATTTCGTCCAGAGGGTATGTGGCAACTGCATCCTGCTCAATAAGAAGATGTGGCCAGCTTTCTCCGTATTTTCTGGCTGTTGCACCGTATTCGGCATCACCTTTTATTTCTAATATGAGGTCTCTGTTTTCTGAGTTCTGCCCTCCCACAATGACCTTTTTGCCTTCGTTCTCATACGAAATATCGCCATTACCATGATGAGCACATCGGGAACCAGCTAAGCTGTATTTTGTCCCCCACTGGCATAACCGCCAGGCAGGTTTGTTTTTCTCATTGTCGAGGTTTAGAACAGTTTCGATGTCTCTACCCCTTGTTGGATCAGAATAGCTTAGTAGAAAACCCTGCTTTAAGTCTGTGTCTGAAAACAAGAGTCTGGAATCACCCCCTTCTTTCTTCCATGCCCTGACATATTCAATGCTGTATGTTGATGGCAGTTCGCTATCTTTCGGAAGGCCAAACCATTCGGGCATTGTTTCACTGTCCAAATTCAAGGTCAGGGGTTGATGCCAGTGTGTATTTTCCACCCACCTTATGATTACCCCATCGAAATACCATTTAATTTTTTCCTTATCCCACTCCAGCCCATAAACATGGTAATCATCGGCCAGATTTGATTGTGCGACCCACTCTGCACCCACGGACCAGTGATTCTTTTCGGCAGGTGTTCTAAAGACGTGCACATTCATGTTGTACTTCCGTTCGAACCCTGGAGCACCTCCCCCGACTTCAAATACATCGATTTCTGTCCACAACTCTGGTGTGCTGTCATAAAACCAAAAAGAACTGGAGCCGTGAGACTTCATTGGCTTGGCCTTGACTTCAAAATATCCGTATTTGACCTTCGTTTTGCTCTGAACAGCAGCGGAAGTATAGGTGTGGTAGCCTTTATCCTTCGGCATATCGGGGACTTCTTGTTTTTTCATTGCCAGATGCAGTTGGCCGCCAGCAACACTAACATTGCCAGGGTAGAAGAATGCGGGTTGCCTGCCTAACCATGTGGGATTTGTGGGGTACCATTTGTTAGAGTCGAGTTCCGCCCTGTCAAACTCATCGCTCATAGGTTCATACTGCTCCCAGTTCCCTATGTTGTTTTGGTCAGATAGCGGAAATGCATCCGTAATTTGTCTGGGTTTGGGACCAAGCTCGCCGGCTCTTACCCAGGTACCTGGTTTTTTCTCTTGGCTGGCAGGCAAACCAATGCTTAAAACAAAAGTGAGCAACCATATGTTAACGGCATCACCTGCTGTCATTGTATCATCCTAATAATGCCGAAACTTTTCCTTTTCCGTTTTCGTCATCACAAGGGTCAAACACCGTAGAATGAATCCTCGTCTAACCCATAGATAAGGTCGTTAGCTCATCTAAAGGGTCCAACCTTCCCGGTATGGAGTATGAATGTATTTGTTAGCCTCTGGCAGGTTTGTCACCTTCATGTTAGCTCCATCCCATTCAATCCTGGCATCTACCCGCTTGGCCAAGTTGCCGAGCAGACAGACTTCGGTCAGGAGACCCGAATACTCAAAGTCCGCACTGGCTGGCCGGCCATCTTTGCAGGCCCGTACCCAATCCTGCTCATGAGAATCTTCAACCCTCGGAATAGTCTTGGGGGGCTGTTTGTACTCTTTCATCTTGCTCTCAGGTATCAGGCGAGGGTCTTCTCCATAAACACCAGCCATCAGTGTACCTTTGCTCCCTTTGAACAAAACACCTCCTTCTATATGGCCCATACGCCTGCCATCCTCCAGTTCTATAGGCCTGGGTGGGCGTAGACCCTCGTACCAGGTAAGCTTGACCGGCGGCAAATCACCTCGGGCCGGAAACCGATAGGTTACAATTGACGCCACCGGATGAGTGTCTGGATTCAGGTCCAAAGATGTAGCCTCCACGCTTGTCGGATGGCCCAGTTTTAATGCCCAAAAGACTGGATCCAAGGTGTGAGCACCACGGTCACCCATCATTCCGCAGCCGAAATCCCACCAGCACCGCCACACTCCCGGATGGTATGCCGGATGATAAGGCCGCTGTGGTGCCGGGCCAAGCCACAAATCCCAATCCAGCGTTGATGGTACTGGCGGTGTTTCCTGGGGACGCCGGCTCCACTTTGAACTCCACCATTCATGGCCGAAGGGATAATAAGACAGACTGCACCAGGCATCGACATCGCGGACTTCTCCGATAGCACCATCCCAAATCCACTCACAAATAAGACGGATGTCCTCGCCGGAATGCCCTTGAATTCCCATCTGCGTGGTTATACCTGTCTCTCGTGCTGCTTTCGCCAGCATGCGTGATTCATACACATCATGCGTGAGGGGCTTCTGGCAGTAAACGTGCTTTCCTCTCCGCATCGCCTCCATTGAAATGACTGCATGTGTGTGGTCTGGTGTCGCAATCACCACTGCATCAATGTCTTTCTGTGTGTCCAGCATTTTCCGGAAGTCAGTATAGACCTTTGCTTTGGGGTACTTCTTGAACGTTTCGGCTGCGTAGTTGCTGTCCACATCGCATAAGGCCACGATATTCTCACTCTCAAGCTGGCTCAGATTGCTTTTACCCATACCGCCGATACCTATGCCAGCGATATTGAGTTTCTCACTGGGCGTGATATGCCGCGGCCCTCCCAGAACGTGCCTCGGAACAATAGTGGCAGCGGCAGTAGTTGCTGTCGCAGCAAGAAAATGACGTCTGCTGATATGCTCTTTAGACATCGGTACTTCTCCTGATAATTTACCTGTTGGAGGAAAATATCTCAAACGACCCGACATTTCTTAGTTTATGACACTTGGCAATGCAACCGACTATTCTCAGCCGACTATACTACCAAATCTATCGAGAATTCATAACTATTTTGGGCATTCTTGTCACCGAGGAACTATAACCAGCGCTTGTGTGAAAGTTGCTTTGAGAATCCTTATTGTGATTGTTCGAGTGTCACGGCAACCAAAACTGGCGCAGCAGGAGTACCCAGGTCGCGAAAAATAACCTTATCGATAATAACTTCACGCAGTTTGACGCCCAGCACATTTAGATGCCAGGGATCACCTTTCAAACCAACGAAGATCTCTTCAGCCTCCGGTGGTGATGCCCAATCATCAGCAGTAGTGCTCGTAATGAGAGGTATAGTCTGCTTTTCTCCATCAGTATACTGGATTACATACTCCGCCACGGCACCCCACTCACCTGTCCCAGGGTCATCAGGCGACCAGCCATGGACGTTACCTAAGAAAAACAGTTGTTTACCTTTCTGTTTGACTGGAAACTCGACCTGATGTGGCCATTTACGATCTGCCGGGGCCTGCTGGGAGTGAAGCACAACTAATCCACGGCCCTCATTTTTCGCCGGATTTATGATGTGAAAGGGTACACCACCAATAGTGTTTACCCCAACTGGCATATCTGTAAATAAATAATTGCCGGGATTTTCCACACCAAATGGAGCTGTAAATGGATTGGTGTTAGCCAGCGGAGTCAAGTCCAGCATCAGGAATTGACTTGGTGAACTGGCTGGTTCTAAAGGCAGTCTGACTAATCCTGGGACTTGTTTAAACAACACAGCAGCATTCTCTTTGTATAGTCTAACAATCTTTGGAAAGTCCCAGTGGTTTTTCTGATCAGACCTTACGACAACTTCAACACCTTCTAATGATTCAACCAACGGACTAGATTTGGGCAGATACAGGAAGATTTGCTTGGGCGGTTGTCTGCTGGGTTTATCAAGTTTAACTTTGACACCCTTTTCTGTGCCGGTTACTCGTAGATTCATCAGGCCAAAATGCGTAGGTGCGCGCTCGACACAGATTTCCTTGCCCTCAGTTAACCATAGGTCCGGCACAGCCATTAACAGATGCAACTCATCACCTCGCTCATGGATAAGCATATGACGAAGCATAATAGCATAATTTGACGCTCCCGTGACATGAGGGATAGTGTTGCCCCACGCAAAACGACGCTTATAGAAAATACCTTCGGAGAACGCATGTGTGGCGGTAGAGTGCAAAAGATACCAGTAAAAGTCTTCGACTACCTGCTCGTGCTCTCCTCTAATGAGAGATGACATAGTAGTATATGCAGACATATAGGGATGGATAGCACCTACACTGCCGAGCCATTGAATAGTGCCCTCGATGAAACCGCCACCGTGGTTCTTTCGCACTTCAGTAATTAATGTGGTAACACGCGAATCGTCTTGGGCAAAAAGCCCCGTAGGCCAGAGTGTTTCAGTATTACCCCAGTGGGTGCCAGCTTTTTCCCAGCTCGGTGGGAAATAATCAAGTCCTGTTCGTTTCCAGGTTGCGTCTATGGCCTCACGATAAAGCTCGGCTTCTCGAAGCAATTCCTTAGCCTCATCTATTCTGCCCAGCACATGTGCCGCATCAGCAGTGCATAACAACCCCCGCAAGTTCCAGAAGTCATAACCAACAATGTGGTGCTTGCCATCCCACAGATATTCACCATCGGCTGGAGCGTTGGGTAATACACCAAAAAATGGTGAATCATCAGGTGCCCGGCGGCGGGCCTTAATTGTCCAATCAACAGCTTGGCACATCTGAGGGTGCGCTTTCCGCAGCCATAGCTTATCACCAGTAATCTTATAGTATTGCCAGAGGGCCCAACAGGCCTGGCCATTGGCATCAAACTGGTCTTTCTGCGATTCGAAACGACCATCAGGCCTTTGGCGGCTCAAAAAGCTTTCCACAGCTCTTCGCGAGACATCCATCAAGCCAGCTTCTTCCAATTCCATCAACTGGTATGCTCCATCACGGATATAGAATTCATCATAAAATCCTTCCCCTCCATGCAATTCGCCGTGGTCGCTGGTGATTAACTGGCATATATGTGAAGCTAAATAAGCCTGTGTTGCTTTCTCACAGGGAACCTTAATGGATGTCCCCTTTGCCATAATGCCCCGCCAATATTGGATAGTCCGGTCCAACCAGAGCTTAGCGTCTTCTGTGGCGAAGTCCGACTCATTTTTAATAGGCGAGAATGGTATTCTTACTACGGCTTCCACACTTCCACCGGGAGACAGGGACCAGACGAAATCATTAGACTTTGAATTGGTTGACCCGCTTTTTTCGACCTTTAGCTTTGCTTCAGCCGTTTTTTCACCTGTGTTGGTAACCTTGACCAATATCCAGTTCAGGAAGTTCTCGCCCTCAGTAGGCCAGTCGAATGCCTTTTGCCAATCTTTCACAGTTGGTAGCGGAGTAGCCCACAGTGTGAACTCGTACCGAACAAGCTCATCTTCAGTCCTGATCAGAATGACGGGCAACCAACCGTCCAGTAGTGTTTTCGTCTGCTTGCGGCTTAAGGGGATCAATTGTCGCCCATATCGTATCTGGACTATGGCATTATTGGAAATTACGAGTTCGTTTTTGGGTGTGACACGTGTGCCATGAGTATAATCTTTGAGTCCAATGACATTCCATGAATTGCGGAAGTAATCAAAAGGTTCATCGGCCTGAAGCGAGCAAGTCAGCGTCATAACAACCCATGCTATCAAGCATCTGGTCAAACCAATTGATAGAAAATACCGTATCATGAGATATCAAGTATATCAGCTGCCCACGACGTCCTTTGCATGCAATCTGAGCACTATGATACCAACAAACAATTGCTCCCTCAAAGGTAATATGATCTTTTGGATCGGTCTTGCCAGTATATTCGAACCAGTGCGCGCGCACGAAAGTGGCCATTTTGGGTCACATTAAGCAGTTTTCTGATTCGTGGCCAATCTTCATAAGTGTTTGTCAAAATTGATTTAACGTCGAACTTCATAAAGTAGTTATGGGACGACACGTTGACTATTTGGTAATGGGTCGTTATTCAACCAGGTATATGTGGAGGCATTTGAAACGATTATGTTTATCGAAAAGGTATTAGGGACGCAGTTGTCCGATCCTGCTATCTCCGGCCTGCTATCAAACGGGTCGCTCGCTAACACCAAAACCAGGACAATCGTTAAGAATTAGCCTACCGTGCTCTATAGAGACACCATTAAACGGGTCGTTAGAGATAAGGAGATGACCATCCAAATCAGCATAGTCTGCCAGCGGGCTAAGATGCGCGGCGGCAGATATAGCTAATGAGCTCTCTATCATGCAACCCAGCATGACCTTCATACCGAGTGCACGAGCAACGTGGACCATTCGGATTGCCTCTTGGATGCCTCCAGATTTCATCAATTTAATGCTGATGCCATCATAAGCCCCTGCTAACTTCGGAATATCAGAGGTGCATTTGACCGCCTCGTCGGCTATGATTGGGATGTGCACATTTTGGCGCAGCCAAGCTGTTTCTTCAATCATTTCTGCTGGCAACGGCTGCTCAATCAGCTCAACGCCAAGACCTTGTAACCAGCTAATCTTCTCAAGGGCAAGCCTTTTGTCATGCCAAGCTTCGTTAGCATCAACACGGAGCGGCTTGTCAGTTGCGTCTCGCACCGCTTTTAAGATTTCCACGTCGTTGTCCCGGCCGACCTTAATCTTCAATATCG
>Ga0315291_10004024_pt1 | contig 18831 bp, 16 predicted proteins | sample YL17G12_20_MG_FD_203070 | JGI IMG/M metagenome (GOLD analysis project Ga0315291, IMG submission 203070) | Sediment microbial communities from Yellowstone Lake, YNP, Wyoming, USA - YL17G12_20 | ecosystem: Environmental > Aquatic > Freshwater > Lake > Sediment | place: USA: Wyoming | collected...
CTCGGCGGGCGGAATTCCCCCCACACCCCCCTTCCGCCCGCCTCGCCTTGCCTGCCCGACCGAAACTCTTGAGTGAAGGCGGGAACCGGAGCGGAAAGGCAAACTGCCAAAAAACCTGTCAAAAATGACGGCTCGAACTTTATGAAGGCCAAAAGCGGGCTTTTCTTGAAATACTTTAAGAATTTTGCTATCGTAGTATTGTAATCAGCATAACACAAGTAATGATATCAAAGTATTGAAACTATGGCAACGATTGGCGAAAACATAAAAAGGGCACGCAATAAACTTGGCTTGACCCAAGATGACTTAGTGCGAAAATCCGGCGTAAAGCATACTACTCTTACTAAAATTGAGAGTGATGTGGTCGTCAAGCCAAGCGTTCAAACGGTCGCCAAAATTGCTAAAGCATTGGGTGTTCCAATGGAAGATTTAGTAAAATAAAATTATGGCAAGACGTTATAAAAGACGATACAACGAAGAAGATAATCTATCAGATTTCATCACCGGAATAGTTGGACTTTACATTCTCTATTTGCTTCTTGAATGGTTCATTAATAGAGCTGAATTTTGGCGTTGGTTAGCGTATGGGTTAGGGGTAGTAATTTTGCTACTCGCAGGCGTTTTTGTCTGGCATAAGACAAAAGAAAGCCTACGTCGGCGAAAATTAGATCATATTCTAAGCACCATTCGTCAGGCTGGACTTGAGGATTATATTAAAAATTTTATTTCAAGATTTGGGCTTGGCCAAGAAAAGAGCAAAAATGCTTGGACACGGAGAAATTACAAAATTGACTGGAATCGCATCAATGACCTCCAAGATTTTTTATCTCAAAAAGGAATTAAGTTTTCGCTTTCGGATATCGGCGTTCTTTTGTCGTTCTATATTGATGAAAGAGAACATCAGGTTACCTATAACAGCATTAGCGTGACAACCAGCAGTTTTTCAAAATTGAATGGCTCTGATTTTGAGCGGTTACTATATAGGCTGTATGAAGCAATGGGATATTCAGTACAGATAAGTGGAAAAACTGGTGACCAAGGAGGAGATTTAATAGCTACAAAAAATCAGGAAAGAATACTTATTCAAGCGAAATGCTGGAATAATAGCGTACCGAATAAAGCGGTACAGGAAGCGGTCGCGGCAAGAAATTATTACGATTGCAATAGAGCAGCGGTGGTCACAACAAATAGTTTTACAAGAGAGGCTACAGAATTGGCTAAAGCAAATGGCGTGGAATTGGTACCAAAAGATGTGCTCCAAAAATTACTTCTTGATTATCTCAAGGAAAGTTGGAGTTAAATTTAATTATCGGGGATTAGAATTTGCCGCCAAAGAAAAACTTGAAATCGTCCTTTCCGCTCCGGTTCCCGCCTTCACTCAAGAGTTTCGGTCGGGCAGGCAAGGCGAGGCGGGCGGAAGGGGGGTGTGGGGGGAATTCCGCCCGCCGAGCCCAGCCAGTTCCGTTCGGATATTTTCAAACAGACACCGCTTTGCGCGGGGAAAACCGTTCGTCGTTTGAAGTCGTGAGTTCTCCGCCGTCGCTAAGGCTTTGGCGGATTGCTCTTGGTGGTAAAATCAAAGATTTTAACCAAGAGGGAAGAATCTCACCCCTTCCGCAATGGGCGAAGTCTTGCCCTCCGAAGGAGGGTCCGCCTCTGGCGGAAAAACCGCTATATCCCGAAAGGGTTGTAAGTTCTCGTGCCGGAGGCAGATCCGCCTCTAGCGGAAAATCCTCCCGCCCACGGTGGGATTTGAACAGGAAAGAGTTTGGCTGCCAGGCGGGCAAGGAGAATGCGGCGTCTACCTCGCGCAAAAACATCTCCGTTGAGGCGAGGACAAGTTTTCATTTTTTGACGCGGCGCAGACATAGGAGGATAATGAACACAGTAGCAATTGTAATATTAAGAACAGGGAGGGAGCCGTGTTCCCAGCCATTCGAGGGGTCTTAATAGAATTTTTCGCGGATATTTCGGGGGATAAGAAAGAAGAACTCGCCCCGAAAATAACCGCCAAGCCGGTCGCCGTTAAAGAAATTTGGGGATGGAGTAACGAGAACCGCAGAATCAGCACGTTTTTATCCGTCATCGCCCATGTTCTTTTCGCGCTCTTTTTGGCTCTGGCTTTTCAAGCGCGCGCCAAGCCAATCCACGCGAACCATTCTGTAATATTATTTTCGCCAGTGGAAATTTCGCCCTATATACCCAAACCATCTTTGTCTAAAGGTGGCGGCGGAGGCGGCGACCGTTCTCCAACTCCGGCATCGAAAGGGGTTGCTCCGCGCTTTGACAAGGAGCAATACGCGCCTCCAGCCGTCATTATTCGCAGCGAGCATCCAAAGCTGGCAATGGAGCCGACGCTGATCGGCCCGCCCGATATAAAGATTCCGCAGCCCAACATGAACATTTGGGGCGATCCATTGGCCGGAGTTATCGGGCCGCCGTCAAGCGGACCCGGTTCGGGAAGCGGAATCGGCAGCGGCAAGGGCGGAGGCGTCGGTCCGGGTTCTGGACCTGGCCTTGGGCCTGGGGAGGGCGGAGGATTTGGCGGCGGCGCCTTCCGGGGTGGCAGCGTAGGCGTGTCCCCGCCTCAGCTTATCTTTAAAGTTGAGCCGGAATATACAGAGGAGGCGCGCAAGGCAAGATATCAGGGGACGGTTGCTCTTTTGGCCGTTGTGGGAGCCGACGGTAACGTTTACGACGTTAAAGTGGTGCGGGCGCTTGGCCTTGGGCTCGACGAGCGGGCAATTATGGCGATTAAGCAGTGGAAATTTAGACCCGGATCCAAAGACGGCAAACCGGTTCCCGTTATAGTGTCAATTGAAACAACCTTCCGACTTCTTTAATTTTTCTCAATTCGGGCCTCGCTTTGCGAGGCCATTTTTATGTTTACGGAGAAAGCTCTGGATGGCGGAATTTCGCCACCGCCGCCCGCCGAGCCCAGTCGCAATTTCGGTTCGCCTGCCCGCCGCAGCCTTGGCGCAGGCGGGGATATTTTCAAATAGACACCGCAAATGCAAATTGGCATATCTTTGTGGTATGCTTAATTCAATGTCTCGGCAGAGGTGTTACAATTATAAAAATCGCAACAACATGGAAGAGAGAACTGTTATTGAAACGATAAAAAAAGTCATGCCGGCGGTGGTATCCATTGCCATCGCCAAACACCTGGAAGACCTGGAGAAGGAAATCCCGAAGGAACTCTACCCTTTCCTGCCGAGCGGGCCGGGCGGCAAGAAGCTGCAAATCCCCGACTGGCTGGTTGACAAGCGCGGCATGGTGCAAGTCGGCGGCGGCTCGGGATTTATAGTTGAGAAAGGCGGGGTAATTTTAACCAACAAGCACGTCTTGAGCGACCCGAAAGCCGAATACACGGTCATTTTGAACGACGGCAAAAGATTTCCCGCGGAGATCATGAGCCGCGACCCCATCAACGACGTCGCCATCATCCGCATACCGGCCAAAAATCTGCCGTTCGTGAAGCTCGGCGACGCCGCGACCGCGGAACTTGGGCAGTCGGTCATCGCCATCGGCAACGCTTTGGGAATTTTCAAAAACACCGTCTCGTTGGGAATAATTTCCGGCCTTTCGCGCTCAATCGCCGCCCAAGCCGATCCCGACGCGCCGCCGCAGGAGATGCGCGGTTTGATCCAGACGGACGCCGCCATCAATCCTGGCAACTCCGGCGGGCCGCTCGTGGACCTCGGAGGGCTTGCCATCGGCATCAACGCCGCCATCGTTTTCGGCGCGCAGAACATCGGCTTTGCCATTCCGATCAATGCCGCGCGGCGCGACTTGGACGACATCAAAAAATACGGCCGCATCCGGCGGCCGCTTTTGGGCGTCCGCTATATGATGATTGACGACAACCTCAAAGAAAAAATGAATCTTCCGGTAAATTACGGCGCGCTTATCGTCCGCGAGGGGCCGCATGATCACGGCGTCGTGCCTGAAAGCCCGGCCTCCAAAGCCGGCTTAAAAGAAAAAGACATTGTTTTGGAATTTAACGGCAAGAAACTTGACCGCGAGCATCCGATTCAGGATTTCCTGGAAAACCTTGACGTTGGCGCGGAAATAGAACTTCTCGTCGCGCGCGGCGGCAGGCAGTTCAAGGTAAAAATGGCTCTGGCGGAGAGAAAGTAAAGGACAGTAGGTAGTAGGTAGAAAGTGGTAGGTAGTAGAAATTTTTCCGCCCCGGCCAGAGGCCGGTCCGCCTTTGGCGGAAAAGGCGCCTGCCCGTCCGTCAGGCGGGGATCTGCCTCCGGCAGATAATTACTAATTTCTAATTTTCAGAAGTTTTAGAAAGAAGAAGGCCGTTCCGAAATCGGAACGGCCTGAAAAGTTTTTTCTAGAGTGGTGAGTTGTGGAGTAAGCTCTTCGCAAGAATCCTGATACTTTTCATCCGCAACCCTCCAAAAAAACGCTGATTCCAGGATAACAGAGGAGGCGTTGAAACGTCAACCCAACTGGTTGTTTAGTACTGATAGGCGTCAACCACCAACCCTTTATTGTCCAAAAGCAAAAGCCGGTCGTGGCTCGGGTCCAAAAAAGTACCGCCGGTCCAGACGCGGATCTCGTGGCTTAGAAAATCCGTGTCGTTGCGGTGTTTCTCAAAACAGCCATGCTGGTTAATCGTGTCCAGAAAACTTCTGCAGGCATAATCGGTGTTGGGAATCAGCGGGTTCGGATCCGGCAGGCGGCACGAGCCCAGGAACAAAATATAATCCTGGCAGCGGCCGCTGAAACTCTGAACTTCGGAGCGGTCTATGTACGGGCAATTTAACGGCAATGGCGGCGTGAAATGATTCGCGTTCTCCAGATAACCGATGCACTTATTGAGCCGGAGATTTAGCCCCACCGCGCTTTGCGACGAATAAATATAAATGGTGTCGTTTGCCCTAAGATAAATATCGGACTCTACGGGCAAGCCCACCGGATCGTAAACGTTTACGGCGCGCGGAATAAATTGGCCTCCGCGTTGGGATTTAAGCAGCCATCCGGTTACATTAACCCCTTCGGAACCGCTCAAATTCGCGTAAAGAGAAATTTGACCGTAATAAAAAACTGAACCGGGGGAAACGCCTCCGATGCGCACCTTGTGGAACCACGGCGAGAGATCTTTCTCCGTGAATCCCTGCGGGATTTCGGAGGGATTGATGCTAGGAGAAGACGGCTGTGCCAGCGGCTGGTTTACCGGCTGCGGTGCCGGCGTCGGCTGGGGACGATAAATAGGATTGGGAGGATTGCTTATTGTGGAGGTTGAAGGATGGAAAGCTGTGGTTATAGCGTTAAGCAAAGTAAGCGTCTTATCAATAATGCCGGAACGCACGATGTACAAAACAACTCCCAGCACCAAGACAAAAAACAATACGATGATAATTTTGTGCCACACTTTATTTAAAGCACGAAATTAATGAGTTTTTGGGGAACGTAGACGGTTTTCTTCGGCTTCCCACCCCCCAAAATATTTTTGACTTTTTCGCGATTTAGCGCAAGCCCCGCCGCCTCCTCTTCGCCAACGCCCACAGGAACCTCAAAACTATCGCGAACTTTGCCGTTTATCTGAACGACGAGCATAAATGTTTTTCTCCGAAGCTTTTCGGTGTCCAATACCGGCCATGTCTCGCGGTGGATACTGCGAAACGCAGACTGATGTCCCGATTTGCTACGCAAATCGCGGATCCTCGACTTTCCAGCGGAAAGTCGGGACCACATTTCTTCGGTAATGTGCGGCGCGAAGGGAGCGAGAAGTTTCAGGAAAATTTCGAAGTGAGCTTCCGAAACCGATTGCGCTGATTCCATTGCGTTAAGGAGAATCATAAGAGAACTGATCGCGGTATTGTAATGGAGGTTCTCAATGTCATTGGTCACTTTCTTAATGGCTTCGTGCACCGCCAATTCGAGACCGAAGTCGTTCTTTTTTTCGCGAGCAAGCGTTTCCCCCATCTTCCACGCGCGCTCCAAAAACCGCGCTACTCCCAGAACAGCTTGATCGCGGAAATCGCCACCCTGCTCAAAAGGAGCCAAAAACATCAAGTACATCCGAAGCGTATCCGCCCCGAATCTTCCGATATATTCGTCGGGATTTACCACGTTCCCCTTGGATTTGGACATCTTCGCCCCTTCTCTGATTAAAAGTCCGTGGGCGCGGAATTTGGCGAATGGTTCCTCAAAATGAACAAGGTTCCAATCATAAAAAGCCATAGCGAGAAAACGCGAGTAGAGAAGATGGAGCACGGAATGTTCCGCTCCGCCGATATACATGTCAACCGGCAGCCACCGCCGCGTAATCTCTTGATTCCATGGAATTTCTCCGCCAGAAGCGGATCCGCCTTTGGCGGATAATTTCGAATTTCTAATTTCTAATTTACTGTTTCGAGCGTTAATAGAGGGGTAACGTAAATAATACCAGGCGGAGTCGAGGAAAGTATCGGAAACGTCCGTCTCGCGCCTTGCTTTTCCGCCGCAATTCGGACATTTGGTTTCATAAAACGATTTTACCGAAGCGAGGGGCGACTTTCCCTTGCCGCGCGGACGGAAATCCTCAACAAAAGGCAAACGGACCGGGAGGTCTTTCTCCGGAACCGCATACCAACCAGGCATGTCTTTTCTTTCGCCCAGCCCGCCTTTCGCGCAATTTTCGCAATAAACCATGGGGATCGGAGGGCCCCAATACCGCTGGCGGGAAATGAGCCAATCGCGAAGCTTGTATTGAACCCTCCTTTGTCCGCCGACAAATTTAGTGATTTCCCATTTGGCTTTCTCGGAATCCTCGCCGTCGAACCTACCGGAGTTCACGAGTACCCCCTCTTCAACATGTGGCGATTCTTTTTTGCACTGCTCCCATGCGTATTTCTGAGAGCTGATCGTTATACAATTATCCACTTCTTTTGCCTTCGTCCAGCGCATCGTATGTTTCTTCTCTTCTTCTTTACTAATAGGCCCTTGTTCCTCGTCAATCAACTCAAAAAGCAGCCCATCCGCGTCAGCCAGTCTGTTTTCTTTTTTATGGGCAGCAAAATAACTGCCGCAGGATTTGTGCAGGTTTTTTACGAATCGCAGATTCTTGTAGCCCGTTTCTTCCATAATTTCCCGTTTGGCAGCGGTTATGAGGTCTTCGTTCTCGTCTACGCCGCCCACGATAAACGTGCGCCATCCGAATTCACCCCAATCGAGCGTAAGATATTCGTCGGTTTTTGGATTTCGAAGAATTACGTATACGGTTCTTCGTGTTACCGTAGGATATCCATCCTGCCGTTTTGATTTCTCATCCTCAAAATGCGGGGCGATCACCTGCCGTATCGGCAATTTAAATTTCTTCGCAAATTCAAAATCCCGTTCGTCGTGCGCGGGGACGGCCATAATCGCGCCGGTGCCGTAGCCCATCAAAACGTAGTCGGCGACCCAAATCGGAATTTCTTCTTTCGTGGCGGGATTTATGGCCTTCACCCCTTTTAACTCAACTCCTGTCTTGTCCCCCGCTTCTTCTTTGCGTGTCAGCTCGGTTTTGCGTTTAGCCTGTTCAATATACTTTTGAACCTCCGGCCAATTTGATACTTGATACTTGATACTTGATACTAATTGATGCTCCGGCGCCAAAACCATATAAGTCGCGCCGAAAAGCGTGTCCGGACGGGTGGTGAAAACTTGTATCTTGGGCAAAACGTTCTCTAAAATTATCGGTTCTTCTGTGGCGCAAAAATGTTCCCTTTTAGCAACTCCGGTAATCAATTTTGCGTCAAGTTTATCTCTTAAAAATTCGAGGTGGGCGATTCTTTTTTTTTCTTGTAAATCGGATAGTATGGTTCTAACGGGCGCTAATTTTTTAATCTGGTCATAATCATAATTCCATTTAAAATATTTCCAAAACGGCTTTTCTGTCGCGCCCGGATATGATGGGTCGATGGCCGGGGCTACAAGAATTAAGCCTTGAATGGGCTGATTGTGCCGGGCCAGAAGCTTCATAGCCACAACTCCACCCAAACTATGCCCGATGACTATGGTATTTTCGTCGATTTTACAATTTTCCAATACATAATTCACCTGCTCATTTTCCTTCGGATCATTGCTGTTTGGCATAGCTGGAGCTTGTACCTTATACTCCCGGTCTTCTAGTTTTTGCTTAAGCCAGGGAATAAAATTTTTTCCGGGCGAACCAGTATAACCATGAAGAATCAAAAAGTTAGTACCCTTTTTAAACACAACCGGGAAATCTATCTCCGCTCCCTCCGATTTCCCTATCCAATTCCTTTGGGCAACCTTCACATTGTCGGACCAATCTATGGTCTCCAAATTTTTGAGCAAGCGTTCCGCGTATTCGGTAATTTTGAAAAACCACTGCTCCAGATCTTTTTTAACCACCTCTGTGCCGCAGCGCTCGCATTTCCCCGCAATAACCTGCTCGTCCGCCAGCACGGTCTTGCACGAAGGGCACCAATTTACGGACTGCGTTTTCCTGTACGCCAAGCCGTGCTTGAACATTTGGACAAAAATCCACTGCGTCCATCTGTAATATTCCGGATCGTACGTTTCAAGGCGCTCTTTCCAGGCAAATCCGTTGCCAATCATCCGGAGCTGTTCATAGAAACGCTTTTCCGTAACTTGCGCCTGCCTCGCCGGATGAGTTCCCGTCTTGATGGCGTAGTTCTCCGAATGAATTCCGAACCCGTCGAGACCGATGGGCTCGAAAACGTCGTACCCGTGCATCCGCTTGAATCTGCCGTAAATATCCGAACCCGTAAACGCATACATGTTCCCCACGTGCAATCCATCGCCGGAAGGATAAGGGAACATCATAAGGTTATAAAACGGCTTGCCCAGAGCTTGTCGAACGGGCTTTTTTGCCGACTCCAGTCCTGGTTCGTACACACCGTGCTCAAACCACAGTTTCTGCCACTTGCGTTCGATTTCCCCCGGATCGTACTTCATACTTATAAATTTTAAGTGAATCCACCGGTTTTTTCCAACGCGCCGCGCCGCGCCGATAAACCCAGCGAGAAAAACGCCGGGTTTCTTAATTCAAGAATTACGGAGTTGCCCAGTGTGCGCGGAAATCTATAAACGAAAGACGCACCGGGCATTCTCGCAAATTATCTCCCGCATCTTCTCGGCCGTCACTCCTTTTATTTCGGCAAGTTTATTCACGACCTCAACCACATAGGCCGGCTCGTTTCGCTTGCCTCGGTAAGGTCCCGGAGCCATGTAGGGCGCGTCTGTCTCGCTCATAATCCTATCCATCGGAATAAATTTAATAACCTCATCGACTGGCGGCTTGTCTCGCCTTGGCTTAAAAGTTATGTTCCCCGCAAAAGTAAAATAAAATCCCAAATCCAGTAACCCTCTCGCCTCATTAATGGTTCTCACGAAAGAATGGGCTATGCCCGATTTTACCTTCGCCGCCCTGAGCATATCGAGTGTTTCCTGAAAAGCATCCCTGCAGTGAATCATCAAGGGTTTGTCCGTTTCCTTCGCTAATTCTATCTGCATTTCAAAAACTTTCTTTTGTTTCGCTTTTCGCCGCTTAATTTCTTCTTCGGATAATCCGCCTTCGCTCAAGGCTTCCTCCTCCGCTCGTTCCGATCTTCGGGCGGACAAGTCGGCGGGATGCTCCCTGCCTACTCGCCTCGCTAAAGCTCTGGCGGAGCGGGCCGGCAGGCAGGGATTTTGCAATCGCTCGCTTCGCTTGCTAATAAAATCGGCGTAATCAAGTCCGCACTCGCCTATTGCTACAACTTTCGGATCAAGCGCCAATTTTTTGTAATACTCATAATCAAATTCTTCCCCGCGGCTCATAAAACCTTTGATTTCGCTCCCCTGCCCTGAGCCAGTCGAAGGGGCGCCCAACTCGCTTGCGTCATAAAAAGATTTTGAGGTATGGATGGGATGAAGGCCGACAGTTGCATATATTCCTTCCGGATATTCATTGGCGATCTCCACGGCGCGCCGCGAAGTGTCTTTCTGCGTACCAACGGTATTGAACCACACCGATTTATCAAGCGCACGGCGGACTACCGCCTTCCAATCATCGCGAAACGCGGAAAAATTAACGTGGGTGTGGGCGTCAAAAAATTTTGACATAACGTATTAAATTAATATACACTTGTCATAGCGCAAAAACAATTATGGGAGGCGTACCAAGATGGAACAATTTTGTCCTTCTTGCAGTTCTGGGCGCCCTTTTGCCGCCTGGAGTCCTGAACATCCCCGCGGAAAACTTCGCATCCGTTACGATCTGTTCCCGCAAACGGGTGCTTATATCCCCTATGTCGACTGTCAAAACTGCAATTTCAGAAATATTGTCCATTCGGAGCAACCAGCGCAGAAAACAAGGCTCTCGTCGCGAAAATGCATGAATTGCGGGTGCGTTATTTTGTGTCCCGAATGCAAAATCAAGCTTGAGGAGGGGCTGGAGACGGAACGGGATGCCGTCCTATTTTGTCCGAACAAGGAGTGCGGATTATGGTTTGCGATTTGGTAGAAAATCTATTTGAGGCGGGGAGATAAAACCCCGCCTTTTTTGTTAAACGTGGGTGTGGGCGTCGAAAAATACTTGCATTTGAAGTGAATTTATTTTAGCATAAAGCCAGCTCGTAGAAATATGAAAGGGGTCGGTTGTGGCCAAAACGCGATGGCAACTCGCAATCTTCGACAGAGACGGAACGCTTATTGACACACTGACAGTCGCCTACGGCGCCGTGCGGGAAATTTTCAGAACGTTCCGACCAGACATAAAACCGCCAACCCTTGAGAACTACCGAGAAGTCGTGAATGGTGACGCATCCCGCCAATCCATCTCAGGTTTTTACTATAAACACGGCATTCCCCGCTGGATAACGCCAGACCAAATGGATGAAGTGTTTGTGCGATATTCCAAGGGGCGCAAAAATAACGTCAAGCCGTACCCTGGAATGCGCCGGCTCCTGATACTCTGCAAATCTCTGGGAATGGAAAACGCAATCGTCAGCGCCTCTCCGGAAGATTTGGAAAAAGAGTTTGCCGGATTCGGCGTCGCCAATTTAATCGGACACATCAGGTCCGGAGCCCGCGACAAGGAGGAAGCTCTCGTAGAAGCTCTTGACCTTTTTGGAGTTGTGGCCGAAGGCGCTTTTTACTGCAACGACACTTTCGGCGGTTTAATTTCGGCTAAAAATCTCGGCATTGCAACAATCGGCGTCACGCACGGATTCAATTCCAAAGAGCGTGTTTCCGAAGCCGATCCGGATTTCCTGGCAGATTCTCTTTATGAAGTGATGAGGATTGTCAGAAAAGGAGGCAAGCGATGAAGGTCGTCATTGGCATTGCGGGTCAGAACGGCGCCGGCAAGGGAACTTTTACCAGGTTTTGCCTTGAGATAATCAGGAATAACGGTATAGAGGCCGGGAGACACGGCTCGGGCGGCATCGTTATGGACTGCCTCCGGCTCTGCGCCCTTCCCGAAACCCGCCACAACGCCCAAAGATTCGTTGAGATGATGGAAGCAGGTTTCGCCAAGGGATTCTTGAGCGGTGCCATGCGCAAGCGCATCCTTGAAGATCCGTCGCCGTGCGTCTTTTTTGACGGCGTCCGTTTGCCAAGCGACGTTCTCATGCTGCGTAACCTGAACGGCCCGGACATCATAAGCTTCCTTGTTTATCTCTCGGCCGATTCGGACCAGCGATTCGGGCGGATGCGGAAACGAAAAGAAAAGGCCGGCGAGGGTGAACTTACCCGAGAACAATTCCTTGAGCAGGAAGCCGCGATGACCGAACGGTTTATGGCCGAGATCCAAACGCAAGCCGATTTGCTGATAGGCAACAACGGCACGGTGCAGAAACTCGAAGAAGAAGCTGCTCAATTTTGCGAGCGCTTTGTTCTGCCGCTGCTTAAATCCTCGAAAAATTAACGTGGTAGGCGGGGGAATAAAACCCCGCCCCGTACCGAGCCGAGCACTTCGTTTCTTACAATGCCTTGTTTATGGGCATTGTTTTTTTGACCGAACTACGCCCACCAAACTCACCATGAACGGCCAAGCAATGCAGTGCTCGGTCTGGTAGCAGGGCCCGCCTTTTTTGTTGGCGCCGGGATTACTTTATCCGCGGGAACAAAACCCCTGTCCTACGCACGTTCAAATTGTCGCCCTCCCAATTTATGCTCTTGGTGATTTTCGCCGCCGTCTCAGGCAGAAACGGAGCAAGAAACGCGGCGACGTTATCAAGGACGACAATTAAATTGAAAATCGTTTCTTTTTTTGCTCGCTCATCTTTAATCGCCCACGGTTTTTTTTCGTTTACGTAAACGTCGCCGGAGCTGATAAATTCCCAGAGTGCGGCGAGCGCCTCGTGAAATTTAAAATTTTCCACGTTCTCGTTGATTTTCTTGCGCACGTCGGAAATTTTAGCCGCAATCCCGCGGTCAACTTCCGTTTTGCGAGAAAAATTTCCCGGCTGTTCTCCAAGGGTTAAAACGCGAGCCGCAAAATTTCCCAAACCATTGGCCAAGTCGCCGTTATAACGCTCCCGGAATTTCGCGTTGCTCCAGTCCCCGTCTTCGCCGGACGGAATCTCACGCAAAAGATAGTAGCGCACCGCGTCCGTGCCGTATTTCTCAACCAGAGCGAAGGGATCAATGACGTTTCCGATCGTCTTGGATATCTTTTGCCCCTCCACGGTGATAAAGCCGTGCACAAAAAGTTCTTTTGGCAACGGCAAGCCGGCCGAAAGAAGCATTCCGGGCCAGATCGCGGCATGGAAACGCAGGATGTCCTTGCCTATGAGTTGAATGTCCGCGGGCCACCACTTTTGAAATTTCGATATTTCGATATTTCGAGTTTGGCCGTAGCCAATTGCAGACAAATAGTTCGCAAGCGCGTCGCACCAGACATACATCGTTTCCGATTCGTCGCCGGGGACGGGAATCCCCCACGGCAAATCCTTCCGCGGCCGCGAAAAACTAACGTCTTCCAATCCTTCTTTGTTTATGAAAGACAGAATTTCGTTTTTGCGCGTCTCCGGCAATATTCTTAATTCATTATTCTTAATTTTATCTTCGATTTCTTTCGCGTATTTCGAGAGCCGGAAAAAATAATTTTCTTCTTCCATAACCTCCGGCTTGGTCAAATGATCGCGGCATTTGCCGTCAACCAGGTCTTTCCGCGTCACAAACGCTTCGTGGCCGAAACAATAGAGACCGCGATAACGTTTTTTATAAATATCCCCCGCAGCCGCGAGGCGCTGCCAGATAAGCTGGGCGCCGGGCCAGTGGCGAATCCGATCGCTTGTCCTGATAAAATCGTCCCATGACAAATTTAGGGCTTCTTTGAGCGACTTGAACTGGGCGGAAAGCCCGTCAACAAATTCTTGCGGCGCCTTATGGGCGGCCTCCGCAGCGCGCGCGACTTTCGCGCCGTGCTCATCCGTGCCAGTCAAAAAGAAAACATTTCCGCCCTTCAATCGGTAATGGCGCGCCAAAACGTCGGCCTGAACTTTCTCCAAAGCATGCCCGATGTGCGGCGGGCCGTTTACGTAATCAATCGCAGTCGTGATATAGAATTTTTTTTCATCCATTTTACGCAGCCACGCTGTTGGCCCTCTTGCTGCTTGACCACTCCTCAAGAATTTCCTCAAAAACCGCGGCGGCGGGCACGGCAATTAAAACCCCGAAAAGGCCGCCGATTTGAGCGCCGATCAAAATCGCGATAATGACGATCACCGGGTGAAGACCTACCGCGCGCCGCGTTAAAATCGGGATGAGGACATGCGCTTCAAACTGCTGAATTGCCAAAAAAACAATGAGCGTGTAAAGCGCCAGCCCCGCGGAATCCGAGAGGGCCGCGAGAACTGCCGCCGCGCCCGAGACAATCGGACCAACGAATGGCACGATTTCAAAAAGCCCGGCGAGTATCCCTAAAAGAAAGGCGTGCTTGACGCCCAAAATCATGAGTGCTCCCCAAACAAGAACGGCCATAATTAAACTGGCCAGAATCTGCGTTCGAAACCAAGAGCCGATTTTTCTCTTAGAACGCTCATAAATTCTCATGGCTATCTTTTCCGGCTCCCCAGGGAAAACAGCCCCGATGAATCTCTCCACCCCGTCGCGGCTCAAACTCAAATAAAACGAACTGACCAAAACCGCCACCGCCAAACCAACGCTTCCCAAGATCCTCGAAAAAAGATCAATTGGCGAAACATTGCCGGAAAACAATTCCTGGGAAAGTTTGCCGACAACCGCGCTGATGGACTGCGATGCCTTTAGATTAAACAATGTTGCCCAGGGGCTAGCCGACTTGGACTTGTCAAGACCGGCGAAAATGCTGTTCAAGTCAACGATGACCAAAGGGACAATGGCATAAATTACGACAATAAAAAGCAGGACGGCGAAGAGAAATATCAAAATGACTCCCAATGTTCTCGGTATGCCGCGCCTTTCCAAAAAATCCACCGCCGACTCAAGACCCGAAGAGATGATAATGGCCAAAAACAAGCCGAGAAAAATCTGACGGCCCAAAAACAGCACCGCCACGAATATGACGAAGAAAAGAATGCGCCAAAGAGTGCTCCAGGAAATTTCCAATACTTTTTTGTCCGTCATGGCAATCTTAAAATCTTTTTAAATATTCTTTCTTTTCTGTACGGACCGATGATGGCCAGATTTAATTTCTCGTCTTTAAAAATTTCTCTTGAGACGCTTCTTATTTCTTCGGCTCGCACTGCTTTAATTTTAGCGATTAACTGGCTCGGCGTCAAAATAGAGGTTTTGAGAATTTCTTGCTCCCCGTAAAAGGCGCCGAGCTCGTCCGAGGTTTCCAGGTTTAGAATAAGTCCCCCTATTAGGTGTTCTTTGGATTTCTGAAGCTCTTTTTGCGGAACCGTCTCCTCCGAAATGCGGCAGAGTTCTTCAAGGATAACTTTGATCGCCGCTTCAATTTTCTCGTGAGATACGCCCGCGGAAACCGCGAAAAGGCCGTGGTCCAGAAGAAAATCCACGCCGGCGTTTACATAATAAGCGGCTCCCATTTCTTCCCGCACCTTGCGGAAAAGCCGCGAGCTCATTCCTCCGCCCAAGACGTCGGCAAGCACCTGGAGCGCGTAGCGGCGCTTGTCAAAAATATCAAACGCGCGCGTGCCCAAAACCAGGTGGCTTTGGCCGGATTCCTTAAACTTGAGCATTACCGACGATTTTTGCTTTAGATCCTTGGTCCTCGGCTTCGAAGGGCCAGAGTGCCGCTTCAGCCCGCCGAAGCAGGAGCGAATTTGCGCTAAAACCCGGCTCTCGCCGAAGCGCCCCGCGACGACAACCACGGTTTTCTTGGAAACATAGCGCGCCTTGCGATAACGCAAGAAATCATTCCGCATTATCTTGCGTATAACATCCTTTCTGCCGCCGACGTCCCAGCCAGCCGGCTGGTCGCCGTAAAGAAGCGAGTTAAAAAGCTCCTGGACTCGCCGCGTAGGGGTGTCTTCGTACATATTCAACTCCTCAATTATGACGCCGCGTTCTTTCCCGATCTCTTCGGGATTGAATATCGGATTGAGGTATAGGTCGGAAACAATGTCTAAAATTTTCGGAAGTTTATGCCATTCCGCTTTTGCCCAATAGCCGGTATATTCCTGCGACGTGAAAGCGTTGGATTGCGCCCCGAGCGCCGCCAACTCTTCCGCTATTTGTCCGACTTTCGGACGATTGGCCGTGCCTTTAAACATCATGTGCTCCAGAAAATGCGAGATGCCATTGATGTTTTTGGTCTCGTACTCCGATCCGGCCTCAACCAAAATTAAAATACTTGCCGCCAAGCTCCGCGGCTGCGGCACGAGCACAATCCGCAAACCGCTGCCTAACGTTATTTTTTTAAATTCTCTGCACGGCATGAGCGAATATTAACTCGTAATCGTTTCTATGTCATCCTGGAAACTCCTCGCGCGGCTCACCACCGCCTCGCCGTACGTCCAAAGATAACTGCGCCACCTGCCGCCGGCGTAATACTTTGCGGAAACACAACGGTCGCGGCTCACGTCGGAACTGTAAACAGAACTGCATCCGGCCATGGCGTCTTTTAGGTAAAGAGCCGTAGCCGCAAAAGCATCGGCATTGTTCCACGGCGAGGCGGGTTTGCGGCCCGTAACCGCCGAAACCGCGTCCTTATACAAGTTCCATGTTGATGGAACGAATTGCGCCGGCCCCATTGCGCCGCCATAGACGCCGTCGCGATTGGGGCAGGAAACGGTAATCACGTCCGGATTGATATTCAGTTCGCGCGCTATAACAAGAAATAAATTCTGATTGGACGGGCTCATAGCCGTTTTATAACTGCATCTGCCGACGTTCTGGCCCAAGGCCGACTCCCTGTCCAAGACCGCCAGTATCAATGCCGGCCTTATTCCAGTCGCTCCGCCAGCAAGCTTGGCGTACTTATAGGCCTCTTCAAAACTTAGTTCGCCCCCACCCAGAAGCTGGAAGATGCGGCTCCTGATTTGCGCGGCGGTTTCTTTGGTTTGCTTGAGAAGCGTCTGGTATTTCGATTCCTGTCCTTTCGTTACGTCGAGAAGCTTGTTCTTCTCCGACTTCGCGCCGTCTATCTCGGTTTTTTGCGAAACCTGGTAAACTCGCAAGCTTTCGGCGTCGGCTTTTGCCAGAGAGAACTGCTCCTGCTTGTCTTTTAGCTCGTCGCGCAAATCAGCGATCTGTTGCGCCGCTACTCGCAGGTTGCTCTGAAGCAGGGTGATGCTGTTCAGATCGCTGAAGAAATCGGAGAGCTGCGGATTTTTGAGAAAAATTTCAACGAGCGACACCTGCTCGCGTTCGTATAAATTCTCCAAAAGCCTGGCCAGTGCCGCCCTGTGAACGGCGATATCGTCTTCCGTCACGACAATTTGCGCTTGAGTATCGTTTATTTTTTTATTCAGTTCGCCGAGCGTCAGGTTGATGGCCTGGATCTGCAAGTTCAATTTGGCTATCTTGTTGTTTAAAATCGTTATCTCGCCCTTAAGGGTTTTGCCTTGTTTTTGATAGCCGACTACTTGATTCTCATATTGGTTAATCTGATCTTCAAGCTGGGTCAGCTGCGCCTCCAGTGTCTTTCTTTCTTCGTCGGCCCCGGAACCGGCGGCGCGCAAAAAACCGGTTGGCGCCGTAACCGACCCTAAAATAAAAAATGCCGCCGCGGAAACCAGGGCCGTGAATTTCAAAACTTCCGCGAGCGGCAGGCGCAAGCGGGGTCGGCCGCCAAGGTTGATCCTTGAAGCAAGGGGTGAGAAGTTGTCTTTCTTTCTGTCCGACCCGTAGGCGTTAATGTCGCCCAAAACTTTTGGTTTCGGTAGTTTGGCCATCTATATATTTACCCCAATCCCACAATAATATAACGCTTGATGTCGGAAAACGTTATTCTTAGAACCTCACTTTTTTTCCTTGTCTTCATTAACCTTTCCGGCCTCGCGTTCCGCTTTCTTCTCCTCTGTTTCAACTTTGACCGCGCTTACGTCAACCGGTGTCTCAACCTTTTCTTCCTTTTCTTCCGCAACCGGAGGAGTAACTGTCGCGATCACCGTTCCGGGATCGGTCAGAATTTCAACCCCTTTAGGAACCGCGACATCTTTTACGTAAATGCTCTCGTTTAATTCACTAAGAGCCGACAGGTCAACGTTCAGGCGGCGCGGCAAGTCCCCGGGCAGGGCCTCAACTTCCACTTCCAGCATGGACTTGTTCAAAATGCCGCCTTTGTCTTTTGCCGCCGGCGCCTCGCCCAAAAATTCCAAAGGAATCCTGGCCTTCAATTTCTCGTCCATCTGCACCTGATAAAAATCAACGTGCGTTACGTCGTCCGTCATGTAGTCCCTTCCGACTTCATGAATAAGAACCGGCAGTTTTGATTTCCCGACTAAAAGACCGACGATGGTGTTTGTTCCGGCTTCCTTAAAAACTTTTGAGAAATCTTTTGCCGAAACGGACAAGTGGAGATTTTTAACCCCGCGGCCGTAAAGCTCCGCCGGAATAACGCCGTCGCGGCGCAACGATTTCACGGCCTTGCCGAATTTTTCTCTTGTGCTGACCGATAAATCCATTGGTTTAAGAATAGCAAAGATTAAACCCCGTGGCAAGTCAGAAAAAAATAGAGCTGCGGCTTATGCCGCAACTCTTCCTGTTTCCGGTTTACGTTCCCTTTGCCCCGCCCTACTTCACTTCAAATTTTATGGCTCCTAATTCATCAGCCATAATCTTCTCACAGTCTTTATCCGCCAATACTGCCTTAAGGCGCTTCGTATAAATCCGCGCTAAATTCTTGCGCAATTTTTGCTCATGCCCGCCGGGCAATAATTCATAAATTCGTTTCAGTAGATCGGCATATTCACGAAGCAACTCTGTGGCGCGTTGCAACCTCTTTTCCTCTTTCGTACCCCTAGACGCTACAATGTGCAGATTTAGTTCGCTATCTTCTAAGGACCTCAGAACACCCTCGATATTGAATCTCGCGCGCATACCGCGACCCCCCGTCAAAAAATAGTTCTGGTTAATATGCTACTCCAACATATGAAAACGTCAATCGGCCAACGAGCGGGGCCCTACTTACCCCCAAAGAGAATCAGCCTGTCGTGAACGATTTTTTTGATGTTCTCAACCGCAAGCGGCAAAATCTTGTACGGCGCAACCTCGTTGGGGTTTTTCGCGAGACCCTCCTCAACGCCGCGGCGCCAAGCAATGCGGATCTCGGTATTGATGTGGATTATCGCGATCCCGGCCTTGATTGCCGCGACGAAATCCTTGTCGGCGGTGCCCGAGCCGCCGTGCAACGTGAGCGGAATCTTTACTGCCTCCTTGATTCTCTTAATTCTTTCTATGTCAAGATGTTTTTGCAATTCTCCTTTT
>Ga0315291_10004025_pt1 | contig 18831 bp, 24 predicted proteins | sample YL17G12_20_MG_FD_203070 | JGI IMG/M metagenome (GOLD analysis project Ga0315291, IMG submission 203070) | Sediment microbial communities from Yellowstone Lake, YNP, Wyoming, USA - YL17G12_20 | ecosystem: Environmental > Aquatic > Freshwater > Lake > Sediment | place: USA: Wyoming | collected...
CTGCCAAGCATTCGCCGGCGGGTGATGTTTTATCCAGCGCTGCTGGTTATAGATTGGGCCTGCAGGGCGGTGGAGGATCCCCCTGCAGGCCTTTCGAAAGGAGAATACCGGTCCATGCAGGTAGAAACCACCTGGCCACCGGCTGGCGGGTCTGTCACGCCCGCCCCTGGCAGGGGCTAGGGTTGGGATAGGGGGGACATCCGCACCGGAGCCCCGGCCAGGGCCGGGTACGACTGTTGGGGGTGCCCCACGTGGCCGCCCTCTTCCTTACGTTTGCGCGCCAACTTGTCCAGTATGTATCTGAAATACAACCTCTTACATTCCGGCATAGGGACGTATTCCACCGTCAGGTGCGCAGTGATCCGCTTGGTCATGGTTTACGCCTCAGGAATAGATTCGGCTTGGATGGAAGTATTAAGGGATCCATCTGGAAGTATGCGTTTTAGCTCGGCAGCCTGGAAATTGCGCCGCCATTCATGATTGATGAGCAGCGCGATGAAATTGCTCATGCTGCGCTCTTCGATGCGAGTCATCTGCTCGGCCTTTTTTTGGGTTTCATCTTCAAGGTAGATCGATATGGTTGGCATAGACAATCCTGCTTTCTTTGTTGCTTAAATTTGTTGTCTCAAGAAAGATATTATCATATATTCTAATAGTTGTCAATATAGAAAGATTATCACTTTCCTAAGAAAGCGCAATGTGTGCAATAATGTTTTCTGTGGAAAACAATCATTTCACAAGTTGGCTGAATAGCGAATTAGATAAACAAGGCTGGACTCAAAGTGAACTAGCCCGAAGAGCAGGATTATCCCGTGGTACATTAAGCAATATAACCAGTGGATCTAAAGGCGTGGGCGAAGAGACCTGTCGTGCCATCGCACGCGCCTTTAATATCCCCCCCGAAACCGTCTTCAGGGCCGCCGGCATTCTCCCCAACCACCCGGGCACGGATGAAGACTTCGAAGAACTCAAACACCTGTTCAATCAGATGACCGACGAGGAGCAGTTGGAATTTTTAGCTATGGGGAGGCTGAAAATCGATCTGCGCGCCAAGCGAGGGGAATCGCATGAAACACCACAGGCCAGACTGGCGAACATTTGAGCTTGGCCATATCTGGCAGTCTTTAACAATTATTGACCGTAACTCCTGGCTGCGCCTGGCCCGCGCTGTGAGGAGGAAACGGCTGCCAGCCAAGCCGATGCACATATTCGACACATCGATGGTGATTGCATCCATGCTATTATTTGCTTTCCCCTTCAACCTGCGCTATACATTATTGGCGATCGGCGCCGGGTACGTGCTGGCGGTCAACCTGGCGATTGTCAGGGTGTGTATTGAGGGGATTCGATCCCGATAAGGGCACGAATATGTCTAGCGAGTTGGTAACCCAGGGTATTGCTGCCTTCAAAGCGGGGGATAGAGCCAAAGCTCGCCAATTATTAATCTCTGCTATTAGGCAAAATCCTAATAATGAGGAGGCCTTGAGTTGGCTCTATTTCACTTTGGAAAACAAAGAGCAAAAAACCCACTGTCTGGAGGAGGTCCTGCGCATTAATCCGGCCAACGAAAAAGCTCGTAAAACATTGGAGCATTTGCGGGCGCCGGCACAGCCGATGGATATTAACCAGCCAATTATCCAAGCTCCAATTGAATTACCTACTATTCAGCCATATCAGCCGCAGGCCAATCCAACACCTGTAAACAGGTCAAGGCAGAATGCCCCTAATGAAAGTATTAATGTTGGATCCATTCTTATCATAGTATCCGGCGCTTTAATAATTTTAGGTGCTATCCTTCCATGGGCATCTGTAATTAGTGTCTTTGGTAGAATATCAGTCTACGGTTACGAAGGGGATGGCATGCTGACAGGTATTATTGGTATTTTATTAATGATCCTGGGTTTCTTTCGCATCAAAACCTCTAGCGTATTAATTGGTGCACTAGCTATCATCCTGGGCATCCTGGCGGGAATCATTGGAGGGTTGAAATTTTTTAACTTGATAATAAATTTAATGTCTACTGAATACGTTAAGACTTCTATTGGTATTGGATTATATATAACCATCCTTGGCGGAATTGGAGGTTTTATAGGAGGCGTGGCAAAAATTTAGACATGAAAGACCCCCTACTTCATCAATTTGTAGACCAAACTGAAAAAGGCGAATATTCCGGTGTGCTAATCTGGATGATCATTTCAGGCGGCTTGATATCCGGTGAAATCGTTCCATCCTGGAGAGCGGTGGATGATTTATTTGTTCAGGTCCCCTTTACCTATATCAACCGGGAAACGGGTGAAGGCAAAAAATTATCTTTTCCAGAAATTGTCCCAGATCAAAAATACACAGAAACCAACGATGAAGGAAATTACGATTTCATAAATCTTGTTTCGGTGACTTATTGCATTGGCTCTCAAACCTTTCACTTTACCAACGCCAAGGTCAAGATGGATATGGTCTCCGCCTGGTGGTTCGGGACGATCGTTTAAAATCCCGCGTGCACCGGCAGCCTGCGCAATTTTCAACACGGCCTGACGCACTTCCTCTTCTGTGCCATGAAATATAATCGGTGCTTGGGTGATCATTAAGCCTCCTGAATATGATCTCTAAATATTTGTTCTAATTATAATCCACATGAATAACCATTCCTTTCCCCCAGGTAGCCTGGCAGCGGCCTATTTCCGAGACTCGGGCGGCGATACCCAGGAGCTCTCCGTCCCGCAGCAGGAAAGCGCCTTCCGCGCCTGGTGTGCCCAGAATGGCCTGATCCCTGGGGCCATCTTCAAGGATGTGGCCAGGCCTGGCTCATCGGTCATCGGGCGCGCGGGTTTCCACGACATGATCCACCACTTCCGCTCGGGCCAGGCCCAGGAAGCCGGCCTGGTCATCTGGTCATACTCCCGCTTTGCAAGAGAATTCGACGACAGCCAGTTCTACCGCGCTGACCTGCGCCGGCGTGGATTTATATTCTTTTCGCTAAACGACGCTATCCCTGAAGGCTCGATCGGCAGGCTCTTCGAGGCCGTGATCGACTGGAAGAACGAGAACTTTCTGGAAGACCTCAGCCGGGATACCCGCCGCGGGCTGCACGACCTGGTGCAGACTCACGGCGCAATCCCCGGCACCCCACCCAGGGGATTCAAGCGGGAAAAGATCGTCATCGGCAAGCGCCGCAGCGGACAGGACCGCATTGCTCACCGCTGGGCGCCCAACCCTGACGAGCTGCCCCGCGTCCGCCAGGCCTTCGCCATGCGCGCCGACGGCTATTCCCTGGCGGAGATCCACGCGGTCACCCATCTTTACGGCAGCATCAATTCCTATAAGACCTTCTATACCAACAAGCTGTATATCGGTATTCTGGAATTCGGCGACCTGGTCATCAAAGATTATTGTGTCCCCATCATTGACCGGCCTACTTGGGAAGCCGTGCAGCTCGTGATCGACGCATTCGCCAGGCATAAGAACCTGAGCGGTCAGGATGGTAACCCTCAGCACCCCCGTCGCCACAAGAGCTCTTACCTGCTCTCCGGCCTGGTCTACTGCGCCCGATGTAGCTCGCCACTCTTCGGTGCGCCATCCAAACAACACTACAAGCCCGACGGCACGCGCAATGCAGATTACGAGCGCTACGCCTGCGCCCGCGCCTACCGCCGCCGCGACTGCAATCAGGGACAATTCCCCAAAAAGATTTTGGAGGATGCCGTTTTAAGCACGTTAGAAAATTATATTCTTCTTCCTGATGTGTTGGCCGAGATGCAAAGCCGGGAGAAAGAAGATCGTGAAAATCTGCTTTCCAAACTGGAAGAAAAGCGCACCGAATACAAGAACATATTACGGGGCATTCGCCGGCGGATTGCCAACCTGACCGAAGCCATCGCCGAATCCGGCCATACCCGCGCCCTCCTCGAGAAATTATCCGGCCTCGAAGCCGAAGAGACAGCACTGCGTTCCCAAATGGCCGAAATCGAGCGCCAGGCCAATGCGCCGGCGCTGGACCTGGGCAGCAGCAGCCAGATCGACCAGACTCTTCAGTCCTTGCATGCTATCCTGGATTCTGGAGAGCATCAAGCCATCCAGGAAATGCTGCGCGGATTCATCGCCAGAATCACCGTCGATCGTGATGAAAACAAAATCATTGGCTCAATCACCTATTATCTACCCACCATCGATAATCCCGGTCCATCACTCCCGTATGAAACTGTATCTATACCATTAACATCCCTGGGGGCACCTCTCCACAGACACAGTTTCACAGTATCTTTCACCGCAACAATGCGGCGATATAACAAAAAAGCACTCCTAACGGGGTGTTTTTTGTTGCTTATATAGAACAGCTTAGAACACAGGATTAATGTTGCTTGACTTTGTAGCTACACTATGCTACAATAATGCAAGATACAGAAAGGATAAAACGATGAAAACCTACAAAGTCTTGACCTGCCAAAAATGCAACGCTCGTGTAACCATTCGTGGTTGGCGCGAAACTCAACCCGAACCTATCGAATGCCCCAAATGCGGAATCCCCTACACGTACCGGAAACCAGCCGCCGATCCGGATGCAAACGTAAAAATCAATTTGTATTACCAGGACGGTGAATACCTGACCGGCCACACTGTCCACGGTGATGAAGCCAAGCTGTTGGAGAAGATCGGCCTGGCTAAATACGTTGACGGCTGGGGATATCTGGTCAATGATGCAACCGTAAAATCTCTGGGAACTGAATTTATGTACGAGCAAGCTCTCGACCTGGCCCGCCCCGCCCTGGAAGCCAAGGAAGCTGCCCGCAATGCTGAAGTCGTCGCCCGTGAGAACATCTTCGCCGAAGCTGCCCGCAATGGTCAACCTGTCGTCCTGGATGAATATAGCGATGATTGCAACGACCCCCGCGAGGAGTGCAGCCTGGATAACGTAACCATTTACGCCATGCCCAATGGCACAACCAAAACCGTACGCAGTCACACGTATTAGGAGGATAACATGGATATCATCGATGCCTTAAAAATAATCATTGCCCGGTCGCCACGCGCAGCGGAAACCGCCGTGCGCACAATCGAGGCTGCCCGGCACAACTCGCCCGTTTTGCAAACCCGCTATGCTAACGTACTGATTATGGCCCTGGCAGATCCGGAAGCTACATTTAGCCCGGCGGAGCGCGCTACTCTGGCCACAGCCATCGAAGCGCCTGAAACAATCAGCCGTGAATTCATGCTCCGCGTACGGCTGACAGAACAGGAACGCGCCGAATTACAACAACTGTCCGAACAGGACGGGATCGGAATGAGTGAATATGTCAGGCGTAAGCTGTTCGGGTAAAATCGCCCCCCTCGGCATCTGTGATCATTGCGGTGGCCCAATTCCTACTGGCCAGTGGTACACCACCAAAGGCACACCGCGCTTATACTGCTCGCTTGACTGTCGCAATACTGCCAATTCGCGCAACGGCGAGCCGATCCGACACCAAAAAATGATGGCCAGAATCACCCGCGGCGAGTGGCAGAATCCGTCGAAGCTGCGCCCGCCAACGTCTCAGGAGCAGGCCGAACGCGCCAGAAAAGGCAGGCTGAGCGAAGTGGCAACAAACGCCTGGCGCAATCCGGCCCTGGATCCGGATGCCAGGAGCAAGCTGTCCACACCCCGCCGGCATACCGGTATCTTGCATAGCGCAATCGAAAAAATAAAGCGTGGGAGTTCTGTAGCCGATTTGACTTTTGAGGAGGCAGAGGCTCATCGAGAGTACCGGCGTCAATTGCGTGCTGCACGACGGGACGAAGTTAATCGCCTGGCTCGCGAATGGTATCATAGGAAGAAACGAAATCGCCCTTGACCTGGGCGTTTTCTTTGCAATAATCCTTGAGCAGCCACAAGGGTTTATGCTATAATAATTGTATGCGAAAAACCAGCTCACTATCTGTCAAAGGCCGAAAGCGGGAACCTATCCCGCAAAAGGGGTGCAACGCCCACCTGGTGGGCCGGCTTACTGGTACTTCCTCGCATAAGGGACTCTGCTCGCGACAGGGTCCTTTTGCTTTTAAGTAGGGGATTATTCCTGCTTCCAGGGCATCCAGCTCATAAATATCCTAATGGCGAATTTAGCCATTAATCTTCTCCGGCATTTTTTCGACAGTCATTACCATGATGATGCTGAAGGTGTTGTCGTCTCGAAATTTAAACTCAGGATGAGCACCAATAGTGAATCCCATCTCTTTACATAATTCATTGAACATTTTAACAAACTGTTCCTTGGTATATTGTTTTGGTTCTGCTTGTTCCATATTTACGCTCCTAACAAGCCTTTCGTGATTAATTCCGTTATCAGTGTCCCAAGCACATCCGCTAATTCGTCCATGGATGTGGCATCAGCATCGAAAACTTTATCTGATGTTACATTTGAGACTGCCCATCCCGTAGAACGCGCTGAAGCATTTGCACCCAATAATCCGATCATTGCCGCGCTTCCACTTGCCTCGATGCGGATTGCCTCTCGTTCCGCGGTGTCATATACAGTAAATCTTGCCCGTGCTTTTCTGGTAGCATCTGTGGCATCCACCCACGAAAATTCTATTGTTCCTGCACTTCTATCATCATATACATATGTTCCCAATGTAGCATAAAGGATGGAGCCGAACCCAGCAGACGGATAGTCACCACAATTTCGTGCAAAACGAGTTACAGTAACCGCACCAGAAAGCCATAAAGCATCGGTATCGTAAGTTACATCCAAAGGATATGTTGGAAAACTCCTGTCTCCGACAGCCACTCGTCTATTAGTTGTATCTACGTCGAAAACAGGAAGACCATTTTGATCTTTTACCGCGAACGCGCCCGCCGAACTTGTAGTTGGTTGGATTAGATTAATTTTATTGAAAGTGTTTGCTACATTTAAAAATGCTACTGAACCTGTCGCGGAAACGGTAAGTGTATATCCCGCTAAGACAATTGTGCCACCACTACTAAATATCAAGTCCGCGTTTGGAAATGAAACTCTTCTATTCGCGGTCAACTGTGTAGTACCTGGAGATAAACTTACTACGAAATTTCCCGTAGCAGCGTTGGGGTCTAACCTTATGCCCGCTGTGCCGGTCGGCTTAGCGGTCACTGTCCCAAGATTGAGTAAAGCGTCTGTAGCCGGGTCGTAAGTCAATCCAGTGTTTCCGGATAAGGTTGTGCTCGCTGCCCAGAGAGCAACCTGGTTAGCTACGCCCGAACCACTCACTCCACCTCCTCCACCAGCACCCCACGTTCCATCGCCAAGCAAAACATCAGTGCTTACACCTGATAACGCCAGAAGCAAACCATGACGAGCTGCACTTGCATTCAAGTCGGTGTTATTGTCAGGGGTGGCCAGATCGTCCAGTTTTATTTCGTCTGATCCGCCTTCTTCGTGGCTCGTATGATGCGCCGCCACCTCGCCAGGCTGTGGATAGCTGTAATTGTCACGGGATGTGTTCATGCCCGACATCGACGCGCTGGCGTCATTGTCCGGCCACACATCGATGGTGGCCACCTTGATCGCCGTGGTGTGAATACCTTGGGCGTCCACGCGCACGGTCGACTCCAACACCACCAGGTTGGCATCGATGTCCAGCACCTTCATCCCGTCCAGGACGCGCCGGTAGATCACCCGCAGGCTGCTGCCTACGGATAGTTCCCGGTCCAGCTTGGCGATGGATATCTTGTAGGATTGTTGCAGCGCCAGGCGGCGCAGCATCCACTCATAAGCGGCTTCCAACAGGGTGTTGGCGTCGCTCTGATCTTTGAACGAGATATAGCGCTCGATGCCATATGCAGACCAGGTGGCCGTATGTTGGAGATAATAACCCTTGCTGTCGCTGCCCACCGTCCAGCCGGTCACGCCGATGGATATGCCAGCCAGGGTAATGCGGGCATTGCCGTTGCCAACCCCATAGGCGTACACACGCCCGATCAGGCAGTCATAACTATCTTGTTCTTCCTGCAGCTCGATGATCAGGCATACGTTGATGTTCGACTCCAGCGCGATTGGGTCTCCCCCCTGGATGGCCCTCACCCCCGAGACAGGCCGATCGGCCTGCATCCAGATCACCGTGCGCCCGGTCCCCAGCCGGAAATGCTCGCCGGTGATCTCTGCCAGCTTGCACAGCGCCGCCAGGCAGCTCTCCCCTTCATAAACATGGTGGATGGCCTTCAGGGTTGCATTGTGACCATTGACCACGTCCAGGCTCCAGCCGGTTGGAAATAAGGCTGCAATCTGGGCAGGGCCGGTAACGGAAGGCGTGACTTCGGTCCCTATAGTCAGAGTCCCCACCTGACGGTAGGTCAGCTCGCGCAGCAGGTCATCTCCGGATAGATCCAGCTTTAGATCGACATCCACGCCGATCTTATCGATGATCCCCGCTCCCAGGTCGGTGGCCGTCCCATCTACCAGGCCCCAGGCCCGCACCCGCCGCTTGGCCTGCACCATCGAGGCGCGCGTTTCGGACAGGCTGCCCTTGGCCTTGAATTTACCCGCCGCATCCAGACGGCGGGTAACCTCAAAAGACGTTGCCGATCGTAACGGCCCGGGTCCGGCTTTTGTGCCGTCCAGCTCTTCGATATCCAGCCACCAATGCATAGGGTCTCCTATGTCGTTCCCGTCAGCAAGCGCTTTTCAATCAACTCGGTTAAATATAACTTGCCATCCGCGCTGGCGTTATAACCGCGGATGAACTTGGCTGCGACAGCCACGGACTTTTCCAGTATCCCCGCGTCGTGGGGGTAGATGCGGTGGCCGCTGGAGGCCGTGGGCGCGGTTCCCCGCAGCGTGAAGCGCATCTCGCCGCCGGCCGCCGTGATAAAAACGTGAGTCGTGTTGGCGTGGAAAGCCGCAAATTGCACGCCGCCGGCAGTATTATCAACCACGAGGGTCTGTTCAGTGGCAGCAGTATTCAATGTGAAATTGGCCAGCCATGCTATGCCGCCGGTGACCTGATTGGTCACATTGACATCCATGTCGGCGACGACCTCGCCGTTCTGCGTGCGCCGGTTTATGCCCCCCACTGCCGTAAACTCATTAACTCCGCCGTTATCGACCAAAGCGGCGAAAAGTTTCTTGCCGGCGTTATCGACCGGGAGTTGCTCTGCATAAGTAAGATCTGCCATGTTTGCTCCTTTACCACCTGGGTGGTTTACGCGAATGCCGCGTAGTAATCCAATATGAACTTGCCGCCACCGACGATAGTCAACAGCAGCGTATTTGCGCCCGGGGCGATGCGCATCCAATCTTCGTGGTTAGCTGGCGGTAGGAAGTGCGCGTAATCGTCCACTTCATTATTCTGGACGCTCATCGCTCCGGTATCGATCACCAACACATTTCCGGAGGCCAAGGCTCCGTTATAGCTGAAGCTGTATCCGGTAGTTGGGTTATTGATGGTGACCAATGTCACGTTGCCGATCGCAGTAATGGTGAAGATTACTGCAGGCTGATCGATATTGCCCGAGTGGTCAATATGGAGCACCTTCGTCGCTCCCGATTCGGCCAGCACGGTCGTCAGATCGTCCGGCTCAGAGGGTGAGACGCTGCCCGAATAATTATGTGTGCCTTCCGAATACCAGGCCGGGGAATATACAGTGAACGAGAGTTTCACATCCTGGAAGAGGCGCGAGTTCTGCCCGTACTTGCGCATGACATCCAGGTTGTCGAACCGCGCGAAAACCCATTCCAGATGGTCATCAGCGATGATCAGCCGGTAGAGTTCGGACCGTGTGCCGACCAGCACCCGCAACGCTATGAATTGGGTCAGCAGGCTCGATTCGGTCGTGGCATGCAGGGTGCAGATCTTCAGGATCTTCGCGCTGCCAGGCATGACGCGCTCCCCGCCGAACAGGTCCAGCGCGCCACCGGAGGGCAGATCTAGAGCAGATTTTCCCGATGTGATCAGGCCAATATTAGACTCCTCATTATAATCCGGCAACACCGTGGTTCCGAAGCGATAAATACGATAGGTCATCGCAATCCTTTCGAACGGGCATTGTCCAGCACGCTGCCCACCCTGTCGATCACTTTTTGAGCCAGCATGTCCTCATCCATGCCAGGCGCACCGTATACCTGAATGGCTCCGGGGGCGATCGTGATATTGGTTCCGCCTGCAGCTCCAGCTCCACCCACGCCTGCCCCGCTCGAGGTCGCCGTCATATTCATCCCGGCTACGGCCGCATTAATCGCCTGTTGCGCCTCGGCCAACGCCCTGGCAATTCCCGGTGAGCCTGCCGGCGTTACCACGAACTCTTCACCGCTGGTCATCCAAACAGGATACGAATCATTTGGATATCCAGGCGGCACCTTGCCAATCCCACCCTGGGCATACCCATAATCACTCGGTCCGCCTGGGACATACGGTGCTCCTGAGCCGCTTCCTCTCTGGTTGATCTCTTGATTAAGCGTTGTAACCGTGATTGTCACATTCTTATCATGCAGGTTATTGACCGCGTCGACCAGTTTACTCACAGCTTCTGCATATTCCTGCGAATCGATCTTCTTGTCGTCCAATTGCGCCTTGAGTTCTGCCAGCTTAGTCCCCACCGCGTAATCTTCTTCGCTCAATATACCCAGAGCCTTGCCCAACTCCAGCATCGCGATCGCATCCAAACCGGCGGCCGCCTTCTGGAAAATGATCTCCCGCGTGGCGTCGGCCAATTTATTTTTCAAATCCTGCGCATCACCACCGGTATCTTGATACTCCTGCCGTAGTTGCTCAAGCTCTTCACGTTGATCGGGGGTCAGATATGGCACGCCGCCCAGTTCTTTGATCTTATATTGCAGCGCGCCGATCTTGTTCATCGTTGCGTCCCAGGTGGCCTGTTCTTCGTCGCTGAAGTCCGCGTTTTCTTTTCTCTTCTTGATCAAATCGTCGATTGAAATCCACAAGCCTGTCAACTGGGACTGGTATTGGCCGATCTTTTTTACATCCAACGCAGGCAGGAAGTCCGTCGCCCCCAATTTTCTCATCTTCTTTTCCAGTTCCTGGCGTTTCTTTACCAGGTCTTCTGTGCCCTCGTCATAATCCTTGACGGCCTGCTTCAACGCCCCGTTTATCGCGAAGCTGGCGAGAAATTCAGCGGCCTTCGCGGCAGCTTTCATATCGGCAGTCCACGTCTTTAAATTCTGTTTCTCGACCTGCTGCTGCATATATTGGATTGCATCCCCCTGGGTCCGGATCGCTCTTGCGCCATCATTGGCCGCGTCGGTATGTTGCTGTGTTGCATGGGTCGCGTTGTATAGATTTGCAGCCATTTCGCGGACGGCGGTATCTACAAAATTGGTAGAATCGTAAACATCGAAGTTAATCCCCGTTGCTCGCTCGAGCACATTCAGGAACTCATCGTATGACAGCGAGGTTATATCGACCGCTTTGGCAAGTTCCTGGAGCTGCTTATATTGCTGGAATTCAGCCTCGGTTAGCAGCTGATCTTCTTTTTTCACAATCCGGCTAGTTAACCCAGCTTTTTCCGCCGCTTGGATATATTCATCATACGATGTTGCAAGCTGAAGAATGACCTGTTTTGCCTCTTGATCTTGTCTGATAACCCCCTCTTGACCTCTCAATAAAATTGCCCATCCAGCAGCAGCCTTTTCCAAAACCGACCCTTGCTTTTCTATCGTATCGTATGTGATCTGCGCCTGCTGGCCGTAGGCAGTCGCAAAATCCAATGCTCCCTTACCGGATTTTGATGTTTGGTAGAAAAAATTTTTCCATGCAGATGTAGTCCCCTCGAGATCGCCGCCCTGGCCACTGGTCAGGACAAGATTCAATGCGGTTGCCAAATCCCCCATCACCGGGAGTAATTTAAGTGCAATATTATCTTTAAGCTCACCAATCGCCACATTGGCCCGTTCGAATCTATCCGTGGCCGACTCGGTGTTGCCGCCTACCTGCGCAAGAATAGTCTGGCCTTTTTCGAGCACGGCATTCAATAACGCCATCGATTTCTCTTCCTCTGTCAACGCATCTGCGGTCTTACGAATATGTTTAGCATAGTCTTCATAGGCGGCGGTGCTGTCGATGACGAGGCCAGCCTGCTTCAGACCCCGAGGGGTCAGATTCTTGATGCTGGTCGAGATAGAATCAAACAGCTCGAGCGTACTCCCCATGGTCGGGTTGAGCTTATTCGAGGCCTTGGCAATCTCCATCAGCGCCGGGGCGTTTTCGAGCAGCGATTTCGATAACTTCTCCGATGTGCCTGTCAGCATTTGCATCGATGCAGCCATCAGATCTTCCCCGTCGATAGTTCCACGCGCCGCCGCACTGAGCCGATCGAGTGCATCTGATGACTCTCCCAGGCGCTGTATAAGCGAGTTGTAACTATCATTGATCTGGGCAATCTCAGCGCCCTGCTCGGCGAAATCCCAGGCTTTCTTTAAAGCGACCGCTACACCGGCCATGATGATCCCTGCGTTCTTGATGATGTCCTTGACGTCTTTGACAATATCGCCGAAGCCCTTGAATTTCGATCCCGACTCCTTTACCTTATTGCCGGTTTCGCCCACTTCTTGGCCCATCTTCTGTAAAGCGCCCGTGGTGTCTTTCAGCTCCACCTGCATTTTGCCGAGTGTTTCAACGGATTTGTTATAAGCAATCTCGGCATTTTGTGCGGCGGCGGAATCTTTACCTTGAGCTTCTACAATGCGTTCATATTCCCCTCGCAGGATAGCAACTTTGTCTTTTTGCAGCTCAATCTTGTCCGATAAAGCGTTCATCCTCAGGGTGAGGCCATCCGACGTGTCTGACCAATCTCCGAGCGTAGAAGCCGATGCTTGGAACGCTGATTCTGTAACCTTCAGGGCACGGTTTATGTCGGCAAGCCCGGACTTCAGATCGCTTGTGTCGGCTCCAAATCTTGCAGAAAGACGCGAATCGCCAGCCATTATGTCACCTCACTCCATAACTTGATTTTTCTGGATTTCTCATAGGATTCTCTTTGGGTTTGCGACCACGGTTTTCCTTTATTCCATGGAATTCGTCCTTTTCGCATTTGAGATAATTTAGCACTTTGTTCAGCCGATAGTTTCTTCCCTAAACGGTTTTTATTTCCCAAAGCATGTTTATTCCCTTTCATGGATGTCGATAATTCTTCTATTACTTCGGGGTTACTGGTAAGATATTTTCTCCTGGATAAAGACATTCTTTCTTTCGTTTCCAGAGAATGTTTTTTCCCTGTTTGGGCAATTGCCATTTTGGCACGTTCCTCTGATGTTGGAATATATCCAGGGTGTCCCATACGCGATCTGGACATTTTCTCTCTGGTTTTCTGAGAATGCTTTTTCCCTAACTGCATCCGAGACATTCTCAGGCGAACTTCAGGAGTTTCTTTTATCCCTCGTTGGGCTTTTGAAATTTTTTCCCGATGCTCTATAGAAATATGTTTACCAAATTGCATACTAGGTACAGCAGGACCTAAATTAATCAATATCGAAGGATCTGTGTTATCAATCCAGTTTTGTTCACAAATAGCAACTTTTTCAGGATCGTAGCAGACTTCAAGAATTCGGAATTCTGGAATTCCATATTTATTCCATATGTTTTGTAAATAAGAATTGAAGTGTATTCCTCTCCTTAATAAACTTTGATGAGCGTTCCATCTTTTATGGAAAGGTTGAGTAGTTGATCCAATATATATTCTCTCGGCTTCATCAGCCTGAAAGACAATAGCATAAACGCCGAATTCGGTCATAACCAATTCACCTGGTCGCAAAAAGTAGTTGTCGTTACGGCTTGCCGTCCGTTGCCATGCCGTTCTGTGAACCGGTGCATGAATTTCATGGTCGACTCGTAATCACCAGAATCAATATCGTACAATGACCAGTGGAACGTTTCTGCCAGGGTGATTTTCAGGTCTGTGATGGTGGTTCTGATTTCTTGTTTTCCGGCCGGCTCCCCGGCCTCCGAGGGTTTGGATTGAAGAACCTCGATACATTGTTGACCTTCGCTACCACCATCGCAAACACGCTCATGATGTCCACCAGGTCGGCGCCAGCATTCAATTCATCCAGCGTAAACTGCCCGCCGAAAACTTCAACGATAAAAGCCTTGATGGCATCCCAGGTTTCACGGTCGGTTTTTTGCTCTTTCGATTCAGCCAACCCCAGGGCGATATCGACCAGCCCCAGCGGGATGCGCAGCTTGGAATACTCAGCCTTGACCGAATCATCGGGATTGTAAAACGTGATCTGGATCGGATCGGGCATAGTACCTCTACAGGCCTGGCGGGCTTTTTGGACCCGCCAGGCCGATTGTAATATTCTGGTTCCGCTTACTACGCTACCGTGGTGAAGTTCACGGCGCCCTTGAGCGTGCTGCCGTAGATATCGGTTACGGCATAGGTGATGATGTAGCTTACCGCGTTGGTCAGGCTGGAAGTCGGATCGATGGTAACGATCTTCTTGGTTGCATCCAGGGTGATCGTCCCTGCGACTACCGATGCATCGGAAGCCAGGATCAACACGATGTGGTTCACTGCGTCGGACGGCAGAGCGTTGTTGAAGGTCAGCGTCTGGTTGGCAGTGATGGAGATGTTCGATGCGCCATCCGTGGGCACGCTGCTGGACAGAGCCAGCGCCGACGGGGTCGCTACACCCGGCACCTGCACCTGGGTGAACCAGCCGGTGGCGACGAAAGCATCGGTGTCGGTATCGCCGACCACGCGCTTGACCGAATCGGTTACCCCGCCGCCCAGGCTCCATTGTTCCACCGTGCGGATCGCCGTAAAGGTCAGATCCAGGGTCTTGGGATCGGGCTTGTCGGCCAGGGTGGCAATGGCTTCCTTGGGCATATCGAACTTGCCCTTCAAGAACCAGTAGTACCGGTAGCTGCCGTTCGATTTCTTCGAACGGAACCCAAGGGCCATGAACGGAGCCACACCGCCGTTATCGTACATGCGCCCGGTGGAGGCGTCGAAAACCTTGCCCGTGATGAATGCAAGCCTCAAGAGATCCAGCCCGGTGATTTTCAAGGCGATTTTAGTCTCGCCCTCCGCCGTGGCTACATCGTAGGGTTGATCGTCCGCGTATTGGATCGCGAATGACGTGGCCGGTTCCAGGCTGGCCTCCGCAGCAGGCGCCAGCCAGGCTGGGCTGCCTGCCGTATAGGCGGCCGCGCTATCGGCGGTGACCTCAGCAACATACAAACTGTCGAGGCCGATCTTGGATTTATACTCACCTTCGTTTGCCATAGTAAACTCCTCTTATGGGCACACCCGTGTGCGCCTTATAAATTAGCTTCCACCTCGAATTGCACTTTATCGCTATGCAATTTCAAAGTAGGCGATTCAATATAGACCATCAATATCCAGATACCAACGATGTCTAGGTCACCACCTGCCCATGTGTACCGCATCTTCCCATCCGTTCCATCTGTCACCAGGCTTGCCGTGCGGATAATATTGGCTGCAGCACCTGGCTTGCGGAAATTCAATTGCCGCAAAGTCGTTTGCGACAAGTTCACCGGCAAGCCCCCATTCATGAGCGTAATTACAATAACCGACCCAACATCGTTGAGATGAAATTTAGCCAATGTCAACCTCCATCTCTTCCAACTCGCGCACAAGAGCTGTCAGGTTGTCTTCGAATTGAATGTTCGCTTCCAACGTTCCCAATAAATTCGTCTGAGTAATCACGTCGGTGACCCTGGGCTGCCATTCCGGCCAGGAAAAATGGCCGTAATGCTCATGCGTGCAGCTCATCGCCGCCAGATGGTTGTGCTGGGTCAGACTGAATGTCTCAACCATATGGGGATGTGACCCACCGGCCACTACCAGCGCTATATTCCCCGTTCCGACCGTCAGGGTTATATTCTCGGCCCATTGCTCGTGAGCGCCGCCCTGGACTGATAGCAGATGATGTTGCAGCAAGGCGATATTCTCCGTCGCCTGTGCCTGCCAGGCATCCTGCACGGCTAGGTAATTATGCTGGGTCAGCGTAATCGTGTTGGCCGCCTGGGAGTGAGCTGCATCCTGGATTGCTAAAATATGATGCTGCGTTAGCGTGACGTTTCCGCTCGTCTGCGCATGAGCGACTGCTTGCACAACAAGATGGTTATGCTGTGTCAGGGTGATGTTGGCTGCTGTTTGCGCGCAAACAGCTGATTGAACCACCAGGTAGTTGTGCTGGGCGAGAGTCACATTGCCGGCAGACTGGACATGCATAGCAGCCTGCACCGCCAAATGATTGTACTGGACAAGCGTTACATTTCCGGCGCCCTGGGCGTGTACCGCTGATTGAGCCGCCAGCTGGTTGTGCTGGGTCAGCGCCACGTTGGAGGCCATCTGAGCATGGGTCGCGTTCTGGACAACCAGCGTCATGTGCACGGTCAGGGTCACGTTGCTGGCGGTCTGCGCATGGGCGGCGTTCTGAACCGCCAGGTGATTATGCTGCGTCAAAGCCACATTCGCCGCGGTATGCGCGTGGGCAGCATTGGCCGGCTGGATTGGCTCCCCGATGGTCAGCGGCGGGTTCGGATCGTGGGTGTTGAGATCGAACTGCCACTGCCAGGATGAAGCATAATCGCTTGGATCCTGCCATCTCGCACCCGAGATCGTACCGTCGCATATCTTTCCCATTATCCACTCACCATATAGAAAGCACCTGTCCAGTTGGTGGCCGTGGTGGCGCTTTTGAACATTTCCAACAGGCACAGGCAGGCATCGGTCAGGATCTGCACCAGGTTGAATGCGCTGTTGATCCCGTCCAAAATAACCGGGGTGTAAGCTTGTGCCGGCATGGGGATCCAGGCCAGGGGCTTACCGAGGAACACATTCAGGTTACCCGTGGAAGCCGCAGATAACGCCAGGTTGGTGATGGCGCGGACGCCGTTGTCACCAGAAGTGAGACGATAATGCCAGTCTGGTGTGGCGTGAGGGAAGCGGTTGACGATGGCCGAAGCTGCAAGCGCCATGTTGCTGGTGGTCGCTTCGGCCGCATTTCCGTCCTGGTCGACGTAAGTGATGGTAACGGTTGGAGTACCAGAACCAATCGCAGTGGACACCTCGCAGCTGATGAACGCGCCCTTGGATGCCACTGATTGGTAACGCCCGGGCGTGCCCGTCACCGTGCGCGGCGTGACCGAGATATCCCAGTTGCCCTGGTAGAAACGGTCATACAGCAGCAGCAGCTGGCTGGCCACCGACGCCATCGCGTATCCGGTGGTCAGGTGCAGAGTGTCCCCGCCGCCCGGGTTGTCGAACCCGATCCCCAGGCCGGCCGGTGTAGTCTTGGTGGGCGATTCTCCCGCCGGAAAGACAGCCGCCGTAACTTGCCCCGCCGGGTTTGGCCCCACACGCGCCAGGCTATTCATCACTCCCGCCACGCCGGTTGTGCCGGCCTTGGTGAAATGGATAATTTGAAGCTTACCGCCTGTGGTCGCTTCGCTGATCAGGTCAGACAGGCTGGCAAACCCGCCACCCTGGATCGTTCCGAGGATGTCATCCCGGTAAGCGAATACATTGCCCGGCACGTTCAGGATCGGCACAGGATAATAATGATCTGTCTTGCGGATCATCTCTACCAGGTCGGCGCCCAGCCAGCGTTCCATGCGTTGCGCATGCGCAGAGCGATAAGTGTTTTTCATGGCTGCACCTTTAAGCCGGATCGGCAATCTCTATTTTCCAAGTCGGAATATCCACCGTTGTTGGGCGGTACAGGTGGTCACGTACAACAGGCGTGAACCGTCCACAATTGCCAGGTGCGTCGCATTCCCAGATACATCGATCGCCACAGCGTTCTTGGCTGCCACGGTCAGCTTGCGTCCATTGGTGTCACCGTCCGAGGCGGTAAAGTCACCAGTAGCCACCGCCACATCTGCCAGCGCGTAGGTCGTAACGGCCTCCGTTCGCGTGGTCGGCTCTGCGCTGCACACGATCTCCAGAGTGGCGTTGTTCTTGATAATATTCAGCGCGCCATCTAAAACATCATTATGAACAGATTTAGCCATAATTTATTCCTCTCAGAGATCTTCAGTCCATTCGAAATCGAATGCGATCCCGTAATGCCGGGTCTCGATATCGTAATCGAGTTGCCGCCCGGCTACGAACATGAAACCGGCGGCGGTCATCGCCCCGATCACATCGGGCAAGCCTGCCAGGCCCGCCCGGCTGTAAATACTCACCTGCACCAGCCAGCCGCGGATCGTTTCTAAATTATCGGCGTGCTGGACCGGCGAGACATCCACTACAAAGTAAATCAGGTAGGAATCGGGGAGATCTCCGCCTGGCGTAGCTGCTAGAAAAGCGCCGGCTCCCATGGGTAATCCCAGGGGAGTAAGAGCGCTTGAAGCGGTTGCCCAGATCGTAGCCATTATTTCAACCAGTCTTGGAAAATATCTTCCATCGCCGCGCGGGCCTTTTTGGCGTCGTTGCGCAGCGTGGGGCGAATATAGGGTTTGGCTCTGATGCCCGGGCGCGGGTGGCGCCTGGGGTTCTTCGGGCTGGGAGAGGTTCTCCCGCCGAATTCCCACACCGCTGCGATTCTCACCGTCTCGGCATCCGTGCCGCGCAGCACGCCCAGGTACAGATAGCGCTTGTTACCGTCTGCCATGACTTTTGTCATCCTGCAGGCCTGCTTTATTTCCTGGTATGGCGCTCGTTTCTGCATCCCTGCCACCAGCACATCCGCGCCGGCTTCCAGGCACTGCTCGGCCACCTTATCGATATCCTGGCCAGCCTTCATCAGCGCATCCAGGTATTCCTCGAAGCCTTCGAGCGTCAGTGTTACCTTCGCCATCATCCCTCTCGCTTTCGGATAACCTTGAGCTCTAAATACTCGCCGCGCTCTTGCACGTTATCCATGGACACGATCTCCCACCGGTCGGAGCCTTTGAACACCGCAC
>Ga0315291_10004027_pt1 | contig 18829 bp, 15 predicted proteins | sample YL17G12_20_MG_FD_203070 | JGI IMG/M metagenome (GOLD analysis project Ga0315291, IMG submission 203070) | Sediment microbial communities from Yellowstone Lake, YNP, Wyoming, USA - YL17G12_20 | ecosystem: Environmental > Aquatic > Freshwater > Lake > Sediment | place: USA: Wyoming | collected...
GATAATGAATCGCAAATCGTAGATAGCAAATAGTAAGGGGAATTGCTGTGAATCCTCAGGCGAAAGAAACTTAGATCATCCACAGATTCAACAGATTTCACAGATTCCGGAGGATCAAATCTGCGTAGATCAGCGCAATCTGCGGATTCGTTGTTCTTGGTTACGCCGGGCGGTTGCTCTGAGTCCTCTGCCGTGATCAGATGAGGGCCGATTATGCAAAACAAAGCCAATTCTCCGGTAGCAAAAATGACGCCAACTGCCATTCGGGAAAAGGGTTATGGGAAAGCACACGGACTGTGTCTCTGTAAAAACAAAGCCAATTTCCGGGCCGAGACTGCTTCGTCGCCCGTTGGCCTCCTCGCAATGACATGTACAGGCGAGGAGCCTGCGATCCGGTCCCGATGGTCGCGACCGCCGGGGCGATTGTGCAAAACAAAGCCAATCTCGACGGGGCCAAATGGATGCTAACAGCTTGGCAGGAAAAGGGTTATGAGAAGAGGACGCGGATCATGCCTCTGCGAAAACAAAGCCAATTTCCCGGGGGGTACCGAATGAACGTGACCTTCTCGGCAGGAAGAAAGGAAGATTGCTTCGCTTCGCTCGCAATGACGGGAATAGGGTTGGGGACATTGCGGTTGACGGGGAGGTGGGGAGGGGGTATCGGTAGGGGACAAATGGCAATGGAGGTATTCAAGATGACAAGCAGCCGGCGTGATTTTCTGAAACAGGCGGTCGTGGGTTCGGCCGCGATCGTTGTACCTGCATTTGGTCAGCAGGGGCAGAGCCAATCCGCCCAATCCAAGGCACAAACCGCGATTCCCCGCTGGCGGGGGTTCAATCTGCTGGAGATGTTCACGATGCGGAGCCGGGGGGACTTCCGCGAGGATGACTTCAAGTGGATTCGGGACTTCGGGTTCAACTTCCTGCGGTTCCCCACGTGCTATCGGCTCTGGATTGAGGACGGCGATGATTACAAGATTCGCGAGCCCATGCTGGAGAAGCTCGACCGGGGCATCGAGCTGGCGGGCCAGTATGGCCTGCACGTGAGCCTCAACTTCCATCGCGGGCCGGGCTACTCCGTCAATGCGGAGTTCAAGGAGCCGAAGAACCTCTGGAAGGACAAGGAGCCTCTGGACGCCTTTTGCTTCCATTGGCAGTTGATGGCCAAGCGGTATAAGGGCATCTCACGGGACAAGCTCAGCTTCGACCTGATCAATGAGCCGCCGTCGATCGGCGACCAGATGAGCCGGGCGGACCACGAGCGGGTGGTGCGGACGACCGTGGCCGCGATTCGCGAGATCAGCCCGGACCGTCTTGTCGTCGCCGACGGCATAAGCTGGGGCAACGAGACGATGCCGGAATTGGCCGACCTCAAGATTGCCCAGAGCACGCGGGCCTATCAGCCGATGTTCATCAGTCACTATGGGGCATCGTGGGTCGATAGCGCCAATTACCCCCAGCCCGCCTGGCCGGGCAACGGCTGGGACCGTAAACGCATGGAGCAGCACTACGCCAAATGGGCGGACCTGGCCCGCGCGGGCGTCGGCGTCCACTGCGGCGAGGGCGGGGCGTTCAACAAGACGCCGCATGCCGTCGTGCTGGCCTGGCTGCGGGACGTGCTGGAGATTCTCACCGGTCACGGCATCGGCCTGGCCCTGTGGAATTTCCGCGGCTCGTTTGGCATCATCGACTCCGGCCGGGCGGACGTGCCGTACGAGGACTTCCAGGGCCGCAAGCTCGACCGCAAGCTGCTCGCCCTGCTCCAGGAATTTGCTTAGCGACAAGCCGCAAGGATGGCATCGCTCCTGGGAGAATGTGCTGTCGGAAGTTGGGTGGCAGCGGCAAGGCCGGGTGCTATGCTTACGCTTGCGTAGGCATGATCAGACATAGTGGAGAGCATCGCTGCGCAAGCGCAGCCATGGCACCCGCGCTTTGCCGATGGCGGATGGGCGAACCATCGGCAAGCCGGCGCTTGCCGCTGCCACCCGGATATTTTCATCATCTTCCGGTGGGCCGGCGGCCGTGAGAGGCTCCGGTGATATCGTGTAACGAGCGCCTCCACAGTGGCACGCGAACGCATGCCCGCCCCGGAGCCGGTTGAAAATTTTCGTAGATTTTTGTTTTTTTCCTGTAACGTTCGACATATGTCGTACGTCTATTATATGTGTAGAACATAAGGAGAGCTTACCGTGACCAGGAACAAGCGTCCCGACCGACCGAGCGTTGAGCTGACCGAAGCCGAGTGGGCCATTATGAAAGCCGTGTGGAAACACCAGCCTTGTGCGGCGGGCACCGTGCAGGAGGCCCTCGCCGCGAGTAAGGGCTGGGCCTACAGCACTGTCAAGACCACGATGGACCGCATGGTCCGCAAAGGGTTGCTGCGGATCCAGAGGATTCGCAACCTGCAACTGTTCAGCACGACGGTCGACGAAGTGGAGGCCAAACGCGGCGAATTTTACCGTATGCTCAAGCGGGCGTTTGACGGGGCCTTGGCACCCATGATGCAGTTCTTAGTGGAGCACGAAGGGCTTTCGGCGGAGGAAGCCCGTCAGCTCCGGGAGATCGCCCGCCGGACCACCCAGGCGGCGAAAGCAAGCCGTGCGGACGACCCGCACCAAGGGGAGACCAGAGATGGACGTGCTCGATAGTGCCATCGTTCTTCTCAATCACGAGGGCCGGCTGTTTTGCAGCTTTGCCGGAGGCGTGCTCTTCCAATCCAGTATCTTGGTCGGGCTGCTCCTGCTCGCGGACTTGGGCCTGCGGGCACGGGTGTGTGCGCGTTTTCGGTACGGGATATGGCTCCTGGTCCTGGTGAAGCTGCTGCTGCCGCCGTCCCTGGCGCTGCCGACTGGCGCAGGTTATTGGCTGGGCCGCTACCTGCCCGCAGCGCCCGCGGTATCCGCCGTATCTCCCCCTTCGGCACCCGTGGCCTCCCTGGCACTGCCGGCATACGTCCAGCCCCTCCCTGAGGTCATCCCGATGCCTGTCGGCGCACCGGAAATGGCGGTGGCCGGCCGGGAAATCGTACCTCTCCAGTGGCCGGGGTTGCTCCTTCTGGGCTGGGTCGCGGGGGTCTTGCTGCTGTCGACCTTCGTATGGTGGCGGGTGGCGTGGGTCCGAAGGTCGTTGCATCGGAGCCGTCCCGCCCGGCAGCAGATGGTCGACCTGCTGGAGGAGTGCCGTGCGAAGCTGGGGATCACCACGCCGGTGACGCTGAGGCTCACCGACGACATTCGGAGCCCCGCGGTGTGCGGCTTTGCCCGGCCGGTGATTCTCCTGCCCACCGCGCTGCCTGCGGGACTGTGGCCGGAGGGCGTGCGCACGATTCTTACGCACGAGCTGGCCCACATCAAACGGTACGACCCCTGGGTGAGCCTGGCACAGACCGCCCTGCAAGTCATCTATTTCTGGCACCCGCTCGTCTGGGCGGCGAACGCCCGCCTGCGCCACCTGCGCGAGCTGGCCGTCGACGAGACGGTCCTCGTCACCCTCCGGTCCCAGGCCCAGTGCTACACCAATACGCTCATCGATATCGCGGAAATGGCATTTCGAAAGCCGGCTTTCAGTTTGCGATTGATCGGAATAGCGGAGTCCAAAAGAGCTTTGGAAAGGAGGATCAAACACATGTTGAATCGACACATCTCGAATCCCCCCGCTTTGGGACTGTCCGGGCTGCTGGCCATCATGGCGCTGGGGGCGCTGCTGGTGCCTATGGGGCGGGGGACGATGACGGCCCGCGCGGAACCGCAGGCCGTGCAGAGCGTCCCGGCGCTGCCCGAGGGAATCGCGGAGCTGTTTCAACTCAGCAAAGATGATATCCTGGAAAAGTTCGGCCAGCCCGCACGCACCTTCGGGAACTACATGGCCTACGAGGACCTCTCTTTTTGTGTGCCTGAGAACGATGTCGTCCAGATCACCCTGCTCACTTCCCGTTATGCCTTCGGCAACGGCATACGTGTCGGAGACTCCGAGGAGAAGGTCAAGGGGGCGTTCGGCCCGGACTACGTGCTCAAGGAGACAGAAGCCAAGGATTTCCTGATCTATGATGCTCTCGGCGTCAACTTCGAAATTGACAAAGGGGACCGATCGGTGATGGAAATCAACATCGACCGGGAGTACGGGGAACCCGCCCGGTTGCAGGCGTATGCTCACGCGGCCGAGCGCGCGGCGCAACGTTCGAGGAAAGTCGCGCAGCGCGATCTCGACTCCGCCCGTCTGGAACAGGTCCCGGCGCTGCCCGAAGGAATCGCGGAGCTGTTTGGGTTGAGCAAAGACAGTATTCTGGAGAAATTCGGTGAGCCCAAACGCATCTTCTGGGGAGATAAGACCTTTACACTGGACGACCTCCCCGACGAGTACTTCCTGCCCTATGATGACCTCTCCTTCGGTATGAGCGACGGTGTCGTCGTCGGAATCACTCTGCTCAGTCCCACCTATGTCTTTGGCAACGGCATCCGCGTGGGCGACTCGGAAGAGAAGGTCAAACAGGCGTTTGGCCCGCCGTCCGAGGTGGAAGAGACGGAATTCAAGGACTTCCTGATCTATGAGCCCCTCGGCCTGAGCTTCGAGATCCACAAGCAGGACCGATCGGTCATGGAGATCAACATCAAGCGCGACTACGGCGATCCCGCCCAGTTGCAGGCGTATGCCCGCGCCGTCAGGTTCAACGCACAGCTTCCGGCGAGGGTCGCGCGGCTCGATCTCGACGCCGCCGGTCTGGAACAGGTCCTGGCGCTCTTTGGCCCGCCGGTGAAGTACGTATGGGGCCAGAAGACTCTGTCGGCGGATGCATTGCCGGACCGGTTCATCGCCGTGTACCCGGGCGGTTTCAATGTGTTCATGATGGATAACCACATCGTGGAGCTGCGCTTCGAAAATAACTCGACCTATATGTTTGCCGGCAAGCTGCGCATCGGCTCGACGCTGGAAGAGGCGCTGGCCGTGCTCGGCGCGCCCGCCCAGACGGTCGAGGGCAAGCCCATTAGCTGGTCCGCTTCGGAGAACGTCCTGTTCAAGGACATCGACGGGCAAAAGGGGCGCTGTTACTACCACCGGCCCGATCACAGCGTGCGCCTCTGGTTCGCCAACTACAAGATCACGGCCATCTACATGACCAGGAGCGACTACAACGGTTACGGCATCGTGGCGCCGTTCGACCCGGAATTCGCACGGCTGCTGCAGGAGCGGGTCGCGGCGCTGGATATCGACTCCGCCAGTCTGGAACAGGTCAGAGCGATTTTCGGCGAGCCGAGCAAATACGCGTGGGGCGACCAGACCTTCACGGCCGATGCTCTTCCGGACAAGTACATCATGTGCTACCCATGCAGCTTCAACGTGTACATGAACAAGGGACGCATCATGGAGATCCGCCACGAGCGGGCCTCCCCGTACGTCTACCGCGGCACGCTCCGCATCGGCTCGACCCTGGACGAGGCGTTGGCCCTGCTGGGCCAGCCCGACGAGACGGTGACGGGCCAGAAGAACGCCTTCAAGGACGCGGTCCTGTACCGGGATATCGACGGCACCCAGGGGCACGACTATTACCATCGGGCCGACCAGAGAGTTCGCATCTGGTTCTGGGAGGACAAGGTCATCGCGATCTACATGACCCGCAGCGACTTTCCGACGCATTAGCCGGGGACGTCTGCCCGCGCGGCACACAGAGAGCCGACCCGCCGATAGCAGGCTGGCTCTCTGTGCATGTTCCGGCCGGACCGTTCCATCCCCTGCGAAATCCGATAACGGTCCGCCCGCCTCGTTCCGTTGCCCGAAGGCCGTCACGCGGACCGGTCGGGAACGATGCCGTCACCGCCCTGGTACTGAAAGACGTCCTCGACCGAAGCGTTGAAGGTGCGCGCGATCCGGAAAGCCAGGGGCAGCGACGGGGCGTATTTGCCGGCTTCGATGGCGATGATGGTCTGGCGCGTCACGCCGACCTTGTCGGCCAACTCCTGTTGCGTCATCTCCCCGTGGTCGAACCGCAGCCGGCGGATCTGATTGCTGATATGGTCGTTATTCATCCTTGCCCCCCCGGCCGTATTGGACCAGAATCGCGACGAAGAAGGCATAAGCCTGGCATAAACCCGCTCCGACGAGCAGGAATGGCATTGAGGTAACGGGGACCGATCCTTTCTCACCCAAAATGCCAATCGGGGCGAAGGACGCCAGAATGATGAAGAGATACACGGCGCCGAAGCCGGCCAGACTGGCGTTTTTCTGGATTTGCTTGTCTCGCTCGTCGAAGGCAATGGGGCCCTTGTCCGGCTGGAAACGAAAGAACACCAGCACTCCCGTGCCTTGGACGGCGGCCGCTGCGAATACCAATAGGGTCGGCGAGCCGAATTCGAGAAGGTGCACCACAAAGGCTGCAACGCCCAGGATCGTCGCCAATGACATCGAAATCACGATGGCCCAGGCCCGCTTTTGTTCTCTATTCATGGTTGTTCTGCTTTGCTTGTCCAGCCGTATTGGCAGAGAATCGCCACGGAATAGATGAAGAAATGGCTGATGCCCGCGGCCATGAAGATCGTGGGCAGCCAGGCAACGGAGATCGTGGCGTCCGACCCCAGAACGAAGAACGGGATCATGCAGGCGGCCCCGAAGACAAGGTACGCGGTGGCGAAGCCGGCAATCGCCGCCCGCCTGTGAAAGAGCAGGTCGCGCTCGTCGGCAGTGACGGGTGCTCGATCCTTTTTGACCAGAAGCGGCGCCAGGCCGCCGAGACCGAACAGTCCCATGAAGCAGAAGCCAAGCAGCGCTTTGGGCATGCCCACGTAGTGGTAGGCTACGGCGACGGCAACCAGACTGATGACCAGAGCTGCTGATGTGCTGACCACGAAGGCCCACGCGATCTTCTGTGCCCGGTTCATACTCTCTTCTCCTATGCACTCAACCTGTTTGCGTGTTACGTTTGCATTACTATATGTAACGCATACATTACATTAAGTCAAGTATTCTTTACTATATTTTGCAATTTTTTTGCACGCGCGGGAAGGCCGGCTGTCATCCGGGCGGAGGACTGATAGGGGTCAGAGGCCGGGAAATAGACTCAGATGGACGAACTCGATCCGGTCTTTTTTCAGGGGGTCTTGACGTTCGCCGGGTGGTATGCCTTTCCTGTGGGTCGCAGTCTTTTCGAGAGGCAGCTCGATGGTCAACGTACCGACGCCCACGCGCTGGACTGTAAGAGGAACGGTTGGCTGCCGGCGCGCCTGGAAAAGACCCAGCTCAAAATCGAGATAATTGACGACCGGCGTGGAGCCGACGGCGGTAATCACGTCCTTTTGCTTCAGGCCGGCCCGCGCGGCGGCGCTGTCCTTTGGCACCTCGACGACGAAAAGGCCCTCGCGCAGCTCGACGCCTCTATTCAGGGCCAGAGCCGGGCTCAGGGGCTCCAGCTCCAAATCGACACGCGGGAACTCGAAATCCTCGGCCAGCTTTCTGACATCGGTCTTGAGCACCTGATTGGTGATTTCCAGGAGATCGTGCCCGTCCACAATCTTTCGCCCGGCGACTTCGCGCGTGATGTCACGAATCGCCGGCTCGCCGAACGTGTCCGCGATCAGCAGGAACAGGCCGAGGGCCGCATTGTAGTACACGCGTTCGGATTCCGGGTTGGACGACTGCGGCCACGAGAACAGCCGGTCTCCGACCTGGTCGAGCGAGGAGAACGGATTCGTGTGCACCAGCGCCTCGCGGAAGCACGGCCGCGGCCCGGCGGAGGTCTGTTTGGATAAGGTCTCGTAGGCGACGTAGCCGCCATAGTTGGCCAGGCCCTCGCGGAACCAGCGCGTGTAGTTGTTGACTTGCAGCCTCAGGCCGAACAGGCGCCACGCGAGGTCCGGCAGGACCCGGCCGCCCCTCACGCCGCTGGCCAGCGAAGTCTCGATCAGCTCGTGCGTCAGCAGATATGGGTAGCTGCGATTCTGCGCCAGGATGGACGCGCACGACTCGTCGCCGGCCTGCACGAACAGAGGCAGCAGGAACTCGTTCGGCTCCGCGGACAGCATGATGTCGAAATACTGGGGCCTGTGATCGAGGCGCAGCAGATAAATCGTGCTGCGCGTCGAGAGGGTCACGCCGGTCCGCTTCTCGACTTCGCTCAGCAGTCCGGCCGTCGTGGCGGCGATGCACTGGGCCTGCTCGGCCAGACCCCGCTGGTAGCGGACGACCACATCGTTCGCGTCCCGCGCGCCCTCGAACTCCACGTCCCTCAGGGTCTCGTCGGTGAGCGTATAATGGATGCGGCTGCCGTAATGCACGCGCCACTCCCGTGACGGCTTGCGCTCCAGCACCGATTCGGTCAGGCCCTTGTTGATCGTCCGACACCCGGCCGAGACGGCGAGCATCATCACCGCTGCCGCCAGTATGCCGCGTGAGACTGTCACCTTGTTTGATCTCATACACGCACCGGCACGTCAGAGTAATCCGCCCACCGACGGCCGTAAAGCGAAATATCCGTCGGCTCGCCCGGTCCGCCATTTCGAGCTAAAGTTCCGCTTGCGGCCGACCGATAAAAGGGTGTGAGATAAGTTGAATCCTCTGACGCCGAGATAAAACGAGGGATGCAATGATCACGTGCAAATGCGAGCAATGCGGGGGCGAATTCCCCATGAGCGACACGCTCCGGGTGGCGGACCGCATCCTGTGCGATGCGTGCTGCGAGCAGGCCCTGGCGGACCAGACGGCGCCGCGGCCGAATCTGGAGCGCCAATTCGATCCGACGATCTGTGCGAACTGCAAGCGGGACAACGGGACGACCGAGCTGCCGCGGCTGGCAGGGCTGCCGGTGTGTGGTCCGTGCGAGGCGTTTTTCCGAAACCGGCCGTTTCCCGTTTGGATCAAGGCTGCTCTCGCGGCGGTCATCGTGCTCGTCGCGGTCTCTCTGGCGTGGAATCTGCGGTTCTTCCGGGCCTACCTGGCGTTCAAGCGATCCTTCGTGTGCTTTGCCCAGGGGCAACCGGAGGCGGCCTCGGTGCAGATGTCCTCGGCGGCCGCGTGTGTCCCGGAATGTCAGGACCTTCACACCCTGGCCACGTACATGCAGGGCGTGACTCTGCTGTACCAGAATCAATGCGCCGCAGCACTGGCCAAACTGACACAGTGCAAGGACAGACTGCCGCCTCGATATGGTGTCGGATCGCTGATTCTCCAGGCCCGGAGCGGTGCGGCGTTCGATGCCAAGGACTACGACGGCTTCCTGGTGGCGGCCCAAACGCTGGACCAGCAGGCGCCCGCGGTGTACATGAACAAGGCGACGCTCGCCTCCGCCTTGGCGTGCAAGTACGCCCAGACCGGCGACGCCGGCTTCCGGGAGCGCGCGCTGGAGTGCCTGGGACAAGCGAAGACCCTGGCGCGGGGCGACCCGCAGTTTCAGGAGTACGAGACTCGTATTCGGCATCGTCTCCACTCCCGGCAGATCCTTACGCCGGAGGAATTCCATGAGCGATTTCCCGATGGCTGGAGCGAGCAGAAGGAGGAATAAACCGTGTTCATACCAGGTCAGGTCATATCGGTTGCCACGTTTCCGGGCGTCATCGTGCACGAGGCCGCGCACATGTTCTTCTGCAAGCTCAGGCATGTTGCGGTTCTGGACGTGCGGTTCTTTCGCGTGGGCAATCCGGCCGGATACGTGGTGCACGAGCAGCCGGACAGATTCAGCACGGCTCTTCTGATCACCTTCGGGCCGTTCTTCGTCAATTCGCTGCTGTGCATGTTGATCTGCTTCCCGGCGTTCCTGCCCGTGCGCGTTTTCGGCGTGACGCACCCGCTTTCGTACTTCCTGCTGTGGCTGGGAATCTCCATCGGCATGCACGCCTTCCCATCCATCGGTGATGGGCAATCATTGATGGTGCAGGCGAAGAAAGAAGTGGCGTCGCACAATCCCCTGGCCATCCTCAGCTATCCCCTGGTCTGGGCCATCTATCTCGCCAACGTCTTGCGCTTCTTCTGGCTGGACTATCTGTACGGCCTCGGAATCGGCCTCGGCCTGCCGGCCCTGATCTTCTGAACGAGAGACAGGTCGTGGTCTGCCCAGCGGGATGGCACCGATATCACGCCGGGACCGTTGTAGCAGCAGCCGAAGTGCGATCAGCTCCCATCTCTCCCCCACGCATCGTGAACCGCCGCCGGGGATTTGCCTGATCCACCTGTACGGCAATTCCCAAATCAAAATCGCATCTTGACGACGCTTAGGCAATCGTATCTATTGAATCATCTGACGGGCTTCGCGAAGTCTGGATGGAAGGCAAAGCTGTAGGCAACGTACGGGATTCATGACGATGGGACGACAGATCGACAAGATCACGCTGAAAGGATTCAAGTCCATCAGGGACCTGGATAGCTTTCCCCTGAAGAGTCTGAACATCCTCATCGGGGCCAACGGCGCGGGCAAGAGCAATTTCGTGAGCTTCTTCACGTTTTTGCGTGAGGCCGTTGAAGGCAGGCTCGCCCTCTACGTAGCCAAAAAGGGCGGGGCCGACGAGCATTTGTTCATGGGACCCAAGGTCACGGAGCAGATTCACGCGCATCTGCATTTCGATGTAAATGGATATGAATTCAGCCTGCAGCCCACCGCTGATAATAGCTTCGTTTACGCGGACGAACGGATTCTTTATGATGGAGATCCACCGCGTACCTTTCCCGTAGATCGTTCTATCGGGGGAGGTCACAAGGAATCGGCATTGAAAGGACAGCTTGGAGACGTCAAGAACAGGACCATCTCTGGCTTCATCTATCGATCCATCTCAAGCTGGGTCGTGTATCATTTTCACGACACGAGCGACACGGCGGCCATGCGCCGGTCCTGTTCCGTACGCGACAATGAGTATCTGCGCTCCGATGCAGCGAATTTGGCGGCCTTTCTGCTCATGCTGCATGATCAAGAGCCGAATGTCTATGGGAAGATCAGGGACACCATTCGCTTAGCGACGCCGTTCTTCGATGATTTCAAGTTCAGGCCTACGGCGTCTAATGGTGACATGATCCTTCAGCTTGAATGGACTCAGAAAGACAGCGACTATCCGTTCCATGCGAGCCAGCTCTCGGATGGCACGTTGCGCTTCGTTGCTTTGACTACGGCGTTGCTGCAACCCAATCCGCCGACCACGATCCTTGTGGATGAGCCGGAATTAGGATTGCATCCCTATGCTTTGAACCTGTTTGCGGGATTGGTGAAGAAGGCCGCCACGAGGACGCAGATCATTGTGTCCACGCAATCCGCGCCGTTGCTGGACAACTTCGAAGCCGAGGACATCATTGTGGTGGAGCGTAAGGAGGGGGCGTCCACCTTCAAGCGTCTGTCCTCGACGGAATTGCAGGAGTGGTTGAAAGACTATTCCCTCGGGGAGTTGTGGCAGAAGAACATGATCGGCGGGAGACCCTCCGATGGTTAGGGTGTATGTCCTGGTCGAGGGACAGACCGAAGAGACCTTCGTCAAGAGCGTCCTGCAGCCGCATTTCAACGGGCGTGAGATCTACCTTTTTCCCAGACTGATCGGCAAACCCGGGCATCGTGGCGGCATTCGCAAGTACTCGCAAGCCCGGGGGGACATCCTGGCCGCGTTGAAGCAAGAGGCGGATTGCTTTTGCACAACCATGTTCGATTACTATGGGATGCCAAATGGTTGGCCTGAGCGCGAAACAGCGAGACAGAAGCCATTTGCTGAAAGGCCGATTATGGTCGAACAGGCAATAATGGCAGATATAGCTGCCGAACTGGGCGGAGGGCTCAGCTACGCTCGATTCATCCCCTATGTGCAGATGCACGAATTTGAGGCCCTTCTATTCAGTTCGCCTAAATTGTTGGCGGATGGCTTGGAGTTGCGGGACGAATCGGAGGTTCAGCGCATCAGAGATCAATTTCCATCACCGGAGGAGATCAACGACAGCCAGCAAACCGCTCCGTCCAAAAGAATCCGGGGACTGAATGCGGGCTATTCCAAAGTGACCGACGGAGTCCTTATCAGCCAGAAGATCGGCCTGAATGCAATGCGTGCAGAATGTCCGCACTTCAACGAATGGATCGAGAAGCTGGAGACGCTGGTAAGCCACTGATGGTCACCGTCACGGTCACTCTTCGCCGGTGCCTTGGCGGGGCATGGCGATGGTGCCGGTGCGGGCGACGTGCTTGATGCCGTAGGGCCGGCAGACGTCGATGAAGGCCTCGACTTTCGTTTCGGGCCCGCTGATTTCGATCATCAGGGACTTCTGGCCGATATCGACGACCCGGCCGCGGAACATCTCGATCAGAGCGAAGACCTCCGGTCTCTTCTCCGGCGGGACCGCGACGTTGATCAGCATCAGGTCGCGTGCGACGACGGGCTTGCCCGCGAAGTCCTGCACCTTGACGACCGGGATGATGCGGGCCAATTGCTTGCGGACCTGCTCGACGATCCGGTCGTCGCCGACGACGACGATGGTCATGCGGCTGAGCTTGGGGTCCTCCGTGCGACCGACGACCAGCGAATCGATATTGAAGCCGCGGGCGGCGAACATGCCCGCCACGTGGGCCAGAACGCCCGGCTTATTCTCGACCAAGGCACTGATGATATGTTTCATTTTTGTCCGCTCCTGCACCGTGCGCTCGGCACACCTTCAATCGTCTATAATGAACAGTGGTGTGCACAGCACACCCTACCCGTCCAACGTAAGCACGAATATCGAAACTCGAAACAAATTCGAAATTCGAAGGGCAGAAACGTTGTCGCAGACCGCCGAGCCGTTCTTGATTTCGGATTTCCGTCATTTGTGCTTGTTTCGGATTTCGAGTTTTCCATACAGTTACATCATGCCTTCGAGGATGGCCAGACCATCCATCTCGTTGAGGCTCTTGCCGGCCGGCACCATCGGCCAGACGTTCTCCTCCCGCTCGACGCGGAAGTCCACGACGCAGGGCCGCTTCTCGGCCAGCATCTGCGCGACGGCCTTCGACACGTCCTCCTTCTTCTCCACGGTGATCCCTACGGCCCCCAGCGCGCGGGCGACGTTCGCGTAGTCGGGGTTCTTCAGGTAGCTGTAGGAATAGCGGCGATTGTAGAACAGCTCCTGCCATTGTCGCACCATGCCCATGAAGCCGTTGTTCAGGATGCAGACCTTGATGGGCAGCTCGTACTGCACGGCGGTCGCCAGCTCGGTCATCGTCATATTGAAGCTGTGGTCGCCGTCGATGTCGATGACGGTCGCCTCGGGCCGGGCGATTTGCGCGCCGATGGCGGCGGGCAGGCCGAAGCCCATCGTGCCCAGCCCGCCGGAGCTGATGAACTGCCGGGGCCGGATAAACCTGTAGAACTGGGCCGTCCACATCTGGTTCTGGCCGACGCCCGTCGTGATGATCGCCTCGTTATTCGTTTGGCGACAAATTTCCTCGATGACGTACTGCGGCTTGACCGTCTTGGCCCGTTTGTCGTAGCGGAAGGGATGCTTCTTCTTCCAGTCGGCGATTTTGGCGAACCACAACCCGCGCTCGCGATATTCCACCTCCTTGATCAATTCGGGGAGAATGTGTTTGGCATCGCCGACCACCGGGATATCGACCTGCACGTTTTTGGAGATGCTGGCCGGGTCGATGTCGATATGGACGACCTTCGCGTGCGGCGCGAACGCCGCGATTTTGCCGGTGACGCGGTCGTCGAATCGAGCGCCGATGGCGATGAGCAGATCGCACTCCTGGACGGCATAGTTGGCGTAGGCCGAGCCGTGCATGCCCAGCATGTCGAGCGACTCGGGCTTTCTCTGGTCGAAACTGCCTAAGCCCAGCAGCGTCATGGTCACGGGCAGATGCGCCTTTTCGGCGAGGGTCCGCAGCTCCTCGGCGGCATTGGCGAGGATGATGCCGCCGCCGACGTAGAGCACCGGCCGCTCCGACATATTGATGGCTTCGGCGGCCATCGAGATCTGCCGGGCGTGGCCTTTCGTGCGGAGCCGGTAGCCAGGCAGGTCCAGCTCGGCCTTGCCGTTGCACGGGCATTTGCCGACCGAGATATCGACGGGCAGGTCGACCAGGACCGGGCCGGGCCGGCCGGTGGAAGCGATATAGAAGGCCTCGCGGATCGTCCGCTCCAGGTCCTTGATATCCTTGACGATGGAGTTGTATTTCGTGACCGGACGGGTGATGCCCGTCGTGTCCGCCTCCTGAAACGCATCGTTGCCGATCAGCTCGGTGCGGACCTGGCCGGTCAGGGCGACCAGCGGGATCGAGTCCATCATGGCGGTGGCCAGGCCGGTGGTCAGGTTGCAGGCGCCGGGGCCGCTGGTGGCGAGGACGACGCCGACCTTGCCGCTGGCGCGGGCGTAGGCATCGGCCATGTGGCAGCCGCCTTGCTCGTGACGGGGGATGATGAACCGGATGGGGGCGTCATAGAGCCGATCGAACAGGGGCAGGACCACGCCGCCGGTATAGCCGAACATGATATCGACGCCGAGCTCGACGAGGGTATCGACGACGATCTGGGCGCCGGTTTTGATTATAGTAGAGGTGGTCTCGGCTGCGGGAGCCGGTGGTTGGGCCTTGGCTGGCATCATCTCTCCTTTCCTGATCAACATCTTGGGGTCCGACCGGCGGACCCGCTCGTTATTCCGGCTGATCGTGGCGTCAAGGACCGCTCCAGGTTATCGGTCCGTTCCATTGGTCGGAGCCGGCCGAAATACCTGAAGGTCGCAGTCCCGCCACAACTCCGAAACCATCCCGACCCGGGATGTTTCAGGGCCTCGTGCGGCCGGTTGCCGGCACGAGGGTCAAAATCATATCGCGGTTCATCCGTTTCTGTCAATTCCTTTCGGCCGTTCGTCGAGCCGGCTGTAGCCGGCGGCCCCGGTTTTCGCGGGTCGGCGAGAGCCGGCCATCCCCAAGGCCTTCGGCCTTGAGGTTGCCACCCGGCGAACGCCATCGAGCGAGGATCGGTCCTATAGGACCTATGAAAACCCGCCGGCCCGAAGTCCCGGCCGTCATTACATCGCGTTCTGCAGCGATTGCAGGCCCTCCATCTCGTGCAGGCTCTTGCCGGCGGGGACCATCGGCCAGACGTTCTCCTCCGCGTCAACGTGGAAATCGACCACGCAGGGCCTCTCTTCGCGGAGCATCCGCTCAATGGCGGGGCCGACTTGGTCCTTTGACTCAACTGCCATGCCGATCGCGCCGACCGCCCGGGCGAACTCGGCGTAGTCCGGATTCCGCAAATGGCTGTAGGCATAACGCCCGCCGTAAAAGAGCTCCTGCCATTGACGGACCATGCCCATGTAGCCGTTGTTCAGGATGCAGACCTTGATGGGCAGGTCGTGTTGGACGGCGGTGCTCAGCTCGGCCATCGTCATGTTGAAGCTGTGGTCGCCGTCGATGTCGATGACGGTCGCCTCCGGCCGGGCAAGCTGCGCCCCGATGGCCGCCGGCAGGCCGAAGCCCATCGTGCCCAGGCCGCCGGAAGTGATGAGCTGCCGCGGATTTCGGAATTTATAGAATTGCGCGGTCCACATCTGATGCTGGCCGACGCCTGTGGTGATTACGGCTTCACCGGCTGTTTGCCGACACAGCTCTTCAATGACGAACTGCGGCTTGATTCCCGAGGCGCTGCGGTCATAGTCTGGCGGACACCGGCGTTTCCAGTCGGCGATCCGCGCGAGCCACGGCGTTCGCTCGCGATATTCGACGCACTCGGCCAGAGCGGCCAGCACGACCTTGGCATCGCCGACGATCGGAATATCCGCCGGAACGGTCTTCGAGATGTTCGACGGGTCGATATCGACGTGGATGACCTGGGCCTTGGGAGCGAAGGACTCCAGTTTCCCTGTCACCCGGTCGTCGAACCGCGCCCCGACGGCAATCAGCAGGTCGCACTCCTGGACGGCGTAGTTGGCGCAGGCGGCCCCGTGCATGCCGAGCATGTCCAGCGATTCCGGCCGGCGCTGGTCGAAGCTGCCCAGGCCCATCAGGGTCATGGCAACCGGCAGGTTCGCTTTGCCGGCGAGGGCCCGTAGCTCCTGCGCGGCGTGGGCCGTGATGACCCCGCCGCCGGCCAGCAGCACCGGCCGCTCGGAGCGGTTGATGGCTTGCGCCGCCTCACTGATTTGCCTGGCGTGTCCGTTCCGGGGGACTCTGTATCCCGGCAGGTCCACCCGAATCGACCCGTTTACGGCGTATTGCTGAAACTCGAGGTCCACGGGCACATCGACCAGAACCGGGCCCGGCCGGCCGGTCGAGGCAATGTGAAAAGCCTCGTAAATCGTTCTGGCTAAATCCCTTATGTCCGTGACAATCGAATTGTGCTTCGTGACCGACCGCGTGATTCCGGTGGTCGGGGCCTCCTGGAAGGCATCGTCGCCGATCAGGTCGGTGCGGACCTGGCCCGTGATCGCGACCAAGGGGATCGAGTCCATCATGGCGGTGGCCAGAGCCGTGACCAGATTGCACGCGCCGGGTCCGCTGGTGGCGATCATCACGCCGACCCGGCCGCTCGCACGGGCGTAGGCATCGGCCATGTGACAGCCACCTTGCTCGTGGCAGGGCACGATGGACCGGATGGGCGATTCGCAAAGCCTGTCAAATAAAGGAAGTACGGACGCCCCGGTGTAGCCGAAAACGGTCTCGACGCCGTGTGCGAGCAGGGCATCGACAATGATCTGGGCACCGGTTTTGGGGACGACAGGTGGCACGGGCTGTACAGGCGCAAGATTTTGCGTCTCTACGGTTTGCCTGTGCGGTTTCGCCATGCCTGCTTGAACACCGTCAAAACAAGTTTGACGGTGCCACCCGGGCGAGGGGGCAGAATCTGTCTGCATACCCTTTTCCTTTCCTGACCAACACGTCAGGCTCCTGCGACGAGGAACCTTTTGGTTATTCCGGCGGATTGCGGCTTTTCCGGCTCCTCCGAGCGGCCAATCGCTCTTGCCTCGAAGCGCGACCGGCTCGTCCGAAGATACATGCCTTGCCACAACTCCGTAACCATCCCGACACCCGGGATGGATCAGGTTGTGCCACGACGTTCTTCGCGGGCACACGTAAATTATGCCCAAACCCATGTCTAAAGTCAACCGATTTCCGTCTCCCGCCAGGAAGCGTGCGACCCGATTCAAGGAATTTCCCTAATTTGCTCCCAATTCGAGCGTCTCTTCAGTTGAAATCGTCCGACCGGCCGCTATAATGGGGACGAGTGCCCGGGAGGTGGCTGTTTTGGGACGATTCGGATTTCCATCTTAAGGGCATGGGGGGTTGCTTATTGGAGCAACCGGCAGTGGCAGGAGTTGGCAGAAACGGCAAAGATGAAAAGGGGGCTGTCAGGGCGACCGCCGAGATTTTCAGCCAGCACGGCGGTTTCATCCACGCGGTGCTTCGTTTTCAGGCCGGCACCCGGTTCGACTCGGAGGACCTCTTCCAGGAGTTCTTCCTTGTCCTCATCCACAAGCCGGTCCCGCCCGATGTGCGGGTGATTCGAAGCTATCTCTACCGGGCCATCGTCAACTACGTCATCGACCTGGTCCAGAAGCAGGTGAGCTGCGAGCGGCATCTGAAAAAATATGTGGCTCAGACTCGGATTTTCATCAACAATCGTCCCTCGAAAAACGCCTTCGTAGAAGAAGAGGAGAGAAACGCGAGGGTTGCTTACCTGGTTCGGCATCTCCAGAAACGGGAAGCACAGGCCTTCGCGTTGCGGTACCGGGATCACCGTAGTATTGGCGAGATCGCCGAGCGGATGGGCGTGGACAAGCGAACGGTCAGCCGGTACCTGTGCCAGGGCGTGAAGAAGCTGCGCGGGATTTTGGCGGTGGAATGAGGAGCCCTATGGGCGTTTCGAAGGAAAAGAGCCTGTGTCGCAAGGCGAGCGAGTACTACTACGACCTTCTGGATGGCAGTGGAGCGGCCGTCCCGGAGGGCGTAAGGGACCACGTCGAACGCTGCCCGTTCTGTCAGGAACAAATCCGGCAGCTCGGCGAAATCCTTTCTGAAACAGAGCAGGCGGGTCTCCCGGCTCCGCGGACGGAGGAGGAGATGGTGGAGACATTAAGCCTGCACTTCGAGCGGATCGATGAGCCCGTCACCTGCTCGCACGTCAAACCATTTCTTCCCGGCCTGGTCGCGCCCTCGCCGCCGCTCCGAATCCCGACGCCCATAACCGTTCACGTGGAGCATTGCCCGCTCTGTGCCCAGGACCTGGCGGCCCTGCGCGCGTTGCATCTCACCGGCGACCAGCTCAAGAGACTGAGTCGGCTCTACGGGGAATCTCCCTGTCGAGACGCGACGGAATGCCGGCGGGCCCGGCCGGCCGTGGCGGCTCTGGGTTCCCTTTCGACGGAGGGCATCGACCCCGACGTCTTGAATCACGTGAGCACATGTCCGCCCTGTCGCGCGGCCGCGTATCAGCAGCGGGAGCGCCTGCTGGCGGCGGACTCGTGGGGCACCGCGGGTCGCGGGGCGATTCTCTCCTGCAACGATATTTCACCGGCCGATTTCTTCGATCTCGTCGTCCCTTATGGCGTGACGGGCACCGGTGACACAACCGGCAGGGCGGAGACGGTCGTCGCGCACATCCGGGCCTGCCGCCGGTGCCTCGAAAGGGTGCAGGCTCTGCATCGCACGATTTACGACATTGCCGAGCGGGCCGACTCCGAGATCAGCACCGTCTACCACACGGCGGACGGTGCCGGATCTATCGGCGCGGAAATCGGGCAAGGGCACCGCTACCCGGTGGACGTGCAGGTCCTGCACAGCGAGCTGGAGCCGGTCCTGGGCCGGGGTGACTCCCGCGCGGCATCCGAGACGGCTTGGAGGCTCGCGCCCGGCGCGTCGAGCCGCAAGCCGCTGACCAAAGTCGCCCTGGCCGCCGCCGCGGCCGTGGTCCTG
>Ga0315291_10004028_pt1 | contig 18827 bp, 19 predicted proteins | sample YL17G12_20_MG_FD_203070 | JGI IMG/M metagenome (GOLD analysis project Ga0315291, IMG submission 203070) | Sediment microbial communities from Yellowstone Lake, YNP, Wyoming, USA - YL17G12_20 | ecosystem: Environmental > Aquatic > Freshwater > Lake > Sediment | place: USA: Wyoming | collected...
TAGAAGTGGTTAAATTACTGTTAAAAGATCCAAATGTCGATCCTGCCGAAGAGAGGAATTGGCCTATTCGGGTTGCATCGGAGAAAGGTTACTATGATATAGTCAAATTATTGTTACAAGATTCAAGAGTTAATCCTAACGATGATAATAACTATGCAATTCGTTACGCTTCGGGAAAGGGTCATATGGATGTAGTTAAATTATTGTTAAAAGATCCCAGAGTCAACCCGAGAGCCCTCGACAACGACGCCATATCGCAAGCGTCGGAAGGAGGTCATTTGGAAGTTCTTAAACTTCTATTAAACGATCCGAGAATAAACAAATTTAACTACAACGGCAATCTTGCATTGCAATTAGCCGCAAAAAAAGGTCATGTGAATGTGTTGAAATTCTTACTAGAAGATCAGCGACTCTATCGGTTAGATGACGATGACGAAAATAGTTCGATTTTACAAGCGGCTAGAAATGGTCACGTTGAAGTGGTTAAATTGTTATTAGCGGATCCGAGAACGCCGATCATTAGTCCTGAAATTATAGAAAAAACTAGCGAAGGGGGCCGTACGCAACTAGTGAAATTGTTTTTAGAATTCAACGAAAAACAATTGAAGTAATTTTTTCTCGATTGAGTAAAATATGGAAGTTCTGAGCGAAATTTTACTACATATCGATTCAGAGGATGTAAAATGTTTCAAATCTACCACTTACGAAATGCAGTATTTCATTGAAGAAGTTGAGAAAAATCAAGAATATTGGAGGAGAAAGTTAAGTAGACATTTAGATTTCGAAGTCTCTCAGAGAGTAGGGGAAAGTTGGAGAAAAATGTACGAAAATCTCGCTGATGATGAAAAAGAATTATATAACTCTGCCGTGTATGGCTACGAAGAAATAGTAGCGGGATTAACGAAGGAAGGATTTGATTTTAGCGGACTCGATAATTATTCTATTCAAATTGCATCTAACGTCGGTCATACCAACGTGGTTAAATTGTTATTGCAAGATAAAAGAGTAGATCCTAGCGCCAATAAGGATTATTCTATTCGAAAGGCTTCTAAAAATGGCCACGCGGATGTAGTTAGATTGTTATTAAAAGATGGTAGAGTAGATCCTAGCGCCCGCGAGGATTATTCCATCGGAAAGGCTTCTGAAAATGGCCATGCGGATGTAGTTAAATTGTTATTGGAAGACGGCAGAGTAGATCCTAGTAGAACTGCTAATTACGCAATTCTTGTAGCTTCTGAAAATGGCCATGTGGAGGTGGTTAAATTGTTATTAAAAGATCCAAACGTCAATCCCAGCGCCCAAGTTAATTACGCAATTCGTGCAGCTGCCAAAAATGGTCACTTGGAAGTAGTTGAATTGTTATTAAAAGACCCGAGAGTAAATCCTATAAAAATAATACTTTAGTTGAAGCTATCAAAAATGGTCACTTGGAAATAGTTAAATTGTTATTAGAAGATCCGCGAGTAAACCCCGCCGCTGATAATAATTATGCATTTCGAGTAGCCGCACAAACCGGGGTCGTTGAAATAGTTAAATTGTTATTACAAGATTCTAGAGTAGATCCTTCCGATAAGCAAAATGAAGCGATTATTTATGCGGCAAAACGCAACCAAATTGAAATAGTTAAATTATTACTGAAAGATTCGCGAATTGATATAACCGTAAATAATAATCAAGCAATTCGAACAGCTTCCGAACAAGGATACTTAAAATTAGTTAAATTGTTATTACAAGATCCGCGAGTAAACCCCGGTGTGAACGATAATTACCCAATACGCAAAGCCCTCGAAAACGAATTCTACGAAATAGTCCAATTATTATTACAAGATACTAGAGTCGACCCCAGCGCCGACGATAATTATGCAATCCGAACAGCTTCCGAACAAGGACATCTGAAAATAGCCGAATTGTTATTAAGCGATAAGCGTGTAGATCCTAGCACAAAGCATAACTATGCGATTCAGGTTGCTTCTAAGAAGGAATACCTACAACTAATTAAATTATTGTTGGCGGATCCACGAGTTGACCCGAGCGATTATCAAAATACTGCGCTTAATTGGGCGGTCGATAAGAATCAGATCGAAGCGGTTAAATTACTACTAAAAGATCCAAGAGTAAATCCCGCTTTCAGAAACAACTATCTTCGAAAAATGGCAACCAAAAGAGGCTATACCGAAATAGCCAAGCTCTTAAAATAAGAAAAAATAGTACTATTTTTTTGAAGCTTTTTATTCTATCATTCTATTTAGAATTTGGGTTTTTCCTACCAAGCTCTCAGAATTATAAGTTTGACCTGAAAAGTAGTAGAAAATTAGACTTGCGAAAATAATGAAAACTAGAAAAATAAAGAAATAAAATAGCCAATCTATTTCTTCTTTTTCTTCTTCTTGTTCTTCAAATTCTTCTAAAATCATTGTATCAAGATGTTCGCATCGTAAACTGTCTGTTTGCTGTTTGTAAATAAAGAGCTCCCGGACACCGGATTTAGCAATTTTATTAAGAGCTTTCTTACTAATTTTATTGCTTTCGTCGGGTGAAATATAGAGATAGGCTTGTTCGGACTCATTTTCGTTAATCTTCTTAATTTTACCATCTTTCTTATGATAAACGCACTTATCGCATCTGGTCATGTTGTTTATTTGGTAATTATTAATACATGCCGGAGTACAGAGTGAGCTAGAAGACGACATATCACAAAAATCTATCATGGACTTCGCTTTCTTCATCTTTTTATTTTCTTGATTAAGAAAATTTGATTATATATTTTGGGGTATTCTAGTAAAAATTTCAAAAGATTCTTCGCCAGTCGGACGAAGTTCTTCCTGATAATTCAACATTTTCACTGTCAAATCGGAATATATACTGCCCGGAATTAGCGATTTTCCATTATATCTTCCTGTTCCTAATTTTAGTTGAATATTGTCGATCAAATCTTCTAAATCTGAAACCATGAAGTTAAAAGGATAGTCCCCGGTTATTATTTCAATTATAGTAATCCCGGCGGCCCAAATATCCCTGCGGTAACCGTATTTTGATCTTTCTGCGAAACTTGCGATATCTTCTAAAATATTAAGCGGACTGTAGAAAGGCGTACCTTTCATCCCTCGAAATTGAATGTCGTTGAAGGTTAATAGCGCAACGCTTAGTCCGAAATCTGCAATTTTGGCTTCTCCATCTTCGAATAACAATATATTGTCTGGTTTGATATCGTTGTGAATAAGATTAGCGGTATTGTGGAGGTATTTTAATCCTTTTAGAATTCCGCCGATTGCTTTCGAATGTTCAAATTTGACTGACCTATCAATACAATCTCTTAAAGAGCCTTTCGGCGCATATTCCATTCCGAAGAATATACTATGAAGATCAAAATGGAAGAATCTTAGACCCACCACATTAGAATGTTCTAAATACTTTAAAAAACCGATTTCCATCGCCGCTAGGGCAAGATCCTTTTTCTGATACTTCACCGCGGCTGGTTCGCCGTTTGGCATAATGATTTTATAAATATTACCATATGAACCAGATCCTATAATTTGTGGATTATTCAGAGATTTAATGGGAGTCTTGGGATTTTTTACTACATCAGAGACCATCGATACTAATGCTTCTACTTCACAAGATCCGTTAGAGTGCGCTTTAATAATCTGACTAAGTTTATCGGCATGCAATAAGTGCCCACTAGCTTCTAAAGTTTCTAAAATCAGATGTATTTTCCCAGTCACCACACTTTTACAATCAGTATCCTCGATATATTCTATAATTCCGTTGGCTAATTCTTCTTGATTTTCATAATAAGTCAGCGGACTAACTAAAAGTGCAAATCCGATTCGAAATGCGTATAATCTAGTGTTAGTATTAATATCAAGATTAGTTAAAAACCAAATTACTGATTTGAAAAGAACTTCTGCGTCAGTTACTTCGTACACTTGTTCTCGAAGCGAAAGAAAGTTTAATCCAGGAACTCGGTCGAAATAGAAACTATCGGGTTTAGTCTGGTCCTCTATCATATTTCCAACAATACTGTGACATACGTATTTTAAAGTATCAAAATCCGTACCTTCTTCTAACTGTCTGGCGGAAATGTTATATAGCATCATAATCGAACCAACTGTAATTGGATCGACACGAAGTTCTCCGACACTAAAAATTTTCGCAACATGAATTAAATTTTCTGTCACAGTGTTGGAGATAGAGGACTTCATTTTTATAGATCTATAAAAAATAAAAAGAAATTAAATCATTATCGCGTTTTCATAATGCTTTCCCGCGATTCTCCTGGGTTTTTTAGCTTTTTTGAGTGGAATTAAATAAAGTTGATTTTGTTCATTTCGCTCAATTTTGTATATCCAAATTAACACTTCGTATGTTTGATAAGTATTTGCAAACACTCGAAGATCCGTCAACAGATGAACTATTATATCTGAGTTAAAGAGAAGAGATTTATAGATATATTTCAGTTCATCTAAAGAATAATTATTCGCATACCGTGTTGCAATAACTGTATCGATATCGTAAGGCTTGACAATATTTCCTCCGGAAATACGAACTGAAATGTTCTCTAATAGACCTAATTTTCTTAATTTTAGAACGATGTTACTTACACAAATAGATAAGTTACCTAAATTAAAAGGATGCTGGGTTTTGTAACTATTAAAAAAGGGCGTGAGTTTGTCTACTTCCTTGAAAATAAAGTTCTCTAGCTTATATTTTTCTATCTTCATTTTTTCAACTTTAAATTCTTGCAATTCTTTTACATATCGATCTAGTACTTTTTCTGTTTCATCTTCCAAAGCTTTTCTATCCAAAATATTTTTCTGAATTATTGCTGGAATATTTTCTTCAATATATTCTTCTTCAACTGACGAACTCTCGTTAGATTCGGAGTTTTTGATCGTTCTTGTCTGGGTTTCCTCTTGAAACCTTTGGCTAAGTACTTTTTCTGTTTCTTCCAACAACCTTTTAAGCTTTGTTATTTGATGTTCGTGTCCTTCGTCTTGACATTCAGATACTAAAGAATATTTTTTATAGTTTAATCGTCCCGTGTGAGTCTGTTGAAGAAGCGAATAATACTTTAAAAGTAAGTTAATGCTTCCAGTCAACAAAATAGCATCATGATTATATTTTTTGAGTTTCGTAGAAGAATTTTTGTATTTTAGGTACAACTTTGCTGCTTCTGAATTATGTTCAAAGCAATGCATGCTACCAGGAATCGCAATATTCTCGCATCGGACCGATTTTCCGGGATGTGCGCAGATTTCCATTTTTATAGATCTATAAAAAATAAATTGAAAGAAAAATGTCTAAAACTTTACTGGTTACCGGAAGATCCGATATTGCGGTATTTTTATCTTCCAAATATCGTGTGGTATATTGCGAGGATCCGTTAGATAGGAAGTTTCTAAATCAGTTATTCGAAGAGAACGAAATATCTATGGTTTTACATCTAGCTAATTACTTTTCTAGAGATAAGTTTCAATGCTATAGAATGAATGTTTGTTCAATTGTTAATATTTTAAGATGCATGAAACAATATAGTTGCAATAAATTGATCTTTACTAGTACTTCTGATGTTTATGATTCTAACCAATTGATTCCGATCTCAGAAGACGGTTTGATTCTGCCAAAATCGTATTTCGCCTTGGCAAAATATTCAATGGAAAATATGACTTCGACTTATAAAATAAATTACATCGCAGTTAGAATTTCGCATAATACCGATCCATCGGACCAGAGAAATTTTTATTCAGGACTGCTAGGATTTTTTGATAATTCTATAGAGAAAGTCAAATTAATTGTGAATTTAGAATCCGAAAGTGAAAATATGTATTTGGATTGTTCGCTGATTCGAGAACTTACAGGATCGAAAGATGCGAAACTATAAAGATGAAATAGCTCTATTTCATTCACTTGTTTTTATTTAGCAGTCTTTCATACTTTGCTAAATCTTTTTGCGATATTCTACCATTAATTCTAGGATCTTCTAAGATTAACTCCACGACATCCCGGTAACCCATACTCGCAGAAATAGTTAATATTTTATCGCAATCGAATGCCGGATCTACCCGAGAATCTTGTAAAAGCATTTTGACTATTTCGAAGTGACCATTTGTAGCGGCCATTCCAAAATTCATATTATCGTAACACGCCGGATCGATTCGTTTATCTCGTAAAAGCAATTCTACTATCTCGGACTTACCGAAATGACACGCGAAACGAAATGCTTGATCGTCTTGATCAGAAGGATCCACTCGCGAATCTTCCAACAGCAATTTTGCTAGCTGTGTGTAACCTCTTGCGCATACTGTTTTGAAAGCTTCGTTAGCTTGATCAAAAGGGTTGATACGAGGATCTTTAAGTAACAATTTAACTATTTCCACATGATTATTTCTACAAGATTCGACAATCGCTTCATTATCTCTAGTCCTTGGGTTATCTCTTCTGTCTTCTAAAAGCAACTTGACCACACTTAGTCGACCATATTTCGAAGCAACCGAAATTACGGACCCCTTATCAAAATTTATTCTATAATCCGCCAAAAACAATTTAACAATATCATCAAAACCTTGCTGACACGCTAGATGAAGTGGAAAATTTCCAAACACCGAGGGATCTTTCCCTCGTTTCATCATTCCATTTACAATTTCTGTGTAACCAAAACCAACCATTTCGCAGAAGTCTTTTCGGTTCCTGATCACCTTTTCGTACATAATTTTCCAACTATCTTCATATAATTCCCAAACGTTAAATTTTAAACGAACGCACAATCTTTTTCTCCAATATTCTTGTTTTTTCTCTATCAGTTCGACCGATTTGTTATATTTCCAAGAAGTTTCCCTTAAATTTCGAATGTCTCGATCAGTCGTTCGCAAAAGAATTTCTTCCAGCGTGTCCTCCATTTTTTATTAACTAATAAAAACGTTCCGTTTCATTTCTTTGGTGGCAACCCGCATGTTGATTTGTTATGTCCGGGCTGTTTACAAACACTACAACATCGTTTTGGTAAAGGTTTGGTGATGGTTTTTGGATTCGATTGGACGGTAACAGCTTTATTTTTACAATCTTTCGAAAAATGACCTTCCCTACCGCAATTAAAACATCGATCGGTTGCGTTTTTAATTTCGTTATATAATTGAGTTTTCTGCGGGGTTGTGAGATGAAAGTTGCTGTAGCTGCCGCCGCGCACATTATCGATTCCGTATTTTGCCATGGCTTTCTTTACTTCTTTATCTTCGTCGTATTGATCGGCATAATCCACCAACACTTCTATTGTTTTTGGCTTGTAAAGTTTGGTCCACGACGATCCCTCACCCTCTGAATGTTCTTTCCAACGCCTTTCGATATTGTTAGTTCTACCGACATAATATTTCTTTTCAGCACAGACTATCAAATAAACTTTCATTTCTTCTAAAGAGAAAAATTAAAAACTAAGATGGACCCGGGAAAGTTCGAAGATGCGATTCTTAAAAATTCCGAGTCGGCTGATTTTGCAGTGGCCGCGAAGGAATGGAGGATTTGCGAACCAAGCGAGAAAGAATTAAGAGGTAAGTTCCATTGTGTCTGCGGTAAACCAATACATTTAAGGTATGGAATACAAAATCGTCTGAATGATAATACTTTAATTGTCGGAAGTGAATGTATTATGAGAATGGGTAGTACCAGACTAACTAGAAAAGTTCGTGCTAGAATTACCGACGTAAGATTGGATGGATATCGAAGAGTATGTCACGCTTGTTGCGATTTAACTTTAGTTAGTAAAGAAGATTGGGCGACGATTTGTATGGATTGTTACAAAGCCGGAGAAAGAACCGCATGTCCTACCTATCTAAGAGTACACGGAATTGCTTGTAAAGATTGCGAAGAATTATTCATTCCGAAGTTTAAAGGATCCGAGAATTGTTATGATTGTTACAAAAAGAGTAAAGGCAATGCTAAAGAATGTCCGCGGTGCGGTGAGAAGAATATTCTTCCGGGTCAAGAATCGAAAGCTATGTGTAGTAAATGTTCTACTTCAGAAGAATGCATGAGAAAATGTGAAAATTGCAATAGAAAGCTGATCTATGGTAACTCTCCAGAAACTATCAAAATATGTGATAAATGTTTCGAAAGAGGTTTTGATTGTCAGGAATGCAAAGATCCTTTTAAACCTAAATGGAAAGATCAAGTCAAATGTATAAAATGTAGACGCAAACCTTTAGATTGCGAACAATGTGGTAAAAGTTTTAAGTTTGTAGGAGAACGTGACGGTAATTCTAATATTATATGCAAAGATTGCTTGGAAGAAATGACAGAATTCAATCGAGAATGTTTTCAATGCGGCGAAAAGACCATATTAGCTCACGAACCCGAGGGTAAAATAAAATGCGATAATTGTTTAGGAGTTAATGAGAAAAGGAAATGTAAAACTTGCGGTGAAATTAATATCTCCGGTAAAGCTCCAAAAAGTGCAAAAGAATGTTACGGATGCGCTAATAAATCAAAAGGGGGTAAACAATGTGCTACGGAAGGTTGTAAAAATCCCGCCAAAATGAAACATTGTTACGAATGTTGGAAGAAAAACAATAATAAATAGATTTATAGAATTATAAAAAACGCAAATGTTCTTCTTTCTTTTATTTCCATTTTTATCGGTCTTTCTGATAGCTTTAAAGCGGAACTATCCGATAATAATTTTGACTTTTATCATCGGAACTATGATTTTGATGGATTTCGTGAGTAATTTATCGTACTCTATTCAAGATTACTGGAGAAGATCGCTGGAATTCTACTAAAAAATATTTCTATTTTTCTCAAGTTTTCGGAATTCTAAGAAATTCTATAAAAAATATTTCTATTTTCTATTTTTATCGGGCTCTTCGGAATTCTAAGAAATTCTATAAGAATCTATAAAAAACCAAAAACCAAAAATTATAAGAATCTATAAAAAATATTTCTATTTTTTTTCTATGTTTTTCAAGCCCTTTAGAAATTAGCTGAATTCCGGCTAATCGACTTATGGTTATAAATCAAAATATTTTTGAACTATTCACTTCCTTATAAAAAATGACAACTTTGGAGAAGCTCTTTAAAAAGTGGTCAGAAAGAAAAGGGAGGCAAGCGATTAATATTGATCATATTCCCGATTCTGATAAAAAACATCTCTATTTCGTTCTGAGTGACAACGAAAACGAATTTCCTTTTAAACTTGGACTATCCGAAGGTAGTCTAAATGGAAATTTTCTCTCAGATTTTGTCGGAAACTGTGTTGGCAGAGAGTTTTGTTATTGGGCGAGAAAGATGAAAACTTACACAAAGGATAACTATGAAAAGGGATTGGCAGATATTCTAAATGAATCGATTAAACTCTACAAAACTATTAAATCTGGCAAGAAAGATCTAAAAAACGAAATGGATAGTATTACCCGATACACTATGTCCGAAATGGATAAAATAAGAGAAGTCGGAATACGTGCTAGGAAGCTTGGAATGGAATTTAAGACCGTCGTTGGAAATCGCTGGAGGGCCAAAGTCGGAGAAATCGAAGTTTTAATTACTTTCGGAATTACTTCTAAAATATGCCCGATTATTAGCGTAATTTCGCCCAGAATTGCTTTGGGCGGTAATGTTTCTTTCGGAGGTCTTTTACAATTTAACGGCCTTACACCGAAAACTTGGGATGGGAACTTAAAAGAAGTTCCTGAAAGGTTGATCCGATCTTTAAAAGATGAACAAACAGACATTTATTCCGACGAATCTTATAAATTAGACGAATTGCGAGCTTCGAAATCTAAATTCTTTACGCACAAACTTCTTTACGGGTTGATCAGCAGATCAAGGAATCCGATTTTGGAAGTTGGAAAAGATTTCTATAACAATAATAAGTTATCGTCAAGTTCATATATTTTGATCGAAAGAAACGAACTCAAAGGCGGGCCTTACACTCCGATAATCAATGAATCGATTGCTGGCAATACGGTTCTTCCGCCGGCAGGAGATTTTATGAAGATTATGTTTGCTCGATCGGATTCTACCGCTTACATAAGTTCGGTAAAAATGGAAAAAGAATTTCAAGTATCAAAAATTCTATCAAAAGATAGTATCAGATTACAAACCGATGATTATTATAATATTCGGGGAGTTTCCAGTTCCGGAAGATTGATGATCAGAACAGATAATTATTCCTATAGTTACGACACGAATTTACGAAAGGATGAAATTAGTTTAACGGCTGATCAACTAGCGAAAAATGATCTAGCGCCAGGGGATAAAGTTTCAGTCAAAATTGTCGAACAATCTCAAACCGCGGTAAAAGTTAATCCTTCAAAAATAAGAGAAAATTCTAACAAAATCTTCTTGAATTCCAAACTTCCAGTTTCCAAGAATTTTTATCTAATTCGAGACTTTATCAATGCCGGTCCTGTTCAAATTATTCAAGATTCTACTTTACCGGTTGATGCGGTTGGAATTAATCGCCTACAAGCGGAGAGTTTAGGAATTGAAATCGGGGAGAAAGTTGATTTAAAGTTGGCAGAAACCAATAATTTAGGTTCTTTTAAAGCGGTCAATGCTAGCAATAAAACCAACGTCATCGATACAATCGAAGTTTCTGATAGTTTGTATGATCGATTATTAGCTAACGCGGGAGAGAAGTTTTTTACTTTAGCGGTTGAAACTGGCTTAGGTATTCGCGGTTCCTATATTACAAAACTCAATCCGCGACTAGCTGCGAATGAAATCGGTTTGCAAGGATTACAATTAATCAATCTTAATATTAAACCAGGAAACTTTGTTAACTTAGAGCTGACTGAATTGCAACAACCTGCGGTGATTGGAATAAGACCTCGAAGAAGATTTAGAGAAGTTGGAAAAGGCAATATCTATAAACAGTTTCGAAGAGCTTTCGATGAATACACGACTTTATCTACTGGTCATACAATTAGTTTAAAATTAAGCGAAGATAACGAAAATGAAGTGGATATCATCTATATCAAAGATGCGAAAGGTAATGAAATGCACACTGCTTACATGAGACAAAGTTTTCGAGAGGTAACTAAGGAAGTTGAGTTGGTAATTCTACCATCTTTACAACCAGCCGAAACTGCTTTGGACGTGGACTTCGCAGTTTATTCTCACGAAACAGAGGAGAGTTCAGAAGAAGAAGCGGTCGACGAAACTGATTTTCAATACAAATCAAGAAGCCCTGAAATAATTCGAGAGAAGATGTTATCACCATTCTTTGGAAAGGAAGAAATGGAAGAATATGAACGAAGTCAAGCGGAAGACAGTGGAGAAGAAGCGGGATCCGCGGAGGAAGATGAATTTTCCGAAGCAGAGGAATTTTTAATCGAATCGGCGGAGGATCAATATTCTGACGAATATTATTAAATCTATAGCTCTATGGAATTTTATAATTTCCAAACAGCTACCTAGAATTTCTATCGATCGATAGAAAGTTAAAGAATAAATTTTTCAAATATTTCTAATTTATCTCCGGTTAAACCGTTTCTAACTCGCGGATCTTGTAATAAGAATTCTACTACATTCTTATGACTATTATTATACGCCGACCAAATTGCAGTATTAAAATCATCGCTCGAATCAACCCTCGGATCTTCTAATAATAATTTGACTACTTCGAGATGGCCCTCCTCGGAAGCAATTCGAATAACAAAATTATCGTCGTCGGAAGGATCTACTCGCGGATCTTCTAGTAACAATTTCACTATTTCGAGATGACCTCTCCCGGATGCTTCTACGAGCGCTTGATTATCTGGACTGGGGTCGACTCGCGGGTCTTTTAATAATAATTTTACCACTTCAATATGCCCCATTCTCGAAGATTCTATGAGCGCTTCGTTCCCATCGACGCTCGGGTTAAGTCCGTTATCGATTAATAATTTTACTATTTCTACGTGTCCGTTATCTGCTGCAAATAAAATTGCTTCGTCGTTTCGGGCGTGTATATCAACACGTGGATCTTTTAAGAACAATTTAACCACTTCGACATGACCGTACGCGGAATCTAACATTAATGGCGAATTATCTTTCGACCCAGGATCAACACGCGGATCTTGTAATAATAATTTAACCACTTCAGTACGACCATGCCCGGAAGCGTCAAAAATTGCCACGTCATCATTAGAAGATGGATCAAAATCTTCTTTAATTAATCCAGCTATAATTTCGACATAATTTAATTCAATCATCTCGTAGAAATCTTTATTGAATTTTACAACATTTTTATACATTTTCTTCCAACTTTTAGTAGCTCTTTCGAAAACTTGAAATTCTAAATAGCTTCTGATTTTATTAACTAATTCCAATAATTCCTTATTGATTGTTCTAATTTTAGAAGAATTTCGCTTAATACCTCTGGTATATCCATCTTTTCTCGATCGAGGAAAATATTAAAAGATTAAATTTAAAGCCGTCTTGTCGAATTCATCCGTGGTTCCGTCCACCCCGTCTAATTTATCAACCACCCGCGTATCCGCTAGTAAAACTTCTAAAACTCGCAGGTGTTTATATTTACTGGCTAATATGTAAGCTTTATTATCTTGATCGGAAGGATCGGTGTTATATTGTCGGATTAACAATAAGACAATTTCATCGTAACCATTCTCGGCTGCCCAGATAATTGCTTCGTTATTATTACTGCTTGGATCGCATCCCGCATTCAACAACATTTTAACAGATTGTAGCATTCCCATTTTTGAAGCAACCCGTAAAGACATACTATTTCTCGCTAAAGGGTTAACACTTGGATTAGAAAGTAAGCTTTTCAAAACTTTGGGATTTTGCCCATAAGATATCAACTCGTTTTCATTAACACCGCCGCTTCTATCATCAACTTCTGGGGTAAATCCCATTAATACTTTACCAAGATTGGATTTAGGAATTCGAACTTTACCTTCATAATCTTTTTTCTCTCGAACTTTTTCGGCTTGCGGGAGAGTAAAAAGCTCCAATTCTTCAATTTCGCTCATTTTCAACTTTTTCTTTCGAAATAAAAATGAAATTACGATTACCCGGATACGACAATAATTTCCGACTCTTCTGCGTAAAACAAATTCAGGTACAAATTGTTCAAGACCGCGGCTTTATAGTTTCTAAGAAAGAAAGAAACATTTTTCTATCGGATAATTCAAAAAAGCTCTCTTATGAAAACTTCGTCGAAAAGTACCATAAGAAAAAGGATTCGGAAAACTTAGAAGAGGACGTCCTTTACGATAAGTTTAATGGACGAGGTGAAATTGAACTAGATAGACTTAATGAAATTTATTATTCGGAAGATGGCAAAGAATCCGTCGAAGTTTATTTCTGCAAAGGCGAATCTTTGAATGTAAAGTTGACCGAATTGGCGGTTCCCGACGAACCTGTTAAATTCATCGATAAAAAACGAAAGCTCAGAAATCTATTCTTCTTTTGTGACGGGCGTGCAGAATTTACAGTAGAATTAGACAGAAAAACTAATCTAGAAATAGCACTTTTTCAACAACTGTACATAGACCCTAGAAAACATATATTTAGTTCGGATTTTCAAAAAGTATCAGAAGCCGAAAAAGATGATTTATTTGGCACTGATGCCATGAAAGGCAAAACTACCACCTTGATATCTTTTGACCGAGATCCGCTCTCGATTTGTATGTCTTTAGAAAAGGGCGATTTAATCAGAATCTTTCATGACGACGTTTATGCGGGATACCAACGCTCTTTTATTTCTTACAGAACCGTTTCTTAATTATTTTAGTTTTAAAATAAAAATGTCCGAGTATGTTAAATGGTTTTCTGGATTGCGGAGAAAAACAAAAGATTACGAAGAGAAAAATGGCAAACGTAATTATTTGTTAGATTATCGACCCGGGGCTTTAGACTCGGATTTAGTAATCTCTCGTGAAATGGTATCGAGTGAAACTGGAAAATCTTACATGAATTATACAACTTTTAGCGATTTCGTCGAATTCTATGAGTTTTTATTTAAGACTGGCTATGAAAAACGATTATTCCACGAAGTAGTGGGAGAAAACCGAACACAAAAACCGAGATTTGATATTGACGTAGATTTCAAAAACTATCAGGCTGCATTAGATTTATTTCCAGAACACGAACATCTAAGTGTCAGTTTGTTGGGTGATTTAATGAAGGATATGGTAATTCAATCGATTGTTGATTGTATGAAATTAAAAGGTTACAAACTCGATTTGGAAGAAGACATTATGGTCTTCAGTTCTCATGGAAAAGATAAAGAAGGAAAACAGAAATCTAGTTATCATATTATTCTCAATCGATATTTTCACTATGGTTCGTTACAAGCACAAGCTTTCTATAAGGCGTGCGCTGATATTTCAGAAGAACCAAAACTTTTTCTATTACTAGTAGATTCTGGTATCTATCGAAAGAACGGGTCTTTAAGGGTTTTGTATTGCAGAAAACCGGGTACGGACCGCGTAAAGAGATATGATAAAAATTTCACGTTTAGAGGGAGGAAATATCAGCATCGAATCAAGATAGATTTAGAGGAAGGCGATAAATTAACCGCCGATATCCAACAATTAAATATTCTCTCGAATAGTTTAATTACTTTTACCGACCAAGCCATTCCGATGCCAGTTTTTCCGGTTCCTAAGAAATGTCAAAGGGAAGTTTCCGAAATAAGCGAAGAAATATACTTACAATGTAAAGAAATTATCAAGGAATGGGACCGAGAGGGAATATTTGAAATAGATGATACAGATCAAGGTATGATTAACATGAAAAGGAATTTCCCTTCTATGTGCGAGATTTGCCATAGAATACATGACTTGATGCCACCCTTTTGTTATATTAGTCAAACTAAACTGTATTGGCACTGCGGAAGAGCAAAAGGTAAAGCGGGCATTCCGATCGGAAGAATCAAAACTTTAAAGAATTCAACAGAATTACATTTGGAAAATATTCTTAACGGACACCATTATACACTATACGAAGAAGACGGTAGTCTAATTAGAAATGAAGATACCGAAAAGAAGGAAAAAATAAACAACAACCCCATTACATTCGAAGATATAATTTTCGAATTCGCCGGTAAATTGAATAAAAGCGCAGAGGGCATTATAACAAATCAGCGCGAAAATCCTTTCACCAAGCGAGCTAATTTACTCTTTGAAAGCGAATCTGATAGTTTCGAGGAAGAAGATACACCGGAAGAAATACCGGAAGAGATTAATCGAGACGATAAAAGCAAGAATTCTGCCGAAGAGATTAATGAATGTAAAGAGATTAAAGAGATTAAGAAAGTTAATGAATGTAAAGAGATTAAAGAGATTAAGAAAGTTAATGATTGTAAAGAGATTAAAAAAGTTAAAAACTTCAGAACCAAAAAATATGTTGAAAATAGAAAATTCGTCGAAAACGAAAGACCAACTTCTACAGTTCTCCCAAGAAATATTAAAAATCGTAGGAACCCCGAAGTAACAATAAAATTCAAGAAATGAAAATAATCGATTCGATTACTTTAAGTTATTAGAACTACCGGTTCTACCATAATCTTGGGTCTGTAAATGTAATAAACTACAACTATTACGGCGATTACCATAATTACGAGAAAAAATATCAAAATCATCACTATTATCGCTTGATTATTGGTACTATCTGTTGACGGTACTAAAGAGGCTTCTAAGGCGGCTGGAGTGTTTTCACCCTGGACAAGTTGGAGTGATTTTATTGCAACCGGCTGATCTAACTTCAATCTTTTAATCTCAATTCTTTGGTAATCTATTTTGATCGAAGGTTTGTAAATTTTCCAATATCGTAACGCACCGCCGCTCATTTCGTATGTATAAATCGTATGATGTTCCCGTGTAAAATTAAAATAATCTTCGAGATCTATCAGTTCCGAAGGGATGTTTTGATAATAAATTTCGATTAATTGTTTTTCTTTCATCCAGTCCACTAATTCTCTTCGGTCGTAATTTAGTCGGTATGTTTTAGAAAGAGGTGGTGTTAAAATTTTGGCATCGATTTCCATAAATTCTAAAGAATTTTCTATAAAACTTTTTGCGGTAGATCCTGTGGTAAATATACTAAAAATAGAATTATTCGGCATCCATTTTTCCAAAAGCCAGCGGTGATAATCGAAGTATTTTTCAGGCGTAACGGTTCCTAAATAGGTTCCTGAGTAATATTCTTTTTCGGGCAGCTCGTTGCTTATTGTAATGTTTCCTTGATTCATCCATAGTAAACCATATTCATCGCATAAAGGCAAAAGTGTTCCGATATTACCTCGACGATCCGATATTCGAAATTCTAAATTGTTTATGAACTTTTTCTCCGAGTCACAGAAACATACAGATAGCCTATTAAAATCTAGATGGTCGATCAAATGTACTTCTAAATTTTCATGCGCGGCTCTGATATCTGAGACGTTTTTCAGAATTTTATTTTGCATTTCATTTATTTCTATAAGAAATGTCAGATACTTTTCTTAGAGAAGAAGATTTGATTAAAAAGCCGGACATTTTGTATCCCTCTGTTTCTAAGACCAAGTATGTACCTGACTACGGTCTGGAATCAGAAGGCCGAGTCAAATATGTCGAAATCGAAAGAATTACGTTAAAAACCGGTCTTATTGGCGTGAAATCTTATAACAAAAACGATTTAAAGAATATTATGAGCGAAGTCTTTGGAATTGAAAAAACTGTGATGGTAAAATCCGAAATGGTAAAATACCTTACCAGTAGTAAATCTCTGGTGGTTATTGAAAGATATAATCATTTGAAAGGATTAAATAGGAAAAAATAAATGAAATTTTATCGATCTATAAAAAATGGCAGAAAATTTGTTAGTGTCGGTCGATTATTCCTTCGGGTTGTTGTTGTTTTTTATGTGCGTGATAATTGTCATCTTGGCAATTATAGTAATTGTATGCTTTATTTCTATGATGAAAGATGGATTGGAAATTTTATCACTCGATATCCAGAAGTGTGGTCGAATAAAAACTAAATAAAATTTTATTGAACGATAAAATGAGCGGAACGGGATATTTGAATTCTTCGTGGGTTTGGTTTTTGATCGCGATTGTCATTCTAATTTTGATAGTAATCTGGGTCAAAGTGACAGGAAGAGGAGGCCGAGACCCCACTAAGACTACCGCAGAAACGAGAAAAGAAACTAAAGTAAAATACAGAAGAGACACTGTTCCAATGGTGGAAACTTTAAACGATGAATCTTTGGACGACAAAACGCTAGAAGAAGTTGATCTAACTCCGATAATTGATCAAAAGTTTACCGATTTATCCGAAACTTCCGTTAGCGAAGAAATAATTCCGGAACCTAAGGGAAGAGCGAGATCGAAAGGTGAAATAGAATGTCATAGAGTCTTGGAAGATATTTATAAAGTTCCTTTCGATGTACAAGTTCGACCTGATTGGTTAAGAAATCCAAGAACTGGCCGATGTTTAGAATTGGATGTTTCTGAGTTGAAAAATCTAAAAATCGCTGTAGAATATAATGGTAGACAACATTATCAATATGTTAAACAATTTCATCGAAACGGAGTACAAGATCTGAAAGATCAAATTTACAGAGATAATGTAAAATTAGATCTGTGCGATAAGAATGGCGTCTATTTAATCGTAGTTCCTTATAATGTCGCCCATCACAAAATAGAAGACTTCATCAAATACCAACTCTCTAAAAAGTAGAAAACTAAAATTATAGATATATAATTTAATTAAAAAAATGGATCTAGTAAAATACTGGAAGTCTGGTAAAAGATTAAAAAAATGGTCGAGAATGGTCAAAAATTGCGAAGCTGATATAATGGATATAGCAAATTATTTGGAAGAAGATGTTAAAGAATATACTCCTTCCAATCCTAAAATGATATTGAGGCCTTTCACTTTAACCTCTCCTGAAGATGTCAAGGTTGTAATTGTAGGACAGGATCCATATTATACCGAAGGTACGGCAGACGGACTTTGTTTTAGTATGGCCGGACAAACGCCTGTTAATAGTCTTTTAAACATTTTTAAAGCGGTGAAGCATGACTATCCAGAAGAATTTATTATGCCGTCGAATGGCAGTTTAAGATCATGGGCAGTACAGGGGGTTCTCTTAATAAATAAAAGTTTTACTACAAAATTAGGAGAAGCTAATCATCATCCGTATATTTACATGGGAATAATTTCAGAAATTATTGCTATTCTAACCGAGAGAGATAAAAAGATTATATGGCTTTTGTGGGGAGCGTTCGCTCAGGAACTTAGTTCAGAAATAGGCCAGAAAGGAGTTATTTTTAAAGCTTGTCATCCAAATCCTAGAAATGTTCAAAAAGGAGGTATTCATCCTTTTATTAATTCAGGACATTTTAAACTAACCAATCAAGAATTAGAAAAACAAGGTAAAATACCGATAAACTGGCTGTCAGTTTGCGAATCTTAAAATTATTATTAGGACTAATAATAATTTATTTCTTAGACTTCTTCATTGCATCTAGAAAAGCTTGTTGTTTACTACTTTGCGGAACGTTAGATCTGCCGGTTGTTCTATTGGCAACTGCTTTCCTTTTATGGGGCGTTTTTTCTTCAGATTCACTCTCAGACGATTCTTTGGTAGGTTTTTTAGTGGTCTTTTTAGCGGGTTCGACTTTCTTAGCAGCTTGGGCCTTTCTAGCGGCTGCTCGTTCCGCTGCGGTCATAGTGGCCGAAGTAGCTGGTTCTCTAATTTCTTTTTTGACTTCTTCGGAAGATTCGCTCTCGGACGATTCTTTGGTAGGTTCTCTAACTTCTTTTTTGACGTCTTCCTCAACTTTCTTAGCAGCTTGGGCCTTTCTAGCGGCTGCTCGTTCCGCTGCGGTCATAGTGGCCGAAGTA